>Ga0208626_1000016_pt1 | contig 154347 bp, 130 predicted proteins | sample LakWasMet10_HOW4_2_FD_183860 | JGI IMG/M metagenome (GOLD analysis project Ga0208626, IMG submission 183860) | Freshwater sediment methanotrophic microbial communities from Lake Washington under simulated oxygen tension - Sediment Metagenome... | ecosystem: Environmental > Aquatic > Freshwater... | reverse complement strand
CTATAACAGTTTGTTTAGGCACTTTTTAGCTAGGTTACGCCGTCAGTCCAAATGTTATTCTAAGTCTATGAATATGTTACTTTATTCCGTTATCCTTCTGATGCTTAAACGTAATGGTAATTTGGATGCTATCTTTAATTAACAATGCCGCTTAACAAACATTAGCCAATATTTTTATTGACATATTGGTTGAACATCCTATAATAAGCGGCTGTTTCGGCTGATACTTGCAAGTATCAATGTTGCTGAATACAGTGTCTATATTGTGGTGAGCGTAGCTCAGTTGGTAGAGTCCCGGATTGTGATTCCGGTTGTCGCGGGTTCGAGCCCCGTCGTTCACCCCACCTGCAATATTTTCAATAGGCATGGTTAATAGCCGCCTTTTCTTATCTGCTGAAAAGAATCTCTATTACCAGCCCTTGGTATGAAAAGCTTTTTTACCAGTAATGGTCGGTTCTTCTGAAATAACTTCTTCATACTGTCCCCTGCGTTCGCCAACTCTCTTGTCGTTTACCCGTTTAAATGCTTGCGCATAATCATGATTACAACGCGGATCATTATGCCAATTTCTGACCTTATATTCACACACTGCTATATAAGTCCCAATCATCATTTTTCGGTTAAGTTTTTTAATCACCCGTTCAGCAACCGCATCAGGCACTATATCGGCTAAAATATGATGCTGTACCGCCCGCGTTTGCGTATTTCTTTGCGTCAATACTAAAATACTTTGGATTTTTCCGCGTTTACTAAACCAGCTACCCTGTACCGCAGGGTATAGAAAGTCTACTACATCGTGTTTTTTGGTTTTGGCAGACACCCTTTTTAAGATAATAATCATCCTGCTCACCTTAGGCTTGTTTAACGTTATTTATAGTCTAGCCTTGCCATTGTGCCTGTTTAATCAATGCAGGGGCGACAGGCTCGCTGTTATCCTTATAACAATTGGGCGATTTTTCATAAGTCGGTAATTCGCTGTTGTCCGCTTGCCAGAGAACAAAACCTGTGCCGCGTTCAAACACATAAATATCGCTGCTGTCGGGGTCTTTAGCACTGAGATGCAACCAGCCGCCCGCTATCAATTCCCGCAAACTGTCTTGTCGTGCATAGATTTCCTCTAACACGGAGGTTTTCGCTTCCACTAATAATTGCAAACGCATGGCTTCATGTACTTCGGTCATTTGTATAGGTAAGCCAGTGCGTAAATCGCTGCTGGTGCCGTCCATGATACCGAAAAAACCCGTTACATTATGGGGTACTTTGGTGCCGCAACCAAAGCGTTCATCATTAACGGTGGAAAAATAATATTCCAGATTGATGCCCGCACCGACAGGCCCTACGGCTAATAAAATACTTTCGAGAATTTTTCCATCCGTATCTTGTGTCGGGTCGTAAGAAATTAAAAACACGCGGCGGTCAAAAAATGCACCTTGGGTTAATGAGCGTCGCCCGACCACGGCGGCGGCGTTGGTAGCGTGTCCTAATTCGGGGCGGGATTGAGAAAAATCGGCAGCGCGTTCTTGGATATGATGCAAAGCGGCTTTAAGGCTGGGGTTGCGCGGTGCGGATATTAAACGCCGACACCGCTCATGCGCTGATAAATACCGTGCGTGGTTCATATCACCTTGCAGTTTGTTGAACGCGGGTTGCAGGGCGGGCGGTAATTCGCTTAAATCATACCAGTCGATATTTTCATTACAGGTATCATGTTCCGCGCCGATAAACCAAGTATCAGCGGGAATATGAATACCGCGTTCTGCCAGTAGCTTACGCACTTCTGGACGATTAATCATTGCGGCAAATACCCGCGCATTCGGCCCGCCGTGTCCACCGCTGCACGCACCGCAATTATGCGCGACTTCATGGGGATTATTCAGGCTGGTTGAACCGTGTCCAAACAGCACCACTAAAGGCGCGAACACATTGGTTAAACCCATGACGCGCAATAAATTAGTCACGCGGTCGGCTTGTTCGGTGTCGGTAAAGCCTAAATTGGGTTGTTTGGGGGTGTCTTCAGCGTCGAAGGTAAAGTCCAGCTGCGTGGCAACGGGTGGGGATATGGTGTTGGTGATGCCTGCAACCAGCTGTTGCTGGGCTTTGGGAAATAATGTTTTAGCAATTAAACCGATCAGCGTAATCGGTGCAAACAGGTTGATCACGGGATGGGATAACAGCGGGTTACTGCGGGAACTTTGCAATAATAAATTAGTGATACGCTGGTTGAGTTTACGACCGCGATTATGACGCTCCAAGGTGTTTTCCATCTCGGCAAGCGGTATTTCCTGTACCTGATGGGTGGGCGTGACCACGATAGGGCATAACGCGGCAAACTGATGATCATCCAAGCCTTGGTAATTCATCGCAACCCCGAAAAAGCCCGCCGCGCCCAGCGTTTCCAGTGCGGGATTATGTTCTTCTAAGTGACGGCGGAAACTTTCCTCGCGCTCGTCCATGCAGAAAATCAGTTGTGCTTCGGGACGGGTGGCGCGGGTTGCCCAGCGTCCACGCTGGTGATTGGCTTTGAGGGCATTAAAAAACTGCTGCCGATAGTGGGTCTCGTAAGCGGTCAGCCAGATTTTACTGCGTTCAGTCAGTGTAAAGTCATCGAGTTGTGTTAAGAGCGCGTGTAAATCCGTCGCTTGTAATTGTTCAATGTGCTTGGCTTGTAAACCTAAATGCTGACATAAGCGAAATAACCGCCAACCGCTATTAAAAATAGAGTAGCTGTTTTTGCTGTCTGCCATCGGACTGAACTGCCACGTCCAGATAGCATCCGCCAATACTTGCCATTGCTCACGGTGACTGCGTTCAGAACTGATTTGTGTGGTAAGTGATTTGGCTTGGTGGCTGAGGTATTCGGGTAAATCACCTTGATAAAGACGACGACGCACCATAAATTCCGATAAATTTTTGCGGAAATAATGTTGTAAGCTGGTTAAGTTGGCCTCCACTTTCCATATTTCGTGGCAGATTTGGTTCAGCCACAGTCTGTCTAAAGTCAAACGAATCGCCAGATAATCGGCAAGATGAATCGGCGTGTTGTGTTCGGTGTGATAATGTGGATGTTGCTCACGCCAGTTAATCATGCCCGACCAGCCTGCTAATTCCAAGGCGACGCGCTGTAAATACCCGCCCCATTTTTCTTGGGGAATTTCCATTTCCGTCAGATGCAGAATAATGGTATCAATGGCATCTTCGGGCAGACTGGAAACAATCTGTTGCCAGTCGGGGAGTTCATGCAGAAACAGGCTGATGTCATAGTCGGTACTGGCTCGCCATGCCGCATATAATCCTAATTTTTCCGCATTGGGCGTGTGCCATGCGGCGACACCTTCATCCAGTACCGAGGCGCAAATGCGTATTAATTTAGGGCGGACAAAATCCAGACTGTCTTTGCCGCTTAACGCCAACACCAAACCGCGTAAACTGAGTTCATCACCGACTTGCGCCAACAGTTTATCGACTTCAAGGGCGACGTATTGCTGGGTTTGTGCATGAATAGACGCATTGGAATGACTGACGCTTAACCAGTCTTCGGTCTGTTCCAGCGATAAATCCAGCAAGGTTTCAGGATGATAGGCGGCCTGTTGTAAATCCAGTTTGAGTAAAATCGCTTCCCATAACTCGCGGATATTTTGCGCAGTGTAGTTGTGAGCAATCGCTTCGGGAACATCGGCTTGCACGGAACTTAAGGCGTTTAATTCTTCGACCTGCCAGATAAATTGACTGACGTTGATGGCGGATAAATCCACCAACAGCGCGACCGATAAAATATCCTGTTGGGTAATGGTTTTACCGTCAAATGTCATCGTAGGCTGGGCATTGCCCACCCTACCAGCTAACGCCGCGTTAATATCCGCATTATTAATACGTCCTTGGGCATAAAACTGGCGATAACGCGCTTCGGGCAGATAGCCGTGTATGCCCGTTAAGGCTTCATTGTCAGCCAGTGCCTGTTCAAAACTGAGATGCTGATAACCATGCAGAGTATTGTGATGTACGAAATCTTGCAGCGGTGCTTGTGCAGGTAAAACATGATCCAGATGCGCCAGTGCGGCAACAATGATGGCACGGTTATCGTCGGAGATTGAAGCGGTGTGTTGCATGATAAGTCCTATAGAAACCGTTTGCTTTGCAGAATGTTGATATGTTTGAGCGTACTGGCAGATAAATCAATCAGCGGCGCGGGCAATAAGCCGAAGCCGACGATGCTGATGACCAGCACACTTGCCGCGAGCATTTCGGGTGCGCGTAAATCGTCAATGTTCTGCATGGCGGAATTGCCGTGTCCTGTGAATAATAAGCCGATGGTGCGTATCGCGTAGGCGGCACTGATTAACAGACTGATACTGAAAAATACCATCCAATAACCCCATTGTTGAAAACCGCCCATCAGGATTTGCAGTTCGGCAACAAAACCCACCGTACTGGGCAGTCCCATTGCCGCAAATAACGTGAAGCTCATAAACAACGCAAAACGCGGCATCACTTGAATCAAGGAGCGGTAATCCTGAATGTTGCGCGTGTGGGTGCGTTCATATAACAGCCCGACCAGCAGAAATAACGCGCCTGCAATCAAACCGTGCGCGGTCATTTGCAGCACCGCGCCCGTCATGCCCAGCTCGGTTAAACTGGCAATGCCCAATAATACCAGCCCCATGTGGCTGATGGAGGAGTAGGCTATCATGGCTTTTAAATCGCTTTGCCGCCATGCTAATAAGCCGCCGTAAATCATACCGAACAGGGCTAAAAACAGTAACAACGGTTGTAACACCTGTGTCGCTTCAGGCAGCATCACCACGGCGCGTAACAAACCATACGCACCCATTTTCAGCAAAATACCCGACAGTAAAATACTCACGGGGCTGGGGGCTTCAACGTGCGCCAAAGGCAGCCAGCCATGTAATGGAAAAATCGGCATTTTTACCCCGAAACCGATTAAAAAGCCCAGCAACACCAATATTTGTTCCGTCAGCGGCATATCCTGAGCGATTTGATTCATCGAGGTCATTAATGACCCGCCCTGTTGCAGGTCGTATTGACTGACCGCCAATAAACTCAGCAGCATAAACACCGAGCCGCCCATGGTGTACAGTACAAAATTAAGGCTGGCAGAATGTCGGCGTTGTCCGCCCCAGCGGTCTATCAGGAAAAACAGCGGGATTAAGGTCACTTCCCAGTAAATATAAAATAACGCCCAATCTTGCGCCAAAAATACCCCCAGCATCCCAAATTCCAGCAGCAGAATACAAATATGATAGCCCTTAATGCCTTCGGTAATACTGAATGAAGCAAGTAAGGCAATGACTGTTAATAAGGTGGCTAATATCAGCATCGGCATGGATAAACCATCAACGCCCAGCGCGTAAGCACTGCCTAAATCAGGATTGAGCGGAAAGTATTCACTGAATTGCAAACTGGCATTGGCGTGTTCATACAGGCTAAGTACCCCGCAACTGCCTGAAAAAGCCAGTACCGCGAATAGCAGACTGATGGCGCGAATAATGCGCGTCTGTTGGTTTGGTATAAACGCTAAAAGCAAAACGCCTAAAGCAGGTGTCCAGAGTAGCAGGCTGAGTATTCCCATAGAATTCATGTCATTGTTGAACGATTTTGATGCAGGCAATTGTACGTTAAGGGTCAAATTTGGCAAAGGCTAACTGCCGTCTATAAAAAATATGCAACATACGCCGCATTTTTCGGTCTTATATATTGTGTTTCCGCCTGATTTTTTTTGTATGTCCGTTCCTGTGTTTTTGTCTTAACTGAGGGCGGGCAGGTGTTGCATGAAAAGAAAATATTGGTTTACTTGGCGGTTGCACAGGTTCTTAATGTGCGGATAATAATTATAAACATATAAAAAAAACAAATGATTACCTGCTGTCACGCAGTCGGTAAGCTCCGCACAAAAACAGGATAATCCATTACAAAATACCCAGTGTATTTATCAGTTTCGGAAAGTCACTAACCCAGCGTCCCGTATAGAGGACAGATGAGGAGATAACGATGGAGCAGTCTAAACCCCCACTTTTTGCTTTTCTAAAGAACAGAAAAAATATCCCAGAAGCCACTGCTGAGACTTCTCCAGCCAATAAGCCTGCACAAAGTCATGGCATACCGCCGAATAGCTCCAAGTCTGCGCAAGTGATTCATGAAGAAGCCATTGCAGAACACGCGGCTAAGGTAACGCTGGTTTCGGGGTCGGATGGTGAGCATTATTTACAAAAAAAGTACGGTACTGAGGATCGTGCCAATGCTTTTTATAATGCGCAAGTGCTGGATTATCTGGCACCCAAGATGCAGGAATTTATTGCCAAACAGGAGTTCATGTTTGTGTCAACGGCGGATCGGCACGGTGAGTGTGACTGCACTTCAAAATTAGGGACAGCAGGTTTTATCCGCGTACTCAACGAAAAATACATTATCTACCCCGAACGACGCGGCAACGGCGTGTTTGCCAATTTGGGCAATATCCTCGAAAATCCCCATATCGGCTTGCTGATTATTGATTTTTTTCACGATACCATCGGGCTGCATATCAACGGTAAGGCGCGGATTATTGAGCATGAAGATTTGCTGAATTATCAGGAAAATCTGCCGCAAAGCATACTCGACGAAATGAATATGGAAGGTGTAAAGCATCCTGAACGCTGGATTATGGTCGAGGTAGAAGAAGCTTATGTGCAGTGCGCCAAACATATTCCGTTGTTGAAGAAGGAAGAGAAGCACATTGACTGGGGGACTGACAGTGCCGCCGCCAAAAAAGTCGATTATTTCCAATTGCAGGGCATTTCGCTGTATGACCGCGTTGGCGGTGACAAAGCAATGGAACTTGCGGTGGATTTATTTTATCGAAAAGTGCTTCAAGATGAACTGGTGGGGCATTTTTTTGAAGATACCGATATGGATGCGCAACGACTCAAGCAAAAATCCTTTTTATCTATGGCGTTTGGCGGCCCTTACCAGTATTCAGGGCTGGATATTCGCGCCAGTCATCAACATCTGGTTGAACAAATGGGCTTGACCGATGTGCATTTTGACCGCGTGGCAGAATTGTTTCAGGAGTCGCTGACGGAACTGCGCGTGCCGGAAAAAGAAATTAACAAGATGATGGACATACTGGCAACTTTTCGTGGTGATGTGCTGGGGCGTTAAGTCAGCCATCCGAGTATCTTTAGGGGCATCTTATGCAGCTATCCTATAACCGCAAAAAATATACCTGCCAACCAGATGAAACAGTGCTGGAGGCATTACTGCGCCAAAACGTCACTATTCCCCACAGTTGTTCGCAGCAGATTTGTTTGTCCTGCTTGATGTGTTCTCTTGACGGCTCACCACCCGCTGCCTCTCAAGTGGGTTTGAATGAAACCCTGAAATTGCAGAACTATTTTCTTGCCTGTGGCTGCATACCAGAACAGGACATGGAGATCAGTTTGCCGCAAGAATCCTTTGCGATGGAAGTTCCCGCAACGATTCTCTCTGTGCATACCTTGAATGCAGGAGTATTGGGCATCCGCTTGCAATGCGAAGACGTGATTCTGGATTACAAGAGCGGGCAGTCAGTGATTTTATTGAACAAGGACAATATCGGCACTCAGTGTCCGATAGTCTCGCCTTCTGATAATCGCTTAACGGGGCAGCTGGAGATTCATCTGGATTTACGTCGTGATGCGTGTTTCAGCACTTGGGCGATTGAAAAACTGCGTACTGGAACGAGGGTGCGTCTTTATGGCTCTATCGGGCGAATGATTTACCGCGCAACTACCGCCTCGCAAACCATTCTTCTGGCAGCAAAGAACGCGGGATTAAGCACGTTGCTGGGTATCATGCAGGACATTTTCAGCAGTGAACACACGGGTAACATTTATTTGTTTCATGAAGTAGACACACTGGCAGACCTCTATCTTACCGATGAATTAAGTGAAATCGGCGACTATTATCCGAACTTTCACTATATCCCCTGTGTGCTGCAATCGCCTCAGAATAATACAGTCATGACCTCGGCGAATCAGCGCATAAGACACACTGTCACGGATTTAATCGGTGGACAGGCATTTATCTGCGGCTCTAAGCATTTTGTACTGTCTATTCAAAAGCAGAGTTATCTCGCAGGCTGCAATACCAATGACATTTTTGTCGATATAACAACATAATTCCAACACGATGGCGGGTTAAGAGATGAGTAATAATAACGAGTCAGTCGCAATCAATGATGCGTGGATACCTGAATTATTTAAACAGAAAAAAACGGTATTCATTACACAAACGCCCAAAAAAGCCGATGCCAAACCCAATTTGGGAGACAGTTCGGAGCTGTGGATCAGCAATTTATTCAAAGGTCATGATGCGCATCGGGTCGCCAATGACAAAATGGCGATTCTGAAAGACGGGCGGGTCACACATGAAATCATGCTCGGTAATCTGGATACTATCACCATCATCGGCAGGCATCCCAATGCGGATATTCAGCTGGAATCGTACAAACTGGGAATGCTGCATGCGGGAATTATAAAAAACAACCAGCAGTATTACCTCGAAAGTCTTGATACGATAAGCGGCACGCTGGTTAACCGCAAAAAATTACAGGCTGGACAGCGGGTGTTATTACACGATGGTTATCTGGTGGATATTCCAGGTTATCAATTACGTTTTGAGCTGCCCAACACGCTACCATCGGAACAGGATGAACTTATTGAATTGGAAGCACTGGATGACATTCCCGAATTTTTCTATACGCCCAACCTTCAGCCGCCGCCACCCTGCCCATTAATGACCAATCTGATAAATGACCGAGATGCGATCAGTATGTGGAGCGAGGGCATAACGACACTGAGAGTCGCCGATATTATCGAAGAAACCCACGATGTAAAAACCTTCCGTTTTGTCGGCGAAACCCCGCTATTGTTCTCCTACAAACCAGGGCAGTTTGTCACCTTTTTATTGCCCATCAACGGCAATACCGTACAACGTTCGTACAGCATTTCTTCGTCGCCGTCCCGTCCTCATGTCATGGAAATTACCGTAAAACGGGTGACGGGCGGATTGGTTTCCAACTGGTTGTGTGACAACGTGAAGCTGGGCGACAAAATAACCATCAGAGGCCCCGCAGGAAAATTCACCTGTTTTGAATACCCCTCCGGCAAAATGCTGTTTATCGGTGCGGGTAGCGGCATTACGCCCGTCATGTCCATGTCGCGCTGGATTGCCGATACAGCGGCGGATGTCGATGTCAAACTGCTTGCCTGTTTTCGCTCACCGAATGAAATTATTTTTCGCAAAGAACTGGAAGTATTATCTGCCCGCCATAAAAGTTTTCAAGTCGCCATCACTGTGACCGCTGGTTGGCAAGGCAACGAATTTTGGACGGGATTCACAGGTAGAATCAGCCCGCATTTGATAATGATGTTAGCTCCTGATTTTATGGAACGGCACATCTTCATGTGCGGCCCTGAACCCTTCATGGACAGTGTGAAAGACGCACTGCATGGCATGGGATTTGATATGAGCAAATTTCATATCGAAAGTTTCGGTTCGGCGCGCACGACTGGCGGCAACGGTGTGCAATCTTTGCAACTCAGCGGCACACGGCATAATGTAGTGTTCAGCAAATCAGGCGTAACGGTTGAAACCGATGAAAATATTTCGCTGTTGAGTTTGGCAGAAGCGCACGGTATCGAAATCGACTACAGTTGCCGTTCAGGCAGTTGCGGTGCGTGTGCGGTAAAATGTAAAGGCGATATTGCGGAAAACGAAGAATGCACCATCGGTAAAAAAGAAAAAGAAGCGGGGTATGTTTATGCCTGTTGCACGGTTGCCAAAGGGGATTTGGAAATTTACGCCTGACGTAACGAGCCGTTTAAGCAAGTGTTTGTTTTGCCAACCTCACACGACTGGCTTTATACTTAAAAATTTGGCATAGCTTATAAATATGAAACACATAATTGCATTATCAGGCGATATTGGCGGCGGTAAATCATCGGTGGCGACCGCACTGCAACAACTTACAGGTTACGACATCATCGGCACAGGCACGATACAACGCTCTATCGCCCAACAGCGCGGCGTAACCACCTTGGAACTCAACAAAATTTCGCAAACCGACCGCAGTATTGATGATGAAATTGACAACTTCGTCATCAATCTGGGCAAAACGGGCGACAACTTAATCATTGATTCCCGCTTAGCGTGGCATTTTATCCCCACCGCTTTCAAAGTATTTTTATCGGTTGACCCGCTGATAGGCGCGGAGCGCGTGTTTAGTGCCTCACGCAGTGATGAACATAATCCCTCCCTGCAAGCCACCATAGAAAACAATGCCCAACGGCAAGCGATTGAAGATGACCGATTTCGTAAACTGTATAACATTCAATTCAGAGACCTCGGCAATTATGATTTAGTAGTCGATACCTCTTATGACGCACCAGAACTGATTGCCGAACACATTAAAACCTGTTTCGAGCAGTGGTTACTCACATTAGCGTAGCGTAGTGCTTTATACTACCCGTTTACTTCAATAAATCATGAGGATTTGTTATGCCATACACTAAAGAAATAGTTGATGAACTGAATATGCTGGTTCGTTACAACTTAAGCACTACGCAAGAAGGCATCAAAGTGCATACCAGCGAAGCTGCACCTGACATAGTCGCCGCCGCTAAACGTTTATATGATAAAGGTCTGACTACTCAAGAAGATGGCGGTTATTTAACCAACATGGGACATGAAGCCGCTGAACAAGCGCAAATGCTGTTAGGTTTACTACATCCTGCCGAGTAAATAGCGAAAGGAGTGCAGAACGTGTTTTGTACTCCTTATTGCTTATCAATAGAGACCGATTTGTGACAACAGCATAAAAAAGTCATTAGCTTTTTTCAATGCGGACATTTTAAATCGAGACAACCATGCAAAAAATTATCTACACCTTCGCATTATCCGTTGCGTTACTGAGCAATGCCCGCGCCTCCGAATGGTCGGACATGATGAAAGCGGCAACCGCCGCCGCCTCGCCGCAAACCAAAAAAGCCATTAATGACCTGTTGCATGGTCATAGCAAACTGCCGCCGCTGCAAACGTCACAGAATAACCAAACCCTAGCCGCACCGCAATTGACCGATGTATTAATGCAGCGAGCAGGCGTAACGCAATCCCAAGCGCAAGGCGGCTTAGGCGTATTATTACAAATGGCACAAAGCAAACTGAAAGCAGGCGAATTCGCCCAATTAACACAAGCAATTCCCAATGTGCAAAATTTGTTAAGCAACCTCAGCCCAGAAATGCTCAACAGTGTCGCCCAATTAGCAAACGGATCAGGCGGAACGATAAGCAACCTAATCACCGTAGTCAGCCTGTTCAAACAACTGGGCATGACCCCCGAACAAATTCAGCAATTCGTACCGCTGGTACTGGATTACGTCAACACCCAACAAGGCGCGACAATGGCAAAGTTATTAGGCTCTGCCATTATCGGCAATTAAATTGCCCACAAGTTGAACATGAACGACAGAATGTAAGCGCACAACAGTCAATACGGCAAGCAAATATGAAATTAAAAGTGATTATCCATCCAGCCGAAGAAGGCGGATTTTGGGCAGAAGTCCCCGCCATTCAAGGCTGTGCAACGCAAGGCGAAACCATAGAAGAGCTTTTAACTAACCTTTATGAAGCAGTTGAAGCGTGCCTTTCTGTAGACTTGGAAGACATTGAACTGGCGAAAGATGACAGAATTCTGGAGATTGCCGTGTGAAATCAATCTCAGGAAAACGCTTTGCGCAAATTTTGGAAAGCCGTGGTTGGATGTTAGTGCGGGTCAATGGTAGTCACCACGTTTATATGCAGTCTGGAAACCCCGCTCGTATTTCGCTACCCATCCATAAAAACGAAGATTTAAAAATCGGCTTGCTCAGACATTTTATGAAAGTGGCGGGAATTACCGAAGCCGAGCTGTAAAACAACATCTTGCCAAAAATAGTAGAGGCAATAACCTGCCACAAAAGCTTGTTAGGATGGGTAGAACGTAGTGAAATCCATCATTTACACTGGGTTGTGATTGGTTTCGCAAGCTCTACCCATCCTACCGTGCTGCATCAAATCTGCACATTTCACCAGAAAAATCCACAATACCTACATCATATCTGCATAGCTGACGTGTAAAGTGCAATAGAGTGAGCCGACGATAAGAGGCTATTCACTACGCACTGATTTGTAAAGCGTGAAGCGAAAATTATTATTTGCGCTTGAAGAATATCTTAAGCATTTAACATATTAGGTTTACAGATGGATGCAATAATTATTTACGCAATAATGCTGTTTTTTCTTGCTTTGATAATTGGAGTATTAATTACGATTATCTATTTTTTATTCAAGTTTCCGAAAGATACATTACAAATGTGTATTTTTTTTATCAGTATTTTTGTTTTATATTACAAGTATGTTGAAAGAGAGCATAGGCTTGGTTTGGTTCCATCCTCTTTGCATATTTCAAGCATTCTTTATGCAAATGAAGAATCGTGGGGGTTGGGGCCAGGTGCTAATGAAACGGGGATTATTGTATATGAACTGCCCGATGATATTGCAAAAGAAATACAGAAAGATGGTGTTTACGACGGCTGGAATAAAACGCCTATTATTTCTTCAGACTGGATATATGATTCAGAAAAAGAATCTAATTCTTCACAGCCGAAAATTGAAAACTATTTAAGTACATATGGTTTTGATATTCCAATAGATCCTGTTATCGAAAATCAAATTAATAATGCAATTTCAAAATCAGGAAGTTATTTTGTTTATACTAGATATGGCGTATTAATTGTAATGCCTGATATTCAAAAAGTTGTTTATGCTTATAGAGGTTAATGCGATAAGCACTTAGACTGGCATGGCGTAAGGAATCCCAGTACATTATCGACAAATTGCTGGGATTCGTACTTCATCCCAGCCTACGAATTCAGCGTATTCTATGCAGAGTATTCTAATTAAATGTTGGAAAATCCATGAGCATCATAGAAATAATCCAAGCCGATATAACGACCTTAAAAGTTGATGCAATAGTCAATGCTGCTAATAATTCTTTATTAGGTGGCGGAGGTGTTGATGGGGCGATTCATAGAGCGGCAGGTAGTGGTTTGCTTAAGGAATGCAGAACGCTGAACGGTTGCGAGACGGGGAAGGCAAAATTAACGGGTGGTTATAATTTACCTGCTCAGTTTGTCATTCATACCGTTGGGGTTATTTGGGCGGGCGGTCATTATCAGGAAGCGGAGCTGTTAGCGTCTTGTTATCGGGAATGTATGAACATTGCGGCGGCGCGTGGCTTTAAAAGCATTGCATTTCCAGCCATCAGTTGTGGGGTTTATGGTTATCCGATTGCTAAAGCCAGTGAGATTGCGATTGCTGAGGTGAAAAAAGCGATTGCAAAAAACAGTAATATTCAAAAAGTGATTTTTGCGTGTTTCAACGATGAGAGTGAAAAAGCACTCAAGGATGCGTTGGCAAAAAGTAGCGCGAGCTGAGGCTCAAAGGTGCTTATTCGTGTTAGGTACGCATCTTATCGCGCTTCGCTGATGCTACCGAATATAGATAAAGAGAATCAAAATTAATATCTGATAATTTTAAAGAAGTCCATTCTCCTAAAATATAAAAGTCGCTGGCTTTATTGTGTTGTCTTTGTTATTTCACTGTTCGACAAGCTCAAATCTCACCAAGAACAGCAGTCTTGGAAATCAAATAGCCTTTTCTGTTTGCTAAAAACATTTGCTCATAAGTTCGCTATAGCACATACGGATTATTGTGCCTCGTGTTATAAGTATGTTTATGACACCAATCTAAATGTATCTCGCTACTTTTTTAATTGTTAATTTAGTGCAGTTGAGTATTCCGAATAACGTGGACAGTTATCTTATGGCTATAGAGCATGACCCTCATCAAAATCATCTGCTCGCTATCTTGCCTGCGGAGGTATTCAAACGACTTTCCCCGCATTTAGAACTCATTTTAATGCCGCTTGGTAAAGTGATTTATGAGTCGGGAGAGACATTGCATCACGTTTATTTTCCGACCACGGCTATCGTGTCACTGCAATACGTTTTAGAAAATGGCGCGTCGGCTGAAGTGGCGGGTGTGGGTAATGAGGGTGTACTTGGATTTTCACTGTTCATGGGCGGCAATAGCACATCCAGCCTCGCGACGGTGCAGACGGCAGGTTATGCTTATCGGCTAAAAGGTCAGTTAATGCTGGCAGAATTTAATGGTGCGGGGGTGATGATGCGATTGATGCTGCGTCATACACAAGCATTAATGACGCAAATGTCCCAAACGGCGGTTTGTAATCGCCATCACTCTATACAACAGCAATTGTGTCGCTGGCTGTTATTAACGCTTGATCGAATGTCTGCCGGTGAATTGGTGATTACCCATGAGTTAATTGCCAGTATGCTGGGGGTGCGACGTGAAGGTGTGACGGAAGCGGCAGGAAATTTACAGCAAGCAGGTTTTATTAGTTACCGTCGCGGTCATATCAAAGTCATCGACAGAGCGGGTTTGGAATCTCGTAGTTGCGAATGTTATCAGGTGGTTAAAAAAGAATTTCATCGTCTGCTCTGCGATGTAAAAAGTCTGTAGAGTGCGTAGAGACAACTCAATCCGCTTGCCCCGTTCACTAACACAGTGACTTTTATCAATGACAACGCTGATACAGCATAGGATGACGCTTCCTTGAAAGCTAATTATAAAATTATAGTCTGGTTAATCAACATAGCCATTATGGTTGTGTTGAGCATAGCAGTCTCGTTTTGGGCATTTAAACAGGTGCAAGTATTAAGTGAGCAGCGTCAGCATATCAGCATGATGCTGGATGAAGGCAAAGGTCTATTGTCATCATTAAAAGATGCCGAGACAGGGCAGCGTGGTTATTTGATAACAGGCGATGAGACTTTTTTACAGCCGTATTTAGCGGTGCGAGATAACATTAATACACAATTCAAAATCCTGCGGCAAGCCGCTCAAATCAGTGCTGCCCAAAAACACTTGGATGCTATGCAGCCTTTGATAACGGCAGAGTTAGCGGAACTGGCGAGCGTCATTGAGTTGCGCCGCCAGAATGACTTAACTGCTGTCACGGCAGCCGTAAGTGCAGGGGAAGGAAAGCGGCTGATGGATGCTATTCGTGTTGAAATGGACGGTTTCATTCAGATAAAGAAAACCCTACAGGAAGAGCGCGAAAGGACATTCAGCGCAAATATGCACAATCTATTAACCGTCATTGTTGCTACCAGCCTATTGACGCTGTTGTTTGCACTGGCATTTGCTTATTTGTTTTATCAAGAAGCCCGACGGCGGCTTAAAAATATCATTCTTATTGAAACTCAGCCTTTGCTTGAGATTCAAGAGGACATTAATCAAAAACTCCAACAGGCAAATGATATTTTAGAGGTTAGCGAGGAAAAGCTTACCGTGACGCTTAACTCCATTGGTGACGGGGTGATTACCACTGATACCGAAGGGCTGATAACGCTGATGAATCCTGTTGCTGAACAGCTTACGGGTTGGATGCAGACAGAGGCGATCGGTCACCCGATAGAGCGTGTTTTTCATATCATTCATCAAGAATCGCGGCAACCCATTATTATTCCTGTCATGGATTCCTTAAAACATGGCACGATACAGGCACTCGCCAATCACACGGTATTGATTGCCCGCGATGGGAGTGAATATGATATTGCCGATAGTTGCGCTCCCATTCGTGACCGTGACGGTCAGGTGGTTGGTGCAGTATTGGTATTTCGGGATGTCAGTGAAGAATATGCGGTGCAATATGCCTTGCGCGACAGTGAAGAACGCTATCGTGGTTTGTTTAATTCGATGGATCAGGGCTTTTGTATCATTGATATGATTTTTGATGCCGATGAAAACCCTGTTGACTATCGCTTTTTAGAAGTCAATGGGAGTTTTGGAAGACAGACGGGATTACTGGATGCAGTGGGTAAGTGTATGCGTGAACTTATCCCGAATCATGAAGTCCACTGGTATCAGATGTACGGAAAAGTGGCATTGACGGGTGAATCTATTCGCTTTATAGAGGAGGCTAAGGCATTAAATAATCGTTGGTTTGAGGTTTATGCTTTTCGGCTTGGTGGTGCGGGCAGCACTAAAGTTGCCTTGCTTTTCAATGACATTACTGAGCGAAAACGTTTGGATCAGCAGCTGATAGATAGTAATGTTGAACTGAAAAATGCAATCGGGATTGCAGAAAAATCCAACCTCGCTAAATCGGAATTTCTGTCCAAAATGAGCCACGAACTGCGTACACCGCTGAATGCGATTCTCGGTTTCGCCCAGTTGCTGGAAGTGGGTTCGCCGCCACCAACGAACGCTCAGATAATAAGGCTGCATCAGATTATCAAGGCAGGCTGGTATTTGCTGGAGCTGATTAATGAAATCCTTGATTTAGCCGTGATTGAATCGGGCAAAATATCGCTGTCAAAAGAAGCGGTGTCGATGACTGAAGTGATGCGGGAATGTCAATCAATGATTGAATCGCAGGCAGAAAAACGCAGCATTACAATGACGTTCATGCCTTTCGATAGCCCCTTGTGTGCTTATGGTGATCGTACCCGCATTAAGCAAATTATCATTAATTTGCTGTCTAATGCCATCAAGTACAATCGCGAACAAGGAACGGTTGAGGTAAGCTGCACCAGTACGCTTGAACACATCGGTATTAATATCAAAGACAGCGGTAATGGCTTGACAGAAAAACAACTGACGCAACTTTTTCAGCCGTTTAATCGTCTAGGACAAGAGTCGGGCAGTGAAGAAGGCACAGGGATTGGTCTGGTTGTCACCAAGCAACTGGTCGAACTTATGGGTGGCAGCATTAGCGTCAACAGTACCGTGGGTGTCGGCAGCGAATTTCATATTGAATTGCTGCGAGGCGTTACCCCACAACTTGATATGAGCAATATCATCCTTACAAAACTGTTGCCGCCTGCTTCCGAAAACGTCGCACTACGCACACTACTTTATGTAGAAGACAATCCAGCTAATCTCATGTTGGTTGAACACATCATTGAAGCACATCCTTACTTATCTATGTTAAGTGCGCATGATGGCTATCAAGGCTTGTCGCTGGCGCGCAGCCAACGTCCGGATGTGATATTGATGGACATTAACTTACCCGGTATCAGCGGCATTCAAACCATGAATATTTTGCGCAATGACCCGACCACTATGCACATTCCCGTGATTGCGCTCAGTGCCAATGCCATGTTGCGCGATATTGAAAAAGGACTGGAAGCAGGATTCTTTTGCTATCTTACTAAACCCATCAAAATTACTGAATTTATGAATGCTTTGGATGATGCCCTGAAATTTTCTACAGTGCAATTAGATAACACCCAAGAAACGGATACCTGCCATGATTAGCGAACAAGAAATTTTTAACGCCAATATTCTGATTGCTGACGATCAGCAGTCTAATATATTTCTGCTTGAAGAAATGCTGAGTGAGATTGGCTACACTCATCTGACTTCAACGCCAGACCCTTGTGCAGTTTATGAGTTACACCGTAAAAACCGCTACGATCTCATTCTGCTCGATTTGCAAATGCCTCAAATGGACGGTTTTCAGGTCATGGAAAAGCTGAAAGATCTGGAAACGAATGACTACCTTCCTGTTCTCGTTATCACTGCACAACCCGCTCATAAGCTGCGCGCACTAGCCGCAGGTGCGAAAGATTTTATCGCCAAACCCTTTGATTTAATCGAAGTACAAACGCGCATACACAATATGCTGGAAGTGCGATTGTTATACCGTAAGCTGAAAAATTACAATCAAGTGCTGGAACAGACCGTACTGGAACGCACTGCTGAACTGTGCGAAAGCGAAGCGCGGTTTCGCCGCTTGACTGAACTGTCTTCTGATTGGTATTGGGAACAGGACGAAAACGGACGGTTCACCAAAATTTTTGGCCCTGTATTGGAAATGCTCGGTATACGGATTGATTCAGAGCAGGGCAATATGCGAGATAATGACGGCGCAGGCTGGAATGAGGTTGAGCGTGATATTTTAGAAGAAAATCTGGCAGCCAGAAGACCTTTTCTGGATTTTGTCTACAGCCGAATCAATCCAGATGGTTCACAAAAATATTTAATGGTGAGCGGAGAACCCGTGTTTGACTCCTCGGCTCGCTTTATCAGTTACCGTGGCATCGGCAAGGATGTGACGGACAGCATGATATTTAATGGTTTAAACATAATCTGACAGTGACTGATGTACGTTCAGCCGAGAAACGCCTCGTTATCAGGTGTCATCTTTGTTGAGCCACTGTTGCACAGCGGGCGGCTGATAATTGAGATAGCGATTCAGTAGCGTGTCTGGATTGTTTTCCACCATCAATAGAGCGCGGGTATCTTGTTTAACAAATTGTTCTGCTAAAGCGTGATCTAAAAACTGGATTAACGAATCGTAATAACCCTGCACATTGAGCAGACCGCACGGTTTTTGATGAAACCCCAGTTGCGCCCACGTCCACATTTCAAATAATTCTTCCAATGTGCCTATGCCACCGGGAAGAGCGATAAAACCATCTGACAGTTCTGCCATTTGCATTTTGCGCTCGTGCATGGATTCGGTGATATACAATTCAGTCAGGTGCTGATGTACGATTTCTTTATGCGAAAGTGCTTTTGGTATGACACCGACAACTTCACCGCCCAGTTTCAACACCTGATCCGCGACTACGCCCATGATGCCGATACTGGCTCCTCCGTAAACCAGTCTGATGTTTCGGCTGACCAATGCTTCGGCAAGTGCAACAGCGGCTGAGGCATAAGCCTCAAGTCGCCCTGAACTGGAGCCGCAATAGATACAGATGCTGTTGATAGATGCCATGTTTGCCTTTCTGTTGAAGGGGGTTACTGATAGTTTCCGCCAGAATCAAAACGGCGCACTCTCTATAAACGTTAAGCTTCTGCATTACTGATAAATGCACAATAGCGGTCAAAATTCGGCATCGTGAAAAACATTCTGCACATCATCCAAATCGCTTAATAACTCTAAAAATTTTTCAAACAAGACAATATCATCCTCACTGCTGATGGTAGTTGTACTTCTGGGCAGAAATTGAATGTCATCCACTTCAAAATCAAGTTCACCGAACGCATCCAATAGTGCTTGTTTGGCTTTGAAATAATCGGCTTGCGGTGTGAAAACGGTGATTTTGTCGGCATCGCTTTCAATATCGGTAACGTCTACATCGGCAGACAGTAACGCATCAAGTACCGCATCTTCGTCAGAATGTTTAAATGCCAGAATAGCGGCGTGGTCGAACATATGACTGACTGTGCCTTGCGTGCCGATTTTACATTTTGTTTTAGTAAAACACTGACGCACATCGCCAAAGGTACGGTTAGGGTTATCGGTCAGACAGTCAACGATGACCATACACCCGCCCGGGCCGTAGCCTTCATAGCGTGCAGGTGCAAAATCCTCACCGCCGCCGCCTTTGGCTTTGTCTAGGGCTTTATCAATAACGTGGGTAGGGACTTGGTCTTTTTTGGCGCGTTCAATCAAGCCGCGCAAGGCCAAGTTGCCAGCGGGGTCAACACCTCCCGATTTGGCACTGACGTATATTTCACGACCGTATTTGCTGTACACCTTTGCCTTGGCATCGGATGTTTTTGCCATAGACACTTTACGGTTTTGATAGGCTCTACCCATTTTTCTGTTGCTCCAATGATAATAATAAAGGCGCAGATTTTACAGATAAACGCGCGCTTCGACTGCTAAATTTCCAGCAAAACCTCAAACTGCAAAGCATAAATCCTCATCTTTACCTATAAACTCGCCATCGTGACCACTTTTTCTTAACCGATTTGTTAACTTCTAGGTTCTGTGACAAGGTTTAAATCAAGTCAGACAATCCATCCTGCTGAGCATTTTTGCGCAATTGCATTTTGGCTTCACGCTTATGGGCTAGGGTTTTTGCGGCATCTGCGCCGATATGCGCTTCACCGCGTTGTTTAGCCAGTTCCATTTGCTTTTCACGTTCCATGAAGCGCATTTTCCGATCAGGCGCAACCTTATCGTAACAATGAGGGCAGCTGACTCCCTGCTGATATTTATCACTGGCTTTATCGGCTTCGGTGATAGGCAGGCGGCAGGCGTTACACTGGTCGAACCTGCCTTTTTCGAGTTGATGATTAACGGTGACCCGTTCATCAAAGACAAAGCATTCGCCTTCCCACAGAGTTTCCTGTTCTGGAACTTCTTCCAGATATTTTAAAATCCCGCCATGAAGATGAAACACTTCGTCAAAACCCTGTTCTTTTAAGTAGGCAGTGGATTTTTCACAGCGGATACCGCCCGTGCAGAACATAGCGACTTTTTTGTGTTTTTCGGGGTCGAGATGATCCTTAACATACTGGGGGAATTCCCGAAAACTGACCGTATTCGGATTAATGGCATTTTTAAAGCTACCGACTTTAAATTCGTAATCATTGCGGGTGTCCACCAGCAGGACTTCAGGATCCAGAATAAGTTTGTTCCAGTCTTTAGGGCTGACATAAGTACCCACTACGCGCTTGGGGTCGATGCCGGGTATGCCCATCGTGACTATTTCTTTTTTAAGTTTAACTTTGGCACGATTGAAGGGGATTTTGTCGGTCAGCGATTCCTTGTAATCAAGATCCGCCAGACGCGGGTCGCTGCGCAACCAGTTCAGCACGGTATCGACCGCCTGACGTGATCCTGCTATTGTGCCGTTGATGCCTTCATCGGCCAACAGCAAAGTGCCGCGAACCTCAGAGGCTTCCATAAGCTCATTAAGTGGTTGACGTAAATCCTGAAAATTTTCCAGAGTGACAAATTTATAAAGCGCGCAAACAACTATCGGTGACATTGATATTCCCAGATGCTGGTCGGAACGTAAATCCGATGCAGAAAAAAGAGCGTATTATACGCGATGCAACCGAATGGTTGTGTCGCAAAATTTAACGGTCTGGGGGATAGCAATAACCATTTTACCTATTGTGCCTTCGGTGCTGATACCATTAAGAAATGACATGACTATACTGTTGAAAGTTGAACATCGCATATCAATAATGAGTAGGTCTTAATATGTTGCAAAATCGCCTTATTCTCCTGCTATTGCTGCTGATTTTACTGCCGACGATGGTCGTTGGCTGGATAGCTTATCGCTTTTCGTTTGATAATATCCGCACCGAGCGTATCAATATTGTCGGTCGTGTTGCCGAGAGTCGGCATGAGCAATTGAAGCTGGTTTTACAGCGGGCAAACAATCGCGCCAATGTCTTTCTGTCCGATATGCTGGTCAAATGTGTTACCGCAGATCAACTCAATCAAGTCTGTGCAACGGATTTTATGACTGATTATCTGCACACTGAAAGTGCAAACGGCGCATTATTTTTCCAACGTGGTGCAACCGAAGGTATCAGTGTCGGTACACCCGCACTGACAATCGCAGACATAGGCGAGTTTCAACCTGAGCAACTCGCCCGTTTCAGCAAGCGCACCCCCAATCAGCCGCGTTTCTACTATGTCATCGCAGGTAATCCAACGTTACCGTGGCGACTGGTGATAACCTATCCCGTCAGTCTGATTCAGCCTATTTTTGTCAATCACCCTGATCTCGGCACATCGGGTGAAACGTTCCTCGCCGACAGCGACGGTTTTTTCATCACTCAGGCAGCGTATCCAGTCGTACAACTCTATAGCCGTTCTATCTCGGTGCAACCGATGCAGACCTGTTTGAATCGGCAAAATACAGAGCGGCTGGATGTCGATTATCGAGGCAGACCTGTTATCCACGGCTTTCGCTACATCCCTGAAATCGGCGGCGGCTGCATCATGGCGCATATTGAACAAGCCGAAGCGTTCGCACCGTTGCGGACACTGGAAAAGCAATTGCTGGGCGCGGTGGCGTTATTTATTATATTGACTGCCGTGATTGCCAGAGCCTTGGCGCGGCGTATCATTGACCCTATTATTCGGCTGACCCAAACGGCGCGGCGTATTCAGGACGGCGACCATTCCATTCGCGCCGAGGTGAACGGGCATGATGAAATTTCCGAACTGGCAAGTTCCTTCAACCACATGACCGATGCCTTAGCCGATGCTCAGCACAATCTGGAAGCCAGAGTGGAGGTGCGCACCCAAGAACTGCGTACCAGTCAAGAGCGTTATATGCTGGCGGAACGCGCTGTTAATGACGGCATCTGGGACTGGAATATCGTCAGTCATGAATACTATTTATCGCCGCGCTGGAATAAAATTCTCGGTTATAAAGAAGGCGAACTGCCTAACGTCGAATCTATTTTTTTTGATTTAATTCATCCTGATGATAAAGCATCGGCAAGTGAAGCGTTTCGTCGCCATTTGGAGTGCAACGAACGCTACTGCACCGAATTGCGCTTGCGGCATAAAGATGGCAGTTATCGCTGGGTGCTGGATAGAGGTGAAGCGATACGCGACAATGACGGTCACCCTGTGCGCATGGTCGGCTCTATCACCGAGATTACCGAACGCAAAGCCGTTGAAGAAGAACTCCTGAAATATCGTGAGCATCTGGAAGAGCTGGTGGCAATCGCCACCGCCGAAGTGAAAGCAATTGTACAGACAGCGGTCAACGGCGTGATTTCCATTGATGCCAGCGGTGCAATCCGCACCTTCAATCCAGCGGCAGAACGGTTATTCGGCTGGAGCTGCCATGAGATTATCGGCAAAAATGTCTCGCTGCTGATGCCGGAACCCGATGCCTCCGTTCATGACAGCTACATTCAGCGGTTTCTGGCAACCCACCAGAGTAACGTTATCGGTACTGACCGCGAAGTGGTCGCGCGACGTAAGGATGGCAGCTGTTTTGCTGCCAATCTCGCTGTCGGTCATGGCATTATTTCTGAGGACAGACATATTTTTGTCGGTTTCGTATCCGACATCACTTTGCAAAAGCAGACCGAACAAGAATTGAGACTCGCCAAAGAAGCCGCTGAAACTGCCACCAAGGCAAAAGCCAGTTTTCTCGCTAATATGAGTCATGAAATTCGTACCCCGATGAACACCATCATCGGTTTTGCCGAAGTCGCGCTGCAAGATAAAAACTTATCGCAGGACACCCGCAAACACATCAATATCATCCTCAGTTCGGGTAAGCATTTACTGAATGTCATTAATGACATTCTCGATTTTTCCAAAATTGAGGCGGGCAAAATACAGCTGGAAAACGTGTGTTTCAATTTACCTCATGCGGTACAAGAAGCCCTGCAAACCGTCTGTCTGCGCGCATCTGAAAAAGGTTTGCGTATCGAGTTGAACATTGAAGCGGGTTTACCGCAATATTTTGTCGGCGATCCCAATCGTTTGCGGCAGGTGCTGTTAAATCTGGTGGGCAATTCAGTAAAATTCACCGAATCAGGTGTCATTACGATTGTTATCGACAAAGCCGAAGGCATAGAGATGGTGCATTTTGCTATTCATGATACGGGTATCGGCATGACCGCCGAACAAACCGCCCGAGTGTTTGAGTCCTTTTCACAGGCAGACACCACCACCAGCCGACGGTTTGGCGGCACAGGTTTAGGCACGACTATCAGCAAACAACTGGTTGAAATGATGGGCGGTCGCATCTGGGTGGAAAGTACATTAGGTGTGGGTTCTACTTTTCATTTTACCGTACATTTGCCCAGTACCACCTTTCAGGAAAGCTGCCTTTATCAAACGCAGACCGAGCATAGTGTCGAATATTTTTCCCCGCGCAGTTTCAACATATTACTGGCGGAAGACATTGAAGCCAATGCCACACTGGCTATTTTACGCCTTGAACAACAAGGTCATCACGTCACTTGGGTCAAAAACGGGCAGGAAGCGGTCGATGCCTTTACTAAAGACAATTACGACATCATTCTGATGGATTTACAAATGCCCGTGCTGGACGGTCTTAATGCGACACGGCGGATTCGTGAATTGGAAACAGGCGGCAAACGTCGCATTCCCATTGCCGCACTGACCGCCAGTGTCCTGCATCATGAACGCGAGCAATGCACACAGGCAGGCATGGATGCCATCATCGGTAAACCGATTAATGTCGATGAATTGCTGGAGCAAATGGAAACACTGGTCGCCAAAGGGGCAGGTACAGCGCGAACCGTTATCAAGGTGGAGACTAATCAATCACAGGTCAGCATCGACTTCAGCCCGTTGCTGACGGTCGCCGATACCGACAAAGCCTTGGCAACGTGGCGCGAGCCGCTGATTTATGCCAACGCGCTGTTTCATTTTGCCGATGAACGCGCGGATGACGCGACACAAATGCAGCGGCTGTTCAACGAAAATTCCAACGATACCGAAGCCGTGCGTCGCATTGCTCATGCACTGAAAGGTGTTGCAGGCAACCTCATGTTGCTGGACGTTTTTCGGTTGGCGACAGAACTGGATGCCGGTTTGAAAAGCGGCGATATGGCGCGCGTTCCTGAACAATTGACCGCACTCGATACCGCGCTCAACATAGCCGCAACCGCCATTCGGCAGTTGCAATTACCCGTACACACTTATCATCCGACACAACAACCGTTAGCCGCCGAACAAATCCGCGCACTGTTGCAGCAATTATTGGCGGCACTGGATACCTTGAACCCTGACAACATCGAACCGCTATTACAACAACTCGCGCCCTGTATTGATGAAAACGGGTTCAGCATCATCCACCGTCAAGTTGATAATTTCGATTTTGACAGTGCGAAAACAGAAGCCCAAAAATTACTGGCACGGTTCACCGACCCTCTCGATGGAGACACAATATGAAAGACAGCTATAAAGTGCTTGTCGTTGACGACGAACCCAATAATTTAAAAGTCCTCCAGCAGATTCTCAAAGATCACTTTCAGCTTATTTTTGCCATTAACGGCGAAAAAGCACTGGCGGCGGCAAAAGAACATCAGCCCGACATTATTCTGCTCGACATCATGATGCCCGATATGGATGGTTATCAGGTCTGTCAACAGCTCAAAGCCGACCCGTTGACCGCCAACATCCCCGTGATTTTCGTCACCGCAATGGGCGAACGGGAAGATGAAGCGCGCGGCTTTGATGTCGGTGCGGTCGATTACATCCAAAAACCCGTGTCCGCGCCTATCGTACTGCGCCGTGTACAAACCCACCTTTCCTTGGTACGCGTTGACGAACTGGACAAACTGGCACACGCTGCAATCAAAATGCTCGGCGAAGCAGGGCATTATAACGACCCCTGCACAGGCGAACACATCTGGCGTATGGCCGCGTATTCTGCTGCTCTTGCGCGCGCCGCCGACTGGACACCCGCGCAAGTTGACATGATAGAACTCGCCGCCGCCACGCACGACACAGGCAAAATAGGCATTCCACACGCCATCCTCAAAGCCCCGCGCAGACTCAATGCTGAAGAATGGGAAATCATGAAAACCCACGCGCAAATCGGTTATGACATTCTCAGTCAAACCGACAATCCTGTCTTCAAAATGGCGGCTGGAATCGCCCGCCATCATCATGAAAAATGGGACGGCAGCGGTTATCCGCTTGGTCTGGCAGGCGAGGACATACCCGAAGCGGCGCGTATCGTCGCCATCGCCGACGTATTCGACGCACTGACCACCAAACGCCCCTACAAAGAACCGTGGACACTCGACGACACCCTGCAAACCATGCAGCAAAGCGCAGGCAGTCATCTTGACCCGCACTTATTCGACCGCTTTTTGCAGATTATGCCCGAAATTCTCAGCATCAAAGCAACATGGGGGAAGTAAAAATATCGTTATGGGAACAACGAGGGTAAAACCGCTTTAGCTGCTTGAGAAATCAATATCTAAAGCGATATGCCCACAAAGAAGCTGTTCTGATAGTGTGAAAAAGCGGTTAGTGTAAATACGGCACAACGAAAAACGCCCCATTGCTGGGGCGTTTTTGTTTAAGCGGTAAAGCGGGCTTAAATTTTACAAGCTGTAGTACATATCGTATTCAACTGGGTGTGTACTCATACGGATACGAGTGACTTCTTCCATTTTCAATGCAATATAACCATCAATTACGTCGTCAGTGAAAACACCGCCGCGTGTCAAGAATTCACGGTCAGCATCTAATGCGTCTAAGGCTTGGTCAAATGAATGACAAACTTGTGGAATGGCTTTCATTTCTTCAGCAGGTAAGTCATACAAATCTTTATCCATAGCATCGCCAGGATGGATTTTGTTTTGAATACCGTCAAGACCCGCCATCATCATGGCAGAGAATGCCAGATAAGGGTTAGCAGTTGAGTCAGGGAAACGTACTTCGATACGACGACCTTTTGGGTTGTTGACGAAAGGAATACGAATAGACGCTGAACGGTTACGCGCTGAGTAAGCCAGCATAACAGGTGCTTCAAAACCGGGTACTAAACGTTTGTAGCTGTTAGTTGATGCGTTGGTGAATGCGTTTAAGGCTTTAGCGTGTTTGATGATACCGCCGATGTAATACAGTGCAGTTTCAGACAAACCGCCGTATAAATCACCTGTGAACAGGTTTACGCCGTCTTTGAATAATGATTGGTGAACGTGCATACCGCTACCGTTGTCGCCAACTAATGGTTTAGGCATGAAAGTTGCAGTTTTGCCGTAAGCGTGTGCGATGTTGGCAATAACGTATTTCAGTTCTAATACTTCGTCTGCTTTTTTAACTAAAGTGTTAAATTTAACGCCGATTTCACATTGACCCGCAGTTGCTACTTCGTGATGATGTACTTCAGTTGTTTGACCCATTTCTTCTAAAGTTAAGCACATTGAAGAGCGCATATCTTGGAATGAATCAACGGGAGGTACTGGGAAATAACCGCCTTTAACGCCTGGACGGTGTCCGGTGTTGCCGTCTGGATAGACTTTTTCTGAGTTCCAGCCTGCTTCTTCTGAGTCAACTTTGTAGAAAGAGCCGCTCATGTCAGTTCCCCAACGCACGTCATCAAAGATGAAGAATTCGTTTTCAGGGCCGAAGAACGCTTTGTCTGCAATGCCTGTTGATTGTAAATAGGCTTCTGCGCGTTTTGCTAAAGAACGTGGGTCACGCTCATAACCTTGCATATTTTTAGGTTCGATAATGTCGCAACGCAAAATCAGTGTGTTGTCATCAAAGAAAGGATCCATTACCGCAGTCGTAGGATCCGGCATCAAAATCATGTCTGATTCATTGATATGTTTCCAGCCTGCAACTGAAGAACCATCAAACATATTACCTTCTTCAAAAGTATCTTCGTCGATACTATGAGCGGGGAAAGTAACGTGTTGTTCTTTGCCGCGTGTGTCACAAAAACGAAAATCAACGAATTTTACGTCGTTGTCTTCAATCATTTTTAATACTTTTGCTATAGACATTTATGTTGTCTCCTAAGATAGTTATGTGTCAATGTTTTATACAAACGACTTTAAGATACCATCTTTTTTATTGAGTTAGCCACTAAAAAAAATAACGGAGAAAACAGGCGCGCTCTGGTATTGCTCGAGGTTTTCTATTTTATGATTATTTATGGTGCTGTTGTTTTTGTCAGTCAGATAATTATGCACAATATTAGTACGACTTGTGGTTTTTTCGCACCATAGTGGGGTGTTGATTTTATGTTTTTGTTGGAAAAAAGGGATAAATAGCATATAAACAACGTTTTTATCATTAAAACAACGATTGGCATAATATCTGCTATACTTTTACCAATGGTGCGTTGTTTATCGCCCTAATTTATATTTTTCTCGAAAGGAGTTACCCAAATGAAATACCTGTTATTAAATCGCAAAAATCGTATGATTCGTGCTGCTATCGGCAGTTTATTGTCAGTTACTATGGGTGCAACTTCTGTTTCTGCATTAGCAGATACCACCGTTGAGCAATCTGAAGAAGCACCCGCTAAAGGTGCGATTAAGGCATTGACCAAGTATGACGTTAATGAAACCAAGTTCTTAAAAAATAATGGTATTGTTATCGGTGGCTGGGCAAATGGCGGCGTTACTTACAATGCAACCAATCCAACTGACAGATTCAACGGCCCTGTGACTTTCGCTGACCGTGCCAGTGAATTTCAATTGAATCAATTGAATTTATTTGTACAACGTGCGGTGGCTACCGAAGGCGATAAATTTGATTTCGGCGGACGTTTTGATTTCATGTTCGGTACCGATTCAGTATTTACACAGGCTTATGGTGTGCCTGCTTATGATGTCAATACCCTGCAACCTTTGAATCGCAGCAACTGGGATTTACACATGCTGCGCGGTCAAAATCGTTTTTACGATATAGCGTTGCCACAAGCCTACGTTGAAGCCTACATTCCTGTCGGTAACGGTTTGAATGTGAAAGCGGGTCATTTTTACACACCAATCGGTTACGAAACCGTTCCGGCACCTGATAACTTTTTCTACAGCCATGCGTACACCATGCAATATGGCGAACCGTTCACCCATACAGGTATTTTGGGTAATTACACGGTCAACGGTAACGTGTCTGTTATGGGTGGTATTACAACAGGCAGTGCAACTGGCGGCTGGGATGGCGGCTGGAATAAACAGTTAGGCAATTGGGGTGGTATCGCGGGCGCAACATGGACAAGCACGGACAAAAACACTTCTGCTAATATCAGTGGTACTTATGGCGAAACATCTGAACACAGCAGCCAATCATGGGGACTGTACAGTATCGTGTTAAAACACAATATCACCGATAAAACCCATTTAGTACTACAACATGATCATGGCTATGCGAATAACGTTGCTTTATCTACGGTCAGAGATGCGCAGTGGTACGGTATCAATACTCATTTGACTTATGATGTGAAAGATAACTTAGCAGTCGGTTTGCGTGGCGAATGGTTCAGAGATCAGGACGGTTTCCGTGTGTGTTCACCCGGTCGTGTTGCAGCAACCACGAATAATGAAGACGGCGTTGCGGTCAGTACCGCTGCCAGTGGTAATTTCTTATCAACTTGCCAGCCTGCAACCTACTATGCAGTTACCGCAGGGGCTAACTGGAAACCTGTTCCTTGGTTGAATGTACGTCCTAACGTGCGTTATGACTGGAATGACGGCAGAAACCCAGACGGTTCAAACTATAACGTATTTGATGGTGCGAGCAGACAAAGTCAATTTTTGTTCTCTACCGATGCAACTGTTACGTTCTAAACATTCTTGATGTTAAGCAGATAAAAATACGCCTTCGGGCGTATTTTTTTGGGTAGCGGTTTGAATCTGTTATGAGACTATCAATGACTGCCAGTCCTTATAAAGGACTGGCAGTCATACTTAACGGTAACTCACAAATCAAAATAGTTGATTGCACCAATTAAGGGCGTGCGCGGATTTAATGATAATTTGACTGATACCGTATTGAGCAAAGGTAGAAAGCGACCTTTGGCGGTAAAGGCTCGCATGAAATGCCCTGTCTGCATCGCCGATAATATTTTAGGAGCGATACCGCCGCCGATAAAAACCCCGCCTGTGGCAAGTGACTTTAATGCCAGATTGCCTGTTTCCGCACCATACAGTTCCACAAAAAGACTGACCGCTTCTGCACATAACGGGTCGGCATTGGTCACACCCAATTGAGAAATAACCGCATTTCTGTCAGCGTCGCTGTGCATATCAGGCACAGTCGGGCAGGGCGGCGCAATCCCTTGGGTACACAGAAAATCATATAAATGACTGAAACCGATGCCCGATAACACGCGCTCGTAACTGACATGATCGGGATATAGGTTTCTGAGCCAGCTGAGTAATTTATCCTGCCTATCGGTTTGTGCGGCAAAGTCACTGTGACCGCCTTCGGTCGCCATCGGGTAATATTGATTACCATCCCAGTACAAAATAGCTTCGCCCAATCCAGTACCTGCGGCAATAACCGCGATATTGCCTGTTTGGATTTGGGCATTGGGATTTAACTCGATGAGGTCGTGTTCTGGCAGATATAACATACCCAATGCCATTGCTTCCAGATCATTGAGCAGTTTGACTTTGGGGGTGTTCAGTTTTACTTTCAGTAATTCGGCATCCAGCACCCACGGTAAGTTGGTCGTCTGGCAACGCTGATTAACTACCGCGCCTGCAACACCGAAACACGCCGATTTGATGGAAAAATTGGCGGATAAAAAGTCGCTCAGAATGTCATCAAATTCGGGATAGTGCTGGCTGGGGTAGCTTTGTTCCTGTATACAGGTCAGCGAGCCGTTGGCATCTCTGGTTAAAAGGGATAATACTGTTTTTGTTCCACCTATATCGCCTGCTAGTATCACTATAATGTCCTTTCAATCATTGTTAAGTAGATGATTCAACGCATCGAGAATGCCATTGGCGACTTGGTGCGGCGGTAATCTGTAAAAAGCCTGCCATGCCTGCGGCGTACTGTCTTCGTCACTTTTTTTATGGGTCGGGTGCGATTGTAACCAGCTGATTTTGACGGCATGATTAATTATAGTATCCGAGAATAAGGTATCGTCAATGTGCAATGTCGGATTGTCACGAAAAATAGACGCGATGGCTTTAAGGGCTTCTACGGTTAATTGGCGATAAACAGGTGCTTGCAGTTTATTGAGCAGATGATTGACGTGCAGTTTGAAACTTTGTTCACCTGCGGTGGATTGCGACAACGTGCTTTCACTGTCCAGTCGATTTTTGCTGTTGAGTTTTTCGCCGATGGTCAAGCCTGCACAATGGTGCAGAATATCCCGCACACTGGCATAGAACGCCGCATTTTCACGTCCGACACTGCCTTGTTGTTCGCGCCATGCGTACCAGTCTTTAATGCTGTCCCAGTCTTTTGGATTCATGCTGGTGGCAAACCGCGCACTGCTCAGTTCGCGGCATTCACCTTCATAATGCAGAATTTCCGTTAAATCCAGCTGTTCTTCGGTATTGCTATAATCTGCCAGTGTTTCAGTGACTTTTTGAAACAATTGATACGGCGGCAAGGCAAGGATTTTATTGAATGCCTGATCCAGCGTCCGACAAGCGGCTTCACGCTGTTGTCGGGCAATCATCAGTTGCAAAATATGCCCCACGCGCACGGTGTGCATATCGGTAAATAATTCGGGACTGGACTTGATGAGCATACCTAAATACAGCACCAGTTCCTGAATAATACTGTGTTCACTGGGATCATGATTATTGTAGCTGCGAATGGTGTGCAGAATATCGGAAGAATCCGCAGGGCGCGTTAAAGTTGCCTTGCTTCGGTAGGAACGCCCTAAACTCAGGGCGTGTTGGCGCACCAGTATTTCATTGGCTGCCTGTTCCAGATTTATATCGTATTTACCCAGTAGCCCTGCGCAATGCCGGACAATGCTCCAGACGTGCTGGTCTCCAGCGCGCTCATAAATTTCTTCCAGCACGTCACGCACCCGCGCAACTCTGCCGTCAGTGGCGGTCAATCCCGTGTCGTAATCCAGACCATACCTTCCGCACAATACGCTGACAGCTTCCAGTTGTGCATAAAGATTACTGTCAGTTTTTAATTGCTCGCGCAGGATGTTATCACCGCTGATTTCCAATTCCATCAATAGTCCAGTGTCTAATGGTATAAATGGCGCGGTATTACGGGGCAATGCGTGTAAAAAGGGGCGTTCAGCCTCGTCCCACGAGGCTTTGGAGAATTGAAAATCGTGCAGGTTGCTGATTTTTTCATGACTGGCGGTGTCGGCAAATTCCAGCAACGTACCCAGTTGCAGGGCAATATTTTGTGTGGAAGCCTGTTGCAGTTCCTGAATAAATTCAATCAGTATTTCACGGTGATGGTCATCGAGCATATTCTGTTTGATAGTCATCACCACCAACGGATTGCCGGGTTTATCCCAATGATTATAAATATAGGACAATTCCAAGCGTAACCGCTGAATCAGCAAACGGTTGTCCATCGCCAGATAAAAACCTTTTTGATTCAGACATTGCGGCAAAAACAACAATTTTTCACCCGACAAAATATACAGCTTGGAGGTTGCCAAGGTACGCAACTGCCGCAACGGTCTGCCTGTTAAACCAATGCGGTCATTTCTACCGACATGGGTGTACGCCTCGGCAAGTTCATCGGCTTCCCTGATTTGAATCGGGGCTATTTCCGCGAGAGTTTGTGTGTCGATACCGTAGTGCAGCAAGCGGGTTTGTACCGCTTCATCTTGTGCCAGTAACTGAATTTGCAGTTTGCAGTTTTGTGTTCGCTTAATCGCCTTATGCCGTCCTAACGGGTCTATATCATCCATAGTCAGTAAATCATCCTGAATAAGACAACCCAGAATAAACAGACTTTGCGCCCACACCAAGGGGATATTTTCGTTCGGTACCCGTTGTTGACTGTGCGGATTGGCTTTTTCGGCGGCGATTAAATCCAGCGGTACGCTGTACAGTTCGGGTAATAACAGCTGCCCGTTCTGTTCAACCAGTAATGTGTCCAGTTTGGTGCGATATTCCTGTGCGCTGGCGTTATCGCCTGTCGCTAATTTATTGAGCAGTAAATAAGTGAAAAATAACGGCCATTCACATTCAATATCCATGAACTGCTTTAATTCATGCGGATCATAATATTGGCGGTGACTGTCTTCTATGGCAGTTTGGTGTCCATCCAATAAAAAGCGTTTGCAACCGTATTCACCTTGCAATTTTTCGTAAATAATCGCTTCTGTTTTTTTGCGTAGTTGTTGATTGTCAACGGCAAATGCAGGAAATCCCGTAATGCTGAGCAATGCGGAATCGGTTTCTTTGGAAATAGATTCTCTGGGCAACAGCGATTCCAAGGCAATGCGAGTGCGGGCAATGTCATCACTGATGACATGAATAATAGACGCTTGTCCGCCGTCTTTGCCGAATAAATTAAAGTCTGACAGGGCTTCCAGTGCGGCTTTTGCCATGCCGACTGAACTGGCGTTTAATTCGGCAATACCGTGATTGATTTTATGCCCGCGTTCCCAGATTCCGTAATCAGGGGTGCGGTAGGTGCGGCTGATATAATGCACCAGATTCTGGACAAAATTGACTTCATCAATGGTGAAGACAATGCGCAAGCCCGATGCGGTCATTTGCGCGAGCATCAATAAAAACAACGACGTGGCATCCAGTTGTAAATGCCCCCATTCATCATCACCGACCACAATCGCGCCTGATTTGGTATCGTATTTGGCGTGTAATGCGTCCAGTGGATTTTGCGATTGCTTGAATTTTTCCACTTTGGCGGCTTGGCGCATCATCGCGGTCAACAAACCGCGCATCAATTTAACAACGCTTTGCTCCAGCAAATAGGTTCTATCCTGCGGTTCGTCAACACGCCGATACGCCAGTGCCAGACCCCATACGGCAAGAATGCTGTATACATTATCCCTGACCCACGCATCGGTATAGTTGCCATGTACATTGACAGCGGTACTCGCAGGCAGCAAGCCGCTGACCCAATCCTGTTTGTTGAGGATAATGTCCTGTACCTGCTGGTAATAAGCATTCAGTTTGTCGTGCGAATGAGTCGGTTTCATAGTGTGCGATACGGTAATTTTCCAGTTAATACAATGTTAAGCAGATGTTGTGCCAATATTTATATGGTTTTAGTGTTAATTGTTTGATTCGTTGCTTTTTATTGCCTTACGTTCAGTATTTTTCCGTTCGCCTTTCAACACGCTCAAGATGAGCGGAAAAATATCGAATCTATCATGAAACTGCTCATGGTTCGACAAGCTGACTGTGAACGGTAAAATCATGCAATGCTATTGTTTGCACCAAACTGAATGGGGTGTTTAATTTTTTGCACCTAAAAAGAGCATTTATTAAGGTAATTTACCGCACGATAACAGATGCAAATTTACCGTTTATTCAGTTGATTGTTGTATGCGGGGCGATTAATAATGATTTTAATGGATGGTTCATTTACACTGCTTGCACATTCAAATCAGGTTATTCACTACATTTCTGCTACACCTGATTTCTTAATTAATCGGATTTTTCTCATGAAACAGCTAACCCCCGACGGGCAGCAAATAATTAACAACATCGCACAACGCACTCATTTCAGCCCTGATGCGGTTTTCAGTATGTTGTTATCGGTCATCAACGGCAACGGTTCTATGGCGCAGTTCAATCACCCTGAATTTGGCGGTTCGGGGCAATGGATGCGCGGCGGCATGATTATGCTGGGCGATATGTTCAACAACGGCTTGAAAAACAGCGTCAGTAATCTGTGTCAGGAACTTGCCAATCTGGTTGCCAGCCAACCGAACCTGATTCAAAGCGGCAGTTTTCAATCGCAAAATCAGGGTAATCAGCAACAAAGCAATTACGGCGGTAATCAACAGCAACAAAATAATTCAGGGTCTACGGGTGCGGTCAGCTTGTTTGTACCGCCGCCTGCGGGCAGTTCTGGCAACTGGTGGCCTGCGGGTTTGCAATTTCCCAATAGTACAGGCGCGCAAAATAATGTGCGTTATGCGTATTTTGCTACCATTCGGCGACTGGCTATCGAAGCCAACGGACGGGTCACGCTGTATGATACGCTGGATCATCAAATCGGCGGTTTTTCTCAGCAACAATCAATCGGCGGCTCGATTACCTTTACCAGTCAATACGGGCTGGTCGATGTGAATACTCTGCCTGTGATTTCGATTGACAATGTCCCTGTGCAACCCCCCAATCACCCGCACTCCGCGCCCGCTTTGCAATCCAGTCCTGTTAATACAAATGGTGTCAGTCAAGACGCGGATATTTTTGCGGCACTCGAAAAATTAGCCATGCTGAAAGATAAAGGCATCTTGACCGATAGCGAATACAGCACCAAAAAAGCCGAACTGCTTGCCAGATTATAACTATGTATATTTCTGTAGGTGCGTAAGCTGCACCTACAGCGCACTAATCCCCAATGTAAAGCAAGCAACCTCTTTAACAGCCATTTAAATAACAGTCGGCGTTACTGCTTAGGGTATTTATCGGTAAAAAATCACAATATGGAATGATTCCTGCTAAGTATTATTGTAATCAGTCGCTTAAAACAATACAGTTGTTCTTAAGAAGCTAAATCAACCATCGGGCAATAGGAAGAAAGATTATGACCATTCGCGTCGCCATTCGTCACAAAACGATCTACAACTTCGATAGACCTGTCTCATTATCGCCTCATGTATTTCGCTTACGTCCTGCGGTACACAGTCGCACACCGATTAAAGCATACACTTTGCGTATTGAACCGAAAAATCATTTTATCAATTGGCAACAAGACCCGTTCGGCAATATTCTTGCCCGCGTGGTATTTCCTGATAAATGCGAAAAACTCAGCGTAGAAGTGGAAGTTATCGCCGATATGACGGTGATTAATCCGTTTGATTTTTTTGTTGAGGACTATGCCGAAAACTACCCGTTCAAGTACGATGCACTGACGCAAAAGGAACTGCAACCTTATCTGGAAATAACCGAAGATGGCGAATTATTACGCCAATGGGTGAAAGAACTTGATACCCGAAAACGCTCGATTAATGATTTTCTGGTCGATATTAACCGTACTGTTTTTGCCGCTATCAGTTATAACATCCGTATGGAAGTCGGTATTCAAAGTTGTGAGGAATCGCTCAAGATTCGCAGCGGTTCGTGTCGGGATTCCGCGTGGTTACTGGTGATGGCATTGCGTCATCTCGGCTTGGCGGCGCGGTTTGTGTCAGGTTATCTGGTGCAGTTGACCGCCGATATAAAATCACTCGACGGCCCCTCAGGCCCTGAACAGGATTTTACCGATTTACACGCATGGACAGAAGTCTATATTCCCGGTGCGGGCTGGATAGGACTGGATCCCACCTCAGGATTACTGGCGGGTGAAGGGCATATTCCACTGGCGTGTACCCCAGATCCCGCCAGTGCCGCGCCTGTTACGGGCGGCACCGATAAATGCGAAGTGGAATTTGAATTCAGCAACACCGTGGATAGGCTGCACGAAGATCCGCGCGTCACCAAACCGTACACCGATGAACAGTGGTATCACATTGATGCTTTGGGTCAGGCAGTCGATAAACGCTTGCTGGAAGACGATGTGCGTTTGACGATGGGCGGTGAACCGACCTTTGTATCGGTCGATGACATGGAAGGTGATGAATGGAATACGCACGCTGATGGTGCAAACAAACGAGAACGCGCACAACAATTGACCATGCGCTTGCGTGATGTGTTCGCCAAAGGTGCGATGCTGCATTACGGTCAAGGCAAATGGTATCCGGGTGAACCGCTGCCGCGTTGGCAATACGGTATTTTCTGGCGTAAAGACAATCAAGCGGTGTGGCGCAATCCTGAGTTGCTGGCGGATATAAATAGAGACTACGGTCACACGGTAGCAAATGCGCAACACTTTATTCATCAGCTCAGTCGGCGGTTAGGTATCCATTCTCGCTATGTTGTTACTGGGTTTGAAGACAGTTTTTATCACCTCTGGCAAGAAGGCAACCTGCCCGATAATATCAACCCGTTAAAAAGTAATTTAAAGGATGCGATTGAACGCAAAACCCTCACCAAATTATTGGACACAGGACTCAATCAACCTGCTGGTTTTACCTTACCCATTAAATGGGACTGGGCTAAAAATGGTTGGAAAAGCGGGCCGTGGGATTTTCGTCGTGGTGAGATGTTTTTGATTCCGGGTAATTCACCGATGGGAATGCGCTTGCCGTTAGCGGCTTTACCGTGGGTTGCACCTGATAAACGCGAGTTGCACGAAGACCAAAGTCTGTTTGAAGACTTGCCCGCATTGGGCGATTATTATGGCGAAGTGACCCGTCGTTACAGTCACATTGAAGAAAGAATCAACGAACATCCTGAAATTATTCAACAGGATGTCGGTGATGACATGATAGAAGTCGAAGTTCCGCATACCGCGTTGTGTGTGGAAGCGCGGGAAGGGCGGCTATACATTTTCATGCCGCCGCTGACTTCCTTGGAACATTATCTGGAACTGGTCGCCGCGATTGAAGCCACCGCTGACAATCTGGCATTGCCTATCGTGATGGAAGGTTATGAACCGCCGCGTGATTACCGCATTGAACGCTTAATGGTGACACCCGACCCCGGTGTCATTGAAGTCAATATCCATCCGTCTAAAACGTGGGCGGAGTTGGTAGAAAAAACCACCATTTTGTATGAACAGGCACACCAAACCCGTTTGGGTACAGAAAAATTTATGCAGGATGGTCGTCATACAGGCACAGGCGGCGGCAATCACGTTACGATGGGTGCGGAAATGCCCACCGACAGCCCACTATTGCGCAGACCTGATTTATTACGCAGTCTGATTACCTACTGGCAGCATCACCCCGGATTATCGTATTTATTTTCGGGGATGTTTATCGGTCCGACCAGTCAAGCCCCGCGTGTCGATGAAGGGCGTGATGAAAAACTCTATGAGCTGGAAATCGCTTTTCAACAAATCCCCGAAGGTGAAGTGCCTGAACCGTGGCTGGTGGATAGATTATTACGTCATTTAATGACGGACATTACAGGCAACACCCATCGCTCTGAGTTCTGTATTGATAAACTGTATTCACCTGACAGTTCCACAGGTCGCTTGGGTATTTTAGAACTGCGCTCGTTTGAAATGCCGCCCCATGCACGGATGTCGTTAGTACAGACGCTGTTATTGCGCTCATTGATTGCGTGGTTCTGGCGCGAACCTTATAGGCACGATTTAGTGCGCTGGGGTACCGAGCTGCATGACCGTTTTATGTTGCCGCATTATGTCCGTGAAGATTTGAAGCAAGTCACCAAAGACCTGCAACGTGCGGGTTTCGGTTTTGACATGGAATGGCTGGATCCGTTTTTTGAATTCCGTTTTCCCCGTTATGGCAATACGCTGGTCGATGGTATTGATTTGGAATTGCGCTTTGCGATTGAACCGTGGCACGTTCTCGGTGAAGAAATGAGCAGTACAGGCACGGCGCGGTATGTTGACTCCTCGGTGGAGCGTGTCCAAGTTTTGGTAACAGGCTTTACCGAAGGACGTTATGTCATTACCTGTAACGGCAGACGCTTACCGATGCGCAACACAGGACGCAAAGGTGAATTTGTCGCAGGGGTACGCTATCGTGCATGGCAGCCGCCGTCAGCATTGCATCCGACGATTGCGCCGCATACCCCGCTGGTGTTTGATGTGATTGATACATGGAACGGGCATTCAGTCGGCGGTTGTACTTACTATGTCGCTCACCCCGGTGGTCGTAGTTATGATGATTTCCCTGTTAATGATTACGCCGCAGAAACCCGTCGCATGACCCGTTTTTGGGATTATGGGCATACTCCGGGTGTTATCATTCGTCCACCGTTGGCAAGTTCTCCTTCCACGCCTTCTGATAAAATATTGCCAACAACGTTTAGCATCACAGGTGGCGCACCAAGAGCAATGGCTCCACCTATGGAGGAATTAAGTGCTGAATATCCGTTTACCTTGGATTTACGCCATCGTAATCGTTAATGATAAATGTGGGTTTTTTGCAGGGCGGGCAAGGCTTTTTGCCCGCCGAAATGATTAATAGAACTGGAGATTTATTTATATGAGCGATAAATTAAAACTGCTGACACCGGCCACCTTGATGCTGGAAGATAAAACCTACTCATTACCGACTTATATCGGTGTGGAGGGCGAAAAAGCCATTGATATTACCAAGTTGCGCAACCAAACAGGCTACATCACTTTAGACGATGGTTACGGCAATACAGGCGCGTGTGAAAGTGCCATTACCTATATTGATGGCGACAAAGGTATATTACGGTATCGCGGCTACCCCATAGAAGAACTAGCAGAAAAGTCACGCTTTACTGAAGTGTCTTATTTACTGCTCTATGGTGAACTGCCCACCAGTGAACAATTATTAAAATATTCAACCCGTCTTAATGAATCATCCATTATTCATGAAGATGTACATCATTTTTTTAATGGCTTTCCGCGCGGCTCACATCCGATGGGAATTTTGGCAACAATGGTTGCCTCTTTATCGACGTTTTATCCCGTGCCGGACAAACTGGATGACGAGACAGAAATACAAATTGTGGCTAACCTAGTGTCACAAGTGCGTACCATCGCAGCATTTTCCTATAAAAAATCCATCGGTGAGCCGCTGGTCTATCCGTCTATTAAATACCGTTATACCGATAATTTCATGAATATGATGTTCGCCTCGCCCGTGCGCGATTATCAATTAGACCGTGATATTGTTGATGCGATTGATATGCTGTTGATATTACACGCCGATCATGAACAGAATTGCAGCACCTCATCGGTGCGTACCGCAGGCTCCAGTATGGCAAATGTCTATGCGGTGATTACCGCAGGGATTGCCGCACTGTGGGGGCCGCGTCACGGCGGTGCAAATCAGGAAGTCATTAAAATGCTGGAACAAATCCACGCCGAAGGCGGTGACGGTACGGAATTTATTAATCAAGCCAAAGATAAAACCTCAGGTCGTCGCTTAATGGGTTTTGGGCATCGCGTGTATAAAAACTTTGATCCGCGTGCAATGGTCTTGAAACAACATTGCGATAAACTACTCAACAAACCGGGTGTGAATGATCCATTACTGGATATTGCCAAACGCTTAGAAGAAATCGCCCTGAAAGATGATTATTTCATCTCTCGTAACTTGTACCCCAACGTGGATTTTTACTCAGGCTTAATCCTACGCGCAGCAGGGATTCCCACCAATATGTTCACCGTATTATTTGCCATCGGACGTATGCCGGGCTGGTTGGCGCACTGGCGGGAAATGATTCACGGTGAAACCGTCACTATTTACCGTCCGCGTCAGATATACACGGGTGAAACCTTGCGCCACTATAAAGATATTAATCAACGATAAGGAATGATTCGTGCGTAACATCAACAGCCCAGCCAATGATATGGGTGCGCAATACTACGCAACACAACTGGGCATTTATGATGAAATGTATGCGACAGAAAATAAAGCGTTGCCGTATTGGGAACGCTTTATGGACGCGCTTGACAGCATGGGCAGCGAAAAGCTGGAAGCGCGTCGTCGTGAAGCACAACGTTTATTGCGGGAAAATGGTGTTACTTACAATGTCTATGGCGATGCGCAAAATCTGACCCGTCCGTGGCGACTTGACCCTGTTCCGTTATTAATCAGCAGTGAAGAATGGGTGACGATTGAGGCGGGACTCAAGCAACGTGCCGAGTTGCTTGACCTGATACTGAAAGATATTTATGGTAAACAAACCCTGTTAAAAAAAGGTCTGTTGCCCGCTGAACTGATTTTTGCCCATGAAGGTTTTTTGCGTCCGTGTGTCGATACCCTGCAACAGCAACAGCGGCATTTGACCATTTACTCCGCCAATCTGGCACGAGGCCCGAACGGACGGATGTGGGTGCTGGATGACAGGACGCAAGCTCCTTCTGGTTCAGGTTATGCCTTAGAAAACCGTATGGTCATGATGCGGGTGTTGCCTGATATTTTTCGCGAAACCCAAGTGCATCGGCTGGCAGGTTTTTTCAAGGCACTGCATCAGGGTTTGGCGGAGATTGCGCCGCACAATAAAGAAGACCCGCGTATCGTTATTCTGACTCCCGGCCCGTTGAATGAAACCTATTTTGAACACGCTTATCTGGCGGCTTACTTGGGTTTTACGCTGGTGCAGGGCGGCGATTTAACGGTGCGTGACGGGCGCGTCTGGCTGAAATCGTTGGCAGGTCTGCAACCAGTCGATGTTATTTTGCGGCGTGTGGATGATTCGTTTTGTGATCCTTTGGAATTACGCAGCGGCTCACAGTTGGGCATCGCGGGACTGCTGGAAGTGGTGCGGCGCGGTAATGTGGCGATTGCCAATCCGCTGGGCAGCAGTATTCTGGAAAATCCTGCATTACTGGCATTTTTGCCGCGCTTATCGCGGTATTTCTTAAGCGAGGAATTAAAATTATCCTCGGTCGCAACGTGGTGGTGCGGACAGGCGCGGGAACGCGATTTTGTGCTGCAAAATCTGGATAGACTGGTGATTAAACCGATTAATCGCCGCGCCGATAATCACACCGTGTTCGGCGGTTTGTTAAGTAACCAGCAAAAAGACTTATTGCGCAGTCAAATCAAAGCCAAACCGCACTTGTTTATCGGTCAGGAGCAAGTGAGTTTTTCCACGCTCCCCGCGTTTATCGAGCATCGTATCGAACCGCGTAACGCGGTATTGCGCACGTTTGCCGTTGCCAGTGGCGGTGATTATGCCGTCATGTCGGGCGGGCTTACGCGTGTGGCGCGGCAAAAAGATAATTTCATCGTCTCCAATCAGGCGGGCGGGGTCAGCAAAGATACTTGGGTATTAGCCACTGAACCCGAAAAACCCATCAGTATCTGGACGCAACCACAGCGTAATCAGCAGATTGAAGCGGTTATTGAACCCCTAACCAGCCGCGCGGCGGATAATTTATTTTGGGTTGGTCGGCATCTGGAGCGGGTGAAAGCGATTGGATTACTGTTGCGTACCGTGTTGCGCAATACCGAGAAAGCCGTTAAATTTGATGATTCTGTTGATAATGAATGTCTGTATATTTTATTGCGTGCTTTGACGCAAGTGACGGGAACTTATCCGGGTTTTGTAAAATGTGATGAGCAGTTGCTGAAAGCACCACACGCTGAATTGTTATCGCTGGCTAGAGACGCGCAGCGCAAAGGCTCACTGACTGCCAATATCAATGCTTTCGTGCAGGCGGCATTCAGCATTCGTGACTTTTGGTCGAATGATACATGGCGCAGTGTCGATAATATTCAACGCCGCTGGCAACAGCGTGTGTTGAATACGGATGTCAATATCGTGCAGTTGCCATCGCATCTCGATGAGTTGATTACGGGCATGGTTGCCTTTATCGGCTTGACCAGTGAGAGCATGACGCGCGAAGCCGCGTGGTTGATGCTGGACAGCGGGCGCAGACTGGAACGTGCCTTAACGTTGATTGCCCTGCTGCGCCCCACCTTGACCTTACGGCACGAAGATACTTTACAAAGTCAGGTGCTGGAAGCGGTGCTGGTGTCAACGGACAGTTTAACGATTTATCAACGCCGCTACCGTTCCTATATTCAGTTGCCGCTGGTGCTGGAATTATTGCTGTTGGACGAGTCCCATCCGCGTTCACTCGCGTATCAGCTGGGGCAATTATCCACTCATATCAGCGCGTTACCGCGCACCAAAGGCAACCGCCAGTTGAGTGAAGAAGAACGGTTGATTTTAAAAGCCTACACGGATGTGCGCTTGTGCAACGTGCGGGAATTAACACAAGCCAATGAAAACGAAGTCATTTATAACAATCTCGAACAGTTGTTATCCACGACTACCGATGTGTTATGGCGGCTTGCCGAGGTGATTGCAGAGGCGTATTTCAGCCATTCGCAGACTTCACAACTGATTGTAGTCAATAAGCCTGAGGACGAACTGTGAAATATCGTATCACGCATACCACACTCTATCGTTACAGCCAGCCGGTCGGCTTGTGTCAGAATGAAGCCCGACTCCAACCGCGCAATTTCTGGCGGCAACAATGTGAACACAGTCGTTTTGATATTCACCCGACACCGACGGATTTTCGGGAATGGCTGGATTTTTTCGGCAATCATGTCACCTATTTTGCCATTCAGCAGCCGCATACCCAGCTGACTGTCACGGCTATTAATGACGTAACGATATTTCCCAGACAAAATAACTCCGATTTAGCCAATCGCATAACGTGGGAGCAGGCGCGTAACGCATTGCAGGAAATGCCGGTGCAAGGACAAACACAAAGCCAACAAGGGCAAAGCCAAAGTCAATTGGCTAATCAGGTGCAGATACTGGAATTATTGGATGCCAAGCAATATGTTCTCGATTCCCCGATGATTACCGTTATTCCTGAACTTGCTGATTATGCGCAACCCTCTTTTCAAGCCAATCGTCCGCTGGTCGATGTAGTAAATGATTTAATGCAGCGCATTTATCGGGAATTTACCTACGACCCCAGTTTTACCACCATTGCGACCCCGTTATCCGATGTCCTAAAGCATCGGCGTGGTGTGTGTCAGGATTTTGCTCATTTGGCGATTGGCTGTTTGCGTGCTTATAACATCGCCGCACGTTATATCAGCGGCTATGTGGAAACCGTACCCGAAGCGGGGCAGCCGCGATTGGTGGGTGCGGATGCGTCACACGCTTGGTTTTCGGTGTACATTCCCAATACAGGCTGGTTGGATTTTGATCCCACCAATAATACCGTGCCTGTAGATCAGCATATCACGCTGGCATGGGGGCGTGATTATGCCGATGTGACCCCGTTAAAAGGCATTGCGTTTGGCGGCGGGCAACATACGCTGTCGGTGTCGGTGGATGTGTTGCGCTTGGAATAACGCTTGTTTAACGACTGCCAGCCCTTCAAGGACGGGCAGTCGTAGCAGGATAAACATTATTATTACGCGAATATGATTACATTTTTAATTTTTTGGAGACACTATGAGTACCATTCATTTTATCGGCGGTGAGAAAGGCGGCGTAGGAAAATCAGTGGTTGCACGTCTGTTGGCGCAATATATGATTGATAATGAAGTTCCCTTTATCGGTTTTGATACTGATAGATCGCATGGTTCATTGCTGCGCTTTTATGCCGATTATGCGTCGCCGACCGTTATTGATGATTACCAGAGTCTGGATGCTATTATCGAAACCGCTACCGAACACCCTGATTACCGTATCTTGGTGGATCTTGCCGCGCAAACACATCATCCGTTAATACAGTGGATGGACGAATCGGGCGTACTGGAATTGGCAGAAGAATCGGGTATTCGGGTGTGCTACTGGAATGTGATGGATTCAGGCAAAGATTGTGCCGATTTATTGAACAAATTGCTGGATAAATTCCGCGCCCGTATTGATTATGTACTGGTGCAGAATCAGCTGCGCGATGAACATTTTACGATATTGGAATCGTCAGGTATTAAAGAACGCGCCTTGGCATTTGATGCTAAAGTGATGACTTTAAAACGCTTGCACGCGCCTGTAATGACAAAAGTCGATAGTAATAGTTACAGCTTCTGGGCGGCAAAAAATAAAGATGCCGACAGCTTGAATGCCTTGGGTTTGCTGGAAAGACAGCGGGTGAAAATCTGGCTGAACCATGCGTATAAAGAAATTGATTCATTAGGTGTGTAGGGGATGATTTATTGCCTGCCGCTTTTTCTGCAAAGCGCGGGTAATACATTGTCCACTTTGCGATTCATTGCAATTATCCATTAATTACTGGAGTTATATCTACATGAAATTGAAAGTGAGTTGTGATCTGCATTTCGAGGTAGTTGAATCGAGTTTTTTAATTTTAATGCTGCGTCCGTTCAGAGGCTATCAGCAATGGGTTAACAGTGAGGTTTATCATATTGATCCATCTGTCCTGCTGATAGAAAGCACTGATGGTTTTGGGAATTCGTGTCAGCATCTGGTGACCCCCATTGGTGAGTTTTTGATTCACACTTCGGCGGAAGTCACCGTGATGGATATGATTGATGTTGCTGCGGGCGCGTGTTTTGTTGACATACAGTATCTGCCTAATCAGGTGCTGCCGTTTCTGTTGCCCAGCCGCTATTGTGAATCCGACCGCTTTGGCGATCTTGCCAGAGAAATAACCGCAGACGCGCTGCCGGGTTACGATCAGGTCAGTAAAATCAATGACTGGGTGCGGGAAAATATCAATTATTTACCGGGTACCAGTGAAATCCCGCTGTCTGCGACGGAAGTTCGTCAGCTCGGCTATGGCGTATGCCGTGACCTTGCTCATGTTGCTATTGCGTTGTGCCGCAGTATCAGCATCCCTGCGCGACTGGTGGTCGGTTATTTATATAATCTGCAACCGATGGATTTACACGCTTGGTTTGAGGTCTATGTGGGTAATCGCTGGTACACGTTTGATGCCACGCAACCGGAACCGCGTGGCGGTAGAGTAGTGATTGCTTTTGGGCGTGATGCCGCTGATGTGTCTATTTTTCACCAATTCGGCTCAGGTTGTTTATTAAACAGCATGGACGTTCATGTTGATTTACTGGATAATTCATTTATTACAACTTTATAAATAAAACGCACATGACTTATTGTATTGCAGCCTCTATAGACGAGGGACTTATTCTGGTTTCTGATTCAAGAACCAATGCGGGCATTGATAATGTCAGCACACACGGCAAGATGCACGCTTTTGATACCAGCAGCGATCGTAAGATTGTTTTATTGTGTGCAGGTAATCTGGCGACCACACAAGCGGTTTTAGAGCAATTGCACCGCGACAAAATCAAAAATGCCCCCGTTAATTTCAACACCGTGGAAAGTTTGTTTGAGGCGGCTGAATATCTGGGTCATGTCAGTGTTGAAAAACAGAAACAACATTCCAATTCTCAAGGGCAATCGGCGTTTAATCCCGCCGCCAGTTTTATTTTAGCGGGACAAATCGGAGCTGATCCGCACGGTGCGTATATGATTTATTCAGAAGGCAACAGCATCACCAGCTCAGCCAACACGCCGTTTTTACAAATCGGCGAGAGCAAATACGGCAAGCCGATATTGGATAGATTCCTGAAACTGGATACGTCAATAGACGAGGCGGCGCGGTGCTGTTTAGTGTCTATGGACTCCACCATCCGCAGTAATGCCAGTGTCGGCGCACCTGTGGAAATGCTGGTGTACCGTAAAGACACGTTCAGTCTGGAAGAGTATTATTGCTTTGATGACGACAACGACTATATGTTGCACCTGAGACGCAGCTGGGAAGCCAAACTGAAAGAGGCGATAGCAGAGTTACCCCATCTTGATAAAGACTTGATTAAACCGATGCGGATTAATTTGTAGAAGCCGATTTTGTGCCTGCTTTTGTTATTTATCAAGGGCAGGCACAAGAGGGTTGGCATTTATTTTGGATTTTATTCTGTCAAGTTATTAAAAAACCACGTCTCGGCAATTTTTCCATGCAGTATATTAAACTCCGTTTGTAATCCATCCAGTGTTTTGTGCAGTTCCAAAGGCGTGGTTGCCGTCATATCAACGGCTAACAATTGTTCTTCCAGTACATGAATTTGTTCCGCCAATGCTGCCGAATTGGGCAGCTTGGCAATACAGGAATGCGAAATTTCATGCAGACAATGTTTCACCGAGCTGGGAAAATCAGGATTTTTCAGTAAAAAGTTCAAGACATCTTTGCCTTTAATGTGTTGCCGAACCTGTTTGCGATACATCAGCAACGCACTCAATGATTTCAATACATTAATCCATAAAATACTTTCATATTCCCGCGTCAGGTTATTCCTGTCTTCTGCCAGTAACACCGTGCCAGAATCCATGATGCGTGTGGTCATGTCGGCGCGTTCAATATTCCGACCCAAGCAGATAAAGCGGTAACTGTCATTATGACTCATTGTCCCTGCCATAAAGCCCGTAAAGCGTTGGCAGCCGCGCATGATTTCCTGCAAAAACAACATTCGTCCGCGTCGCCCCGATAACAAGTCCATATTATTAGTCGCATACAAATACATTTCATTGACTTGCTCCCACGCTTCATCAGGCATCAATTCACGGGTAATGCGGCTATTTTCCCGCGCAAATGACAGTGATGATAATAATGAGCTGGGATTTTCCACATCGACCAGTAAAAAATGAATGATATGTTGCTCGGTGGGGCTTTTGAGGCTTTTATTAAATGCGTCTTCCACACCGCAAATGGTCAGTAAATTGCGCCAGCCGACTTCTGTTCCATAAGGCAAATCGTAAATTAAATTCATGGTGACGCTGATTAATCGAGCGGTATTTTCGGTGCGTTCCAATTGTCGCGCTAACCAATAAAGACGTTCGGCAGATCGTGATAACATAATTATTGCTCCGTATTGATAATCCAAGTGTCTTTACTGCCACCCCCTTGTGAGGAGTTGACCACCAGTGAGCCTGCGCGTAAGGCAACCCGCGTCAGACCGCCAGCCGTCACAAAACTGTGTTCGCCTTGCAGAATAAACGGGCGTAAATCAATATGGCGCGGTTCCAGTTTGTCATTGCACAGCGTCGGACAGGTAGATAGGGCAAGCGTCGGCTGAGCAATGTAATTGCGAGGATTTTGTTGAATCAGTTTGTGAAATTCTTTGAGTTCTTTTTTACTGGCATGAGGGCCGATCAGCATTCCGTAACCGCCTGATTCATTAGCGGGTTTTACGACCAGTTCAGATAAGTGTGTCAGCACATAATCCAGTTGATCGGGTTCGCCGCACAGATAAGTCGGTACGTTGGGGATGATGGGTTCTTCATTTAAATAATAGCGAATCATCTCAGGTACATAAGCATAAATCACTTTGTCATCGGCAACGCCCGCACCGGGTGCGTTGGCTAGGGCAACATTACCCGCTTTCCACGCGCGCATTAAGCCTTTTACACCCAACAGAGAATCTTTGTGGAATACTTCGGGGTCGAGAAATAAATCATCAATACGCCGATAAATCACATCGACTTTTTCCAGCCCCTTAATGGTGCGCATATACACACAGTCATCGGCTTTGACCACTAAATCACAGCCTTCCACTAATTCCACGCCCATTTGTTGGGCAAGAAAAGCGTGTTCAAAATACGCGGAATTAAAAATGCCGGGGGTTAAAACGGCTATTTGCGGGGTACTCTCAGGGCGTGGCGCGAGGGATAACAGCATTTCCAATAACTTCATCGGATACGCATCGACAGGCATGATATTAAGGTTTTGCAATAACTCGGGAAATACCCGTTTAGTAATCACCCGATTTTCAATCATGTAGGATACGCCTGACGGGACGCGCAGATTGTCTTCCAGCACATACATCGTGCCATCACCCGCTCTGACCAAATCACTGCCGCAGATGTTTGCCCAGCTGCCGAACTTCGGCTGCATACCGATACATTCTTTACGAAAATTGCTGGAGCTGTGAATCAACTCGGCGGGTAACAAACCATCCTTAATAATCGACTGTTCGTTATAGACATCATTAATAAAGCAGTTCAGAGCTTTAAGGCGTTGCTTTAAACCCGCTTCTATTTTTTTCCATTCCTGATATTCAATGAGGCGCGGAATAATGTCAAACGGCCACGCGCGGTCGATATTGCCTTTGTCACTGTAGACGGTAAAGGTGATGCCCATCTCTAAAATAGCGGCATCGGCGGCACTGCGGCGACCTTTCAGTGCGTCGCTATCCAATGTTTGTAAATATTGCCCCAAAGTAGCGCAAAGCGGTCTGGCATTGCCTTGCGTGTCAATCATCTCATCGTAAGCTTTATCAGCTTGATAGTTGTCCCAGAGTGAAGTTGTAGCCATAACCTTTACATCCTATTGTTCACTTAATGGTGCAGGCTTGATTTAATGTGGTGCGAAAATCCTGAGATTTTTTAACCGTAAGCCTGATTTAGTTGTTGTATAAGATAAAGCAACATCAATGCCATAAATATTGTGGCGTAATAAATTGTAGTTGAAAATGCCCGTCGTTGTTCTGCTGTTGTTGTCGTTATGATGTTTGCAATAATGACCTAAGCAATTATATTGCACCAATAAGGCGCGTAAAAATTTCTATGAACCACTATGGCGCGCAACAGCTTATGAAATAAGTCGCTAATCCCAGATAATACGCGATATTAAGTTACTTGGCACAATCTGTGCTTTAGAAAAATGAGTCTTTAACCTAAAGCCAGAGGCATTGTATGAAACTAATAACCGCTATTATCAAACCCTTTAAACTGGATGATGTTCGTGAGGCATTATCAGATATGGGGGTTTCTGGGATTACTATGACCGAAGTCAAAGGCTTTGGTCGCCAAAAAGGTCACACTGAATTATATCGTGGTGCTGAGTATGTGGTAGATTTTTTACCGAAAGCCAAAATTGAAGTTGCTGTACCCGATTTGCTGGTCGAGCAAGCCTTACAGGCAATTGCTAAAGCCGCCAATACGGGCAAAATCGGCGACGGTAAAATTTTTGTTACTAATTTAGAGCAAGTTATTCGGATTCGTACTGGAGAAACCGGCGATGAAGCACTGTAAATTAACAGGAGGTCTTATGAAATCATTATTAAGTATATTTGTGCTATCGGCGTTTGCAAGTTACGCATTTGCTGATGCAGTTACGCCCACCGTCAACAAAGGCGATACCGCATGGGTCATGATCTCTACCGTCTTAGTCATTCTGATGGTGATTCCGGGTTTAGCATTGTTTTATGGCGGCATGGTACGCGTTAAAAATATGTTATCGGTGTTGATGCAAGTCTTTGTGATTTTTGCACTGATTGCGGTCTTGTGGGCATTGTATGGCTATAGTATCGCGTTCACCGAAGGCAATGCGTTCTTTGGCGGCTTCAGTAAAGTATTTCTGAAAGGCATCACGCCCGACTCAATGGCGGCTACGTTCAGCAAAGGCGTGTATATTCCTGAATATATTTATGTGGCATTCCAATTAACCTTTGCAACTATCACGCCCGCCTTGATTATCGGTGCATTTGCTGAACGGGTTAAATTTTCCGCCATTCTATTGTTTACTGTATTGTGGTTTACCTTTTCGTATTTACCGATAGCGCACATGGTCTGGTATTGGGCAGGCCCTGATGCGTATACCGATGCTAAAGCAGGTGAAGCTGCATTAGCAACCGCAGGCTTTTTGTTCCAAAAAGGCGCGCTGGATTTTGCAGGTGGCGCGGTAGTACATATCAACGCAGGTGTTGCCGGTTTAGTCGGCTGTTTATTAGTCGGCAAACGTATCGGCTATGGCAAAGAATTTCTCACCCCGCACAGTGTGACCATGACGATGATTGGTGCTTCTTTATTATGGGTAGGCTGGTTCGGTTTCAACGTCGGCTCAAATCTGGAAGCCAATGGTCTGGCAGCATTAGTGTTCGTCAATACTTTATTAGCAGCAGCGGCAGCCACCTTATCATGGACGGCAGCTGAATGGATTATACGCGGCAAACCCAGTATGTTAGGCGCAGCGTCTGGAGCGATTGCAGGTCTGGTTGCGATTACACCTGCGTGTGGTTGGTCTGGCCCTATGGGATCTATTTTACTGGGCTTGTTATCAGGCGGCGTGTGTTTCTGGTCGGTCACTATACTGAAAGCCAAACTGAAATATGACGATTCTTTAGATGCGTTCGGCGTTCACGGTATCGGCGGTATCATCGGTGCATTAGGTACAGCAGTGGTTGCAAGTCCTGCATTAGGTGGTACAGGCGTGTGGGATTATGTCACTAATAGTGTCGCTGAATACAGCATGATGACACAAATGATCAGCCAGTTATGGAGTGTTGTGATTGCTATCGTCTGGTCTGGTGCGGTGTCCTTTGCCGCCTTCAAATTAGTTGACGTTCTGATTGGATTGCGTGTCAGCGAAGAAGATGAACGCCTTGGTCTGGATACTACCGAACACGGCGAAACTGCTTATAACCTTTAATCTTTTACCCCCCCCCTCAAAAACCCATCTTGCTATTGCAGTAGCAAGATGGGTTTTTACTTTTTAATTCTTAGCCAAATAAGCCGTCGCCTCATAATGTTTAGGCAGTCGGCTTAATGTTGCCGTATAAGCTTTTTTAGCCGCTTCTTTATCTCCCAGCCACGCATTAGCCCGCGCCAGATAGACAAATGCTGACGTATCACTTGGATAATGTTCGGTTAACGCTTCGGCGTGTTTTTTCATTGCCGACCAGTCACGCGCGCCTTCTTCGGCAACAATCAGACGTAAATAAGCGGTGTATTGGTTGGGTGCGGACTCTAACACTTGTTTGGAATACATTGCCGCTTCCTGCCAGCGTTGTTGAGCGAGCAATGGCAAAGTGATACCTAATCCGGCATCAAGGGATTTGGGATTTTGCTCTAAAGCGGTCTGATAGTATTTAACGGATTCGTTGTATTCGCCTTGCAGATAGGTCAGCCAGCCTTTACGCAGTAACACTAATTGTGCCTCTGTACCGCTGTCTGACACTGCGTCCAATGCCGACAGAGCTTCCGCATATTTTTTTCCCGCTTCCAAGCTGTAAGAGCTTGTCCACGCCGCTTCATTGTCTGCATAAGCGCAAGAAGAGGTCGCCAGTAAACCAGCCAATAAGAGTGCTGAACGTATTTTTTTCATTGTATTATTCCTCTGTATGATTGATGAGTATTACCAAGTAAAATTGGCATTCAGGTAGCCGAATGCCCCTGAATAGCTGTCGCCTGCCGTTCTGTTTTTATAAAAATTATTACCGCCCATTAATAGCAGCTTGCCGTTGTCGCTCAGTTTCCATTCCGCTCCCGCTGTTACCCCGCCTGTCTGTACATCGGCAAGATTGGCAACTGTACCCGCATCCATATCAACGGTATAAAAGCGTCTGCCTGCCACGCCGCCCAGTTGTAAATTGGTCGGTTTAAAGTAGCCGTCAGGTGTCAGCCAATGGGTATATTTGATTTCTGCGGCTTGGGTGGAACTCAAGCCTTGAGCGCGGTCTGGGTTGGAAGTTTCAATAAAATACCCGCGTAACTGCAACCAGCCATCACCCTCAAATAAACCTACGCCCACCGTAGGCGTGTATTGGCTGACGTGCAGTTTGTTCTGGTAATGACTGTACGCATAACCGAAGTCGGCATAATATTTTTTGTCATAGCTGGTAAAACTGGCTTGTGTCGCGCCGACACTGACATCATCGGTGTCATTGCTGGGGTCGGTGTTATCAATGAAATGCCCGTCAGCGCGTAAGGTGATTTTTCCGGGAATCGCGTCAAAATGAAAATGCTTGCGCGCGGACAGAAAGTAAGCATTTTGATCCAGTCTTTGTATATTATTTTTATAGCTCAGTTCACTGTGCGTATAACCAGCGGTAATACCGCCTTCATCCAGATAATCAGCCGATACCACCGCGCCTTCTTCATGCAGCGAGTCACGATACTGTGAATTGGCATACCCTAAATAAGTCCCTTGTGCTGCCGTTTTTACTTTCCACGACTCATTTGCCTGTGCTGTTGTTAACGCGCTCACACAACACAGTAGTAGCAATTGTTGTTTCATTATTTTTATATCCTATTGTTGATTAGAGTCGTGCAGGGCGGGCAAAAAAGTATTGCCAGACCACAATACGCATTCAATTTTTTCGTGGACGATTACTTGGAAATTTAAACGCTGGTGGCTATCGCCCATTCCCGTTCGGGTACACCTGCATCGCCTGTCTGAAAGCCGCCTTCCAGCACCATTTCCCAGCGTTGCCCGCCACTGGTTGCCAGTAAATAAGTCAGTCCGTTATCAGCGACCAGCGTGGTTTCAATACGCATCATCTGTTTACCCAATAACTGAAATTCACCTGATTGTCGCCACACGCGGGCGGCATCATCAAAATTGCGGGCATAGTGCGCGGTCATTTGTGTGGCATAAGGTGATAACAACGACATCAACCACTGCCAGCGATGAGGTAATAAGCGAGTCGGCGGGCTGTCCTGCCATTGTTTCGCCTGTTCGGAGGAGGGCGTACAACCTGCGGCTAACAGCCATAAATCAAAAAATACATCCGCCGCTCCTTCGCGCCCATAGCAAGCAAATACCGCGCCACTTTCTTCACAGCAACAATATGCACCTGAATCAGATACTAACAAAAATTGCCCTGCTAAATTGAGTTGCGGGGTCAGTTGCCACGATTGCCATTGCCCGCCATTGACGCGCACCCGATAACTGCGCCCTAAACCGACGCGCAACGATAACGGACGCACCGCGCCATACCACGCCGCAGTGACGGTATCGTTTTGCGCTGGATTTGCCCACAAACGAAACACCGCGTTGCTTTTTTCGGCTTGCACTAACACGCCCATCAGATGAAACGGGCGTGTTTCGGCTTCGGGTGTGGCATAACGCAACACCGAAAAATGCAAATGCGGTTGTGGAGAACGCCCAGAATTGCCGCATTGTGCCAGTATTTGTCCCGCACTGACCCATTCGCCCAACTGCACGGTGATACTGTGTTGGCGACAATGCGCCAGTAAGATATACGCGCCCTCGTACAGACGGATCAGCACATAATTGCCCCAGTTTTCGCGTAAATTCACCTCGCCGATAGCATTATCAATCACCGTGTTTTGCAGCTGCACCACCTGTCCGTAACACGGTGCAACGATAGGCAGACCGAAGCAGAAAAAATCCTCTACCGCTACGCCGTTACCGTGAAAACTACGTCCGTTTTCCGTGACAATAAAATCCAAGGCATCACGCCAAATGCCACGGTGCGTATGTTCGCCATCACGTCCTTGCGATACTTGCCACGCACCCATAAACGGCGGGGTTAATCCCACACTGGCAGGATTGCCCAAACGTGTGCGGGCTAAGCGACCGTCTTCCAAGGATTTTTCAGGGAGTTGAATGCGTGTGCCGACCAAGGCGGGTTTTCCCGTGCGTTGTGCGCCATACAAACACAACCACGTTGACAGCAAAAACGGCAGCGCGATAGGAGCTAAGCCCATCGGCACTAAACATTGGCTGATTGCCGCCGCTAATAATGCCGCTAACAGCGCGGAAACTGTGCCTAATAACAAACCGCTGACACTCGGCACGACAAATAAGCCGCCTGTTGCCATTGCCGCTAATATCGTATTAAAAATCCAGCTCGGTGAGCTATACATCGCGACATTACCAATCAACAAGCTATGCCACGCCAACCCCGCACAAAATCCCAATACCGCTAAAAAAGCCAAGGTGCGCGAGGTGATGAGCAAGGTGATAAACAACACGCCGCCCAAGTACGGATTGGGTTGAAAAAAGATACTCGCGACGCTGGTTAAAAACGTTTCCAGCCAACTGGTGGACAGATGACTGGCATCGGCAATGACAATTAAACTGCCATAACCTGTCGCTGCCAATTGCGCCATCCACGCCGCCAGTACAAACGGCAAGCTCAACACGGGAAGCTGAGAAAATCGCCACATCACATTTGCAAAGCTATGGGTTATCAACGCCGCCAACACACATACCGCTATCAGCAACAGCAATAACGACAGATTGATTTGATAATGTGCGACAAGAAACAGCCCTGTTAATAGCCCGTTAAACACATAAACAGATGATAACTCCTCGGTGACGCGCAAACCGCGTGCAGTCAACAACGTGATACTCGCGCCCAGTAAGCCGATAATACCCAATCGGGGTGTGGCGAAAGTTGCCGCTATCAATACCATGCCCGCGCGAGTCGAAGGCATGAGCAACACCCACGCATAGCCTTGGGCTAGGTGTTGACAAAAAGTGCGTATGGAATGGTGAGTTATCATGGTTACCTACTGTAGGGTGGGCAATGCCCACCTTTTTATAGTTCCCACGCTCCAGCGTGGGAATTCATCCAGCAACGCTCCAGCGTTGCGTGACGCTAGAGCGGGGGAACGCCGCTGTTATCAAGAAAAATCAGGTTGCAAATCTATCGGCAAGTTTTCAGGATCTTCTACATCATCTAAAGTTTCCGCGCGACGTACTACATCCACCTGTCCATTTTGCCGCACCATGACCACCGCAGGACGGAGCTGAATAAACTGCATCCATTGGGTATTGTTATAAGCACCGACTGGCCAGAATGATAATAAATCGCCTGTTTTCAACGGCGGCAAACTCACCGATTGGCGCACCACATCAATGTTCATGCACAGCGGGCCATACAATACGGTGTCTTCGGGGATGCCTTCGACAGGACGTGCAGGGCGGACTTCATGGTTATACCAAAACGCGGTGAATAAAATATTCACGCCCGCATCCAGCACCATAGCGCGTTGTCCTGTCGGCAGGCGTTTATTCGCCACCACGCTGGAAATCAGCCATTCCGCTTCATCAACCACCGCACGACCTGTTTCCAACACCAATTCGGGTAATGGTTTGCCGTTTTGTTCACGGTCTTTCAGTCCGATGGCTAACGCGCCGCAGATGGCTTCGGCGTATTGTTCAGCAGTCGGGGTAATTTGTTCAGGCGGTAAATACACGCCCTGCATGGCATTACGCGAGGCAAAGCCGCCGCCTATATCCAAGGTGGTGATGGTGCAGTCGGTCGCCGCTTCCACGTTATTCATAAAGCCAATCATGATGCCGACTTGTGCGGTGTAGGCGCGTGGGTCGGTAATGAATGTGCCGATATGATTATGCAAACCTGTCAGTTTTAAATTCGGACTGGAGGCAATGCGGCGCGCGGCTTCCATTGCCTGCCCGTTTTCCAGATTAAAACCAAAACGACCCCAGTTTTCTGCAAAGCCTGTATCAAAGTTCAAGCGAATGGTGATAGGAAAATCCAAGATGCCCAATTCAGCGGCGACTTCTTCCAATAACGCCAGTTCGTCTAAATGGTCAACATGAATGCGCGCGCCTTCGCTCACTGCTTTGGTCAATGCACCGCGTGATTTATACGGGCCGTTAAAGAAAATACGCGAGGCAGGCACACCCAAGCGGCGGGCTTTGTCGTATTCAAATTCCGACACCACTTCGGCATCACAGCCTTCTTGGTGCAAAATGGCGGAGACCGCGTTGATATAATTGGTTTTATACGACCACGCTTGGCGCACTTTGGCATAGCGGGTGGTGAAAGCGCGGTTAATGCGGCGCACCGATTGGCGTAAATGTTCTTCCGATAACACGAACAGCGGCGAACCGTATTTTTCTACCAGTTCGGCAATGGAAACGCCTGCTATCTCATCACGGAATTGCGCATCACGCACCCCGCCGAATTTATTCATGCCGCTGGAATGATGACGGACGATAACAGGGGCGACCCACGGATTTTTAGTTGATATGTTTTTCATGCGAATGCTCCTTCTGTGCGCAGCGTCTCGCCCCACACGGTTATATTTTCAAAATCGGCTAATGATACGATGGCTTCTTCGGCGTAGCGGATAAATAACACGCCTGCGGGTGTCGGCGCAGTCGGCACCAGTTTTTGACCCAATGCCAACCGTACTAATAATTCGGGTAAGTTACAGCCCACCCCTGCGGATAAATAAATCCACGCAGGAAAACGCGGGTTGATTTCAATCAAATGCAGACCGCCTTGGGTGTCGCGCAACATTTCCAGCTCTAAACCGCCGCGCCATTTGGTAACGGCACAAAAGCGGTGTGCGGCGGTGAGTAATTCTTCATCGTGAATGCTGATACCTGCCCAGCCTTTGCCTTTATCGGTCAGGGCGCGTTTTTTCATCATCACCGCACCTGCTAAGCCGCCTTCACCATCACCGACCCCCGCCAGATTAATTTCTTCACCGCCAATCCAGCTTTGCGCCAAGACAGGAACGCCCCATTCACCCGCTATACGGTGAAATGCCGCAACGGCTTCATCGGCGTTGTACGCCAGTTTGGCATCGTAAAACAAGCCTTTCACCATCAGCGGATATTGCCAGTCTTCGGTTTTGCAATGATGAAAAAAGTTCGCCTGATAAATCGCCTGAGTTTTAGGTGATGCCACGCCGATTTCTTTCGCCAGTTCGGGTAAACGGTCTTTACTGCGCAACGCTAACTGATGGCTGTTCGGTACAAAGGTGCGAATGCCCATACCCAATAATGTGGGTGCGAGACGCGCAAAACTTTGCATTTCGGCATCTAAACAGGGAATTAAGACCTCGAATTTTTCCCGCTCATGTAATTCAATAATGCGAGCCAGTAACGCATCTTCGCCGTGTGACGGATACGGCAGTAAATAACCTCTATCGACAAAACCACGGTGATATAACGCGGGGTCTAAGGCTTCATAGCCCAAACCGACTACGCGCATAGAGGTGGCGGATTCTTTTAAACACCGCGCAATCGCCAAACCCGGACCGGGGTTGTCGGCACGCGCATTCATACCGGTGACGGCTACTGTGATGCTCATTTTAAAAATCCTTGTAAACGGTGAATAAAATCCTGTACATCGCGTTTAATTTCCACGCTACTGGCATCAAATTGTTCAAGTAATTGTTCAATCAGTTGTTCAATATCGTCTTGGTGTTGCGCTAAACGCAGAATAACCAAGCCTGTGTCATTGACGGAAAAGCTCTGCCCTGAAACAGGATCAAAAACAAAACCACTTTCGGATAATGCCAGTCTTTTGGTTGCTAACAGTGTATTCTTCATTACCTTCCCCTTGTGTCGTTACGCAACCGTTGCGGTTGCTCATGGGTCATAAGATAACGGCGAATTGTGCAACAAATAAGGAAAGAAAGGGAATCTACTGGGGAATAAATGTGGACGCTAGTGTTTTACTAATCAGTCACTTGCAAAATAAATTCAATGGTGTTTACAATTAGAACGTTGAACCATCAGCTCTCTGTGCAAGCAGTGGTCATCGTTATCTTGAGTAGAATGGTATCAACATTTTGATAGTCCAAAATAATACTGAGGAGAAAAACATGAAAAAATTAACATCCGTATTTTCTATTGTACTACTGTGTTTAAGTACAACTGCGTTTGCCGCAGGACTGAGTGATAATGCAGCAGAACACGTCAATACCGCAATAGAACACGCCAATGCTGCGGTGGTACACGGTAAAGCGGGACACGCCCCTATTCTGGTTGAACACGCAAAATCAGCATTGAATCATACGTTGGCAGCATCCTTGGTAGCGAAAGGTGTGCCAAAAACTCATATAGACGCAGCCGCTGATTCATTTCAAAAATCCATTGATGAAGGCGAGTTGGGTCATGCACCCACCGCAACTAAAGCTGCCGAACAAGGGATAGAGCATCTTAACGCCAGTAAAAAATAAGACGTATACAGTTATAAAAAACGGGCGGGTTATTCTCGCCCGTTTTTTTTTATTCAATGGTATAGTTGCCGCGCTTCATCGTGAGAATGATGTACAGCATCCCTTTAACCATGACATTGAGGAACAACCATGAGTATATTCGGCTCTATTTTTGAAAAACTGGGTATTAGCAGTGCCGCCGCTGATGAAGTGATTGAACAAGCCGCGTCAGTGCCTCCTGAAGAAGAGGTGAGTACCGCACCTGTCGTGGTGAGTGCTAACGCTGTTGAAGTTGATGTGATGGCTCACTTGACTGATCTGGCAGCTGACCACGCAGAAAAGCTGAACTGGAAAACGTCCATTGTCGATTTGTTAAAGTTGTTAAAACTGGAGAGCAGTTTGGCTGCGCGTAAAGAACTGGCGGCAGAATTAGGTTGCCCTGCTGGAAAAATGGGTGATTCCGCGCAGATGAATATGTGGTTGCACAAAACCGTATTACGCAAACTCGCAGAAAATGGCGGTAATATTCCGCCTGATTTATTGGATTAATTAGTCAGTAATGGGAGTACAAACCTAATACACCGTCAGTTTAGTTATGATGGGTAAGATTACTAGACCTGCGAGGTCTTTAAGACCTCGCAGGTCTTTATTGCAACCCAGATGGACTGACAGCTAGGTTTGGACTCCTCAGTGCCGCGACTTTCAAACATCCTCAAAACTAAGCATCCTGCTTCAACCGCGCCTCATAACAATACCCCGCGCCATACATGGCATGAATCAGCTCGTAATCGGGCAGTAACAACGCCAGTTTTTTCCGTAGTTTTTTGATGTGACTGTCTACCGTGCGGTCGGATACCACGCGCTGGTCGGTGTAAATATTATCCATGAGTTGATTGCGGGAAAACAGCCGCAGCGGTTCATGGTGCAAGGTGCTGAGCAGCATGAATTCGATAGTCGATAAGCTGATACTTTGGGTGCCGACACTGACGCGATAACTGCGCGGGTCTAAGGTCAGCAGACTCGGTGTAACGGGTGCGACAGGTTGTTCAGGACTCACACGACGCAATACCGCTTTAATACGCGCCACCACTTCACGCGGGCTGTAGGGTTTGCAAATATAATCATCCGCACCTAACGCCAGACCTAATAAACGGTCAATTTCTTCAATACGCGCGGTGGTCATGATAATCGGAACGTTGGAAAATTGCCGTATGTCACGGCACAGTTCAATGCCGTCCCGATTCGGCAGCATTAAATCCAGTACGATTAAATCGGCAGGATTGGTGTGCAGCCACGGCACGACCTGCAAACCATCGGCAATGATGTGGGTGGCATAATCAGCCAGTGCGAGATATTCACTCAGTAAACTCGCCAGTTTGGCTTCATCTTCAACAATTAAAACGGATTTTTGTGCGGTGCAGTTCATGGTGATTATTAATTATTATATTTACTTATAGTTCCCATGCTCCAGCGGGAATTTATCAAGCAACGCTCCAGCGTTGTGTGTCTAAAAGCATGAAGACGCTGGAGCGTCAACGGCTGCATTCCAACGCTGGAGCGTTGGAACGATATTTATTCCAACAGTAACGGTAATTCGACTTGTACCGACAAACCCCCGTATTGGCTTTGATAAGCAAGAATACTGCCACCATGCGCTTCAACAATGTTTTTACAAATCGCCAATCCCAAGCCCGCACCGCCTGATTCACGACTGCGCGATTTTTCCACGCGGTACAAACGATCAAATAATTGCGGCAACGCGGCAGGCGGTACACTGGGGGCGGAATCCTGAAAGGTAATCATCGCCGTGTGTTTGGTTCGATACAGGGTAATTTCACAAAAACCGCCTTCGTTGGTATAGCGGCAACTGTTTTCCGCTAAATTGGAAAATAATTGATACAGCCGTCGGGCATCGGCAAACACAGGTAATGCTATGGATGGATTGCTGATGTCGCGTAACACCAGACCGCGCTTGGCAAAGCGATGCACAAAATTCTGTTGTATCTCCAGTACGATGTCGGTGACGTTGACGATTTCTTTGTGATAATTCATTGCACCCGCATCGGACAGCGATAATTCATACAAATCTTCTACCAGCTTGGTTAAATCCAGCACTTCATTGTGCAGGGATTCAATACGCTCAGGCGTGGGTTGACGTACCCCGTCCTGCAAGGCTTCCAGCTCACCGCGCAACACCGATAACGGGGTGCGCAATTCATGAGAAATGTCGGCTATCCATTGCCGACGTGCGGTTTCGTTTTGCTGTAACGTTTGTGCCAGTGAATTAAAGTATTGCGCCAATTGCCCCAGTTCATCGTGACTGTTGGTTTTAATGCGCGTCTGGTATTCACCTGCTGCCAGTGCTTTAACGCCTGAACCGATACGGTGTATCGGCAGTAATAATTGCCGCGCCAATAACCACGCGGCACATATTGAAAACAGCAATGCCAGACTGCCAATCACATATTTGGCTTTTTCCTGTTGCTGTATAAAGGTTTCAGCCAGCTCATCGGTCATCACTTCATTAGGCAGAATTTCCAGCCAGCCGACGACTTGTTGCTTCACCTTAAGTTCACGCAGAATGGACTTACCGTCAAAATGCGCACCGACCACATATTGATAATTAGTATCCAATAAGCGCAGACGTTTACCTAAAAATAACGGATCAGGTGGTGGATGAGGCGGCGGCGAACCATAAGGCGGACGGTCTTCGGGGACAAAACTGCCGTGATTGGGCGGCGGAGGGTAATCTTCAGGCGCAAAGCCATTCTGATCGGGTGGTGGCGGACGATCCTCAGGCGGTGCATTTTTACCTTTTGGTTTGCCTAAAAAGGTACGCCACTGTTTTTCATTGTCGTGTAAAAAATCCCAGCTGCCTTTTTCCTCATAAGCAGTTTCCAAGCCTCTGATTAAAAAGCCTAAACGGTTGGCTTCCACTTGCTGTAAATATTCGGTGAAGCCCTGACGGAACAGCCAGTGCGTTGAGCCAATCATCGCCGCAATAACCACAGCGGTGCTGAGTAGCAAGGTGATAAACAGTTTGGCGAAGATGGGCAGTTTCATGGCGTTAGGGGAGTTTATAGTTCCCACGCTCCAGCGTGGGAATTCATCCAGCAACGCTCCCGCGTTGCGTGACGCTGGAGCGTCACCAGCGGCGTTCCCACGCCAGAGCGTGGGAACGATGCGTGCTTTTTATTACCTCAAGACAATTTTTTATATTTCAAACGACGCGGCGTATCGGCATCACTGCCTAAACGACGATGGCGGTCGGCTTCGTAATCTTCATAATTGCCTTCAAACCACACTACGTTACTGTCACCTTCAAACGCGAGAATATGTGTAGCGATACGGTCTAAGAACCAGCGATCATGCGAAATAACGACCGCACAACCAGGGAAAGCCAGTAAGGCTTCTTCTAACGCGCGTAAGGTTTCCACGTCTAAATCGTTAGTTGGCTCATCGAGTAACAATACGTTGCCGCCTTTTTTCAGCAACTTGGCTAAATGCACACGGTTGCGCTCACCGCCTGATAAATCGCCGATGAATTTTTGCTGGTCGCCGCCTTTGAAATTAAAGCGTCCGACATAAGCGCGGGACGGTGTGGTGTAAGTGCCGACGGTAATCATATCCAGCCCTTCTGAGATTTCTTCCCAGACGGTGTTTTTCGGATTCATGTCATCACGCAACTGGTCAACGTAGGAAATCTGCACTGTTTGCCCCAGCGTGAGCGTGCCAGAATCAGGCTTATCAACGCCCGCCATCATACGGAACAGCGTAGTTTTACCCGCACCGTTCGGGCCGATAATACCAACGATGCCACCCGGTGGCAGTTTAAAACTCAGGTCATTAATTAATAATCTATCGCCGAAACCTTTGCTGATATTGTCGGCTTCAATAACCACATCGCCTAAACGCGGGCCGGGTGGAATATAAATTTCCTGCGTCTCGTTGCGTTTTTGGGTTTCTTGTGAAGACAGTTCATCAAAACGTGCCAGACGCGCTTTGCTCTTCGCATGACGACCTTTGGCATTGGAACGCACCCATTCCAATTCTTCTTTCATGGCTTTTTGGCGAGAAGATTCCTGTTTTTCTTCCTGCAATAAACGGGTACTTTTTTGCTCTAGCCAGCTGGAATAATTGCCTTCCCACGGAATGCCCTGTCCTCTGTCCAGCTCTAAAATCCAGCCTGCAACATTATCAAGGAAATAACGGTCATGCGTGACCGCAACCACCGTGCCTGTGTAATCGTGTAAAAAACGTTCCAGCCACGCGACTGATTCCGCGTCTAAATGGTTGGTCGGTTCGTCCAATAACAACATATCGGGATTGGATAAAAGTAACCGACACAAAGCCACGCGGCGTTGTTCACCACCTGATAATTTGGTGACATCGGCATCCCATTCAGGCAAGCGCAACGCATCAGCAGCAACTTCCAGTTTACGGTCTAAATTATGCCCATCACAGGCATTGATAACGTCTTCCAAACGCGCTTGGTCAACGGCGAGTTTATCAAAATCGGCATCGGGTTCAGCGTAGGCGGCATACACCGCATCCAAATCGGTTAAAGCTTTTTTGATATGCGCAACGGCTTCTTCCACATTGCCGCGCACATTTTTTTCGGGGTCAAGATGTGGCTCTTGCGACAAATAACCGATGTTAATGCCTTTTTGCGGAATCGCTTCGCCTTCAATGTCTTTATCCAGACCTGCCATAATTTTCAGCAGAGTGGATTTACCTGAGCCATTCAAACCCAAAACGCCGATTTTTGCACCAGGGAAAAATGACAGGGAGATATTTTTCAGAATGTATTTTTTGGGTGGAACGAGTTTGCCCAGCCGATTAATTGAATAAATGTATTGCGCCATAGTCTTAAAATAATGAGTGATAACGGTGTTGGTTATTGTGGCATATTTTTGGCGTGGTTAAGTAGCGAATTACTCATCGTTTAATGACTGCCAGTCCTTAAAGGACTGGCAGTCATGGTGTGTTCAACAGCTTCCTGTCAGCTTTTAAAAACTGACAAGTGTGTCTTAACTATTGAGAAAACCTAATAAAATCTCAAAAAATGATATAAAATCGCCTGTTATCAATCAACCGCCGATTATCGGCAATTCACACAGTGGCTGTAAGTTATGCGATGTCCGTTTTGTGCCGCACAAGAAACCCGAGTGCTTGATTCTCGATTAATTAACGATGGCGACCAAGTACGGCGGCGGCGTGAATGCACTGCGTGTAAAGAGCGATTTACCACTTTTGAAACCGTTGAACTGACCACGCCGACGGTAATTAAACGTAACGGCATCCGTGAACCCTTTGAAGAAAAAAAATTACGTTCGGGGATGTTAAAAGCCTTGGAAAAACGCCCCGTTGACAGCAATGCCATTGAAGCCGCGCTCAATCGGATTAAAAAAGGTTTGATGGACAGAGGTGATAGAGAAATATCCACCCGTGAACTGGGCGAAAAAATCATGCAGGAATTAAGCGTATTGGATCACGTTGCATTCGTGCGTTTCGCCTCGGTGTATCGCAGTTTTCAGGATGTCAGCGAATTTACCGACATGATTGAGCATTTACAAAAACAATGATTGCCGCACAAGACGCATTCTACATGGCAAGAGCCATACAACTGGCAAAACGCGGACGCTACACCACCGCGCCCAATCCCAATGTCGGCTGTGTGCTGGTGAAAGACGGACAGATTATCGGCGAAGGCTGGCACAAAAGAGCAGGGCAGGGACACGCCGAAGTAGAAGCCTTAAAACAAGTGGCCGATGCCACAGGCGCGACCGCTTACGTCACCTTAGAGCCTTGCAGTCATCACGGTAAAACCCCGCCCTGTTGTGACGCGCTGATTCGTGCAGGTGTCCGCCGTGTGGTTGCCGCGATGACGGATCCCAATCCATTAGTCGCAGGTCAAGGACTCGCCAGATTACAAGCGGCGGGAATTGAAGTGGTGAGTGGCGTATTAGCCGATGATGCGGCGGCACTCAATCGTGGCTTTATTAAACGCATGACCGAAGGTAGCCCGTTTGTGCGCAGTAAATTAGCCATGAGCCTAGACGGACGCACCGCAATGGCATCAGGTGAAAGTCAGTGGATTACCAGCGCAGAATCCAGAGCCGACGTGCAACGCTTACGCGCCGAAAGCTCCGCGATTTTAACAGGCATCGGCACAGTATTAGCCGATAATCCCTCATTAACCGCCCGTCTCGATGACGACGTATTGCAACCTGTGCGCGTGGTGCTGGATTCACAACTACAAACCCCCATCACTGCAAAAATGGCAACGCTGGAAGGACGCAGTATCATCCTGACCTGCTCAACCGACCAAGGCAAACAACAGCGATTACAACAAGCGGGTTTTGAAGTGTATGTCTTACCCGAAAAAAACGCCCGACTGGATTTATCCGCCGTCATGCCCTTTCTAGCCAGTTTGCACATCAATGACGTATTAGTCGAAGCGGGGGCGATTTTAAACGGCGCGTTACTCGAACACGACCTCATTGATGAAACCATCATCTATATGGCAAGCTGTATATTAGGCGACCAAGGGCGCGGCTTATTCCACCTGCCCGCTTTACAAATAATGGCAGATAAAAAAACCTTGAAACTGCGTGATGTGCGGCAAGTGGGCGCGGATTTGAAACTCACGCTGACAGCAAATTGAAATAATGAATTGTGTAGGGCTTAATCTACGCGCTTATCAAGACACCACCAACTTACAACCCAATGCCTCAACAATTTTGGTGATGGTATCAAAGCGTGGGTTGCCGTCATCCGAGAGTGATTTATACAAACTGGCGCGGGTTACACCTGCTTGTTGAGCAACAAACGTCATGCCTTTCGCTCTGGCGGCAGTGTTCAGCGCGTGAATAAAGTCTTTGTCGCTTCCTGTTTCAGCGGCTTCCTTGAGAAATAATTTTATATCTTCATCTGTTTTAAGATGGTCAGCCACATCAAAAGGGGTAATTTTTTCGCTCATGGTTTAATCCTCCAGTGTGTTTAAAATGGCTTTGGCTTTTTCAATGTCACGGCTTTGGCTGGATTTATCACCACCCGCCAACAGTAAGACAACCTGATTGCCTTTGAGTGTGTAATAGATACGAATACCCGCCCCAAAGGTAAAACGCAGTTCAAACAAATTACCAGCTAAAGACTTGCAGTCACCAAAGTTACCATGACTCACACGGTCAAGTCGGCTTAATATCTTATTTCTGACTACAGCGTCTTTGAGTCCAGAAAACCAGCCGTTAAAGGTTTGCGTGCTTTGCAGTTCATAATTCATTCGAGGATTGTATCTTGTAGGATGCACAGATAAAAGTTGTTTTCGTATTCTCGTTCCCAAACTCCAGTTTGGGAGGGAGACATTTTTATTCGTTTATCTGTGCTAACAGAGCATCACAGGCTTTTTGATTGACCACAACAAATTCAGTCCAGTTAAATTGACTTTGGTAGTGTTTTTCATACATTACGCGGACATTGCACACTTCGGGGCGGTTTTCATAAATGGTGCAGGTATTTTGTGTATCATCAAAATGCCTGCACACACCATCACCCCTGTCTAACCAATCGGTTAGCGTTGACAGCCTTATGGATTTACAACACGCGCCGCAGTTGTTACAGGGGAAAATTTCACTCATATTTCAATCATGGTTACGTTGGGGTCGTGATAATTAGCGATTAATTGCTTAGCGGCTTCTAATGGCGATTGTTTAGTAATATCGACAATCGCACCAATGGTTAAAGCCATGAGTTGCGTATCTCCTGATTCTATTCCTTTATCCAAGCGGTCGAACATTTCTTGAATGGTGTAAGCTCGCTCTGCAAAGGTTTTTTCTAAGTAATCCTTTAAAATAGCAGAGTTTTCCTCAATGGCTTTGATGTTCACATCTCGATAGGCTCTGATATTTTCCCGTTTAGTTTGTTCTTGTTCAGAAATAATTGAACATTCTTTCCACGCACCCACTAAAAGATTAAATGCTTGATTTGCCGCATCCGTTGGGATTGGCAGAGGAATTGATGTTTTAGATACCTTAGCAACTACATTCGTAATATTTTTTGTATAATCCACCATAAAACCTCCTTTACATTAAATTTCTAAGTAACCTGATATTTTGGATTTGAGATTTTTCGTTGCGCCGCCATCTTTTTCCATAATGGCAACATTCAATACATCTTTAAGACCTTTACCTACCACCATCATCTGATTGAAAGCCTCCACATTACTATCATCATCGACTTTAACCGCGTCAAAGCGTTGTGCTAGTTTTGTCAGTGTTGCCCCCATTTCTATGGCATTGGTTTGTAATGCCGCCAAAACAATCTTGACTTTATTCATTTCGGCAATGGCAATATCTACCTCAGCTTCGTATTCTCTTGCCTTGGTTAAGGCTTCTTCCGCTTTACTTGCCATCATAAATCCACCAACGGCTAACGCAGGACCAAGAACAATACCACCTAAAGCAAGCGCACCACCTGCCATACCAAAACCACCCGCACTTAACGCACCACCGCCTAACCATGCTAATGTTGCGTTACTTGCCGCTGCACCAGCTAAACCGCCTATTGCCGTACCTGTTGATGCCGTTCCTAATGCCATAACACCGCCCCAAGCTCCCCAAGCAGCTAATGCACCTGTTGCCGCACCTGCACCCAAGCCTCTTTCTATTTCTAATGAAGCCAAAACAAGGCGTTCCATTTCTTTCAACTCTTCGACACTGATAGATTCTTCAAATCCTGCTAATTTCGATGACGCATTTTTAGATTTTTTAATGACATCAACAAGGTGCTTAATTTGATGATTGAAAATAGACATCTTAATTTTGCCTAGTTTTTCAAATTCCGAATTGGTTTTGTCACGCGCATATTGCAAACTTTCTTCGGCATCTTGGTAATCTTCTTCTGCTCGATTGCCGATACGTTTCGCTTCATCAAAATTGCCTTTAGCTTCTACACCTTTTACAACCCCTGTACCCGCAAGCAACGCCGCCGCGCCCCATAAAATAAACGGTAATGCCATAAAAATTCTCCAAAATTGACTGTGTTAAAATAGTAACACTGCTAGAATACGCATAGGCTGTTCGAGCCTAGCGTGATAATGAACTGGAGATTTTCCAGACCGTCAAAGTCTAAGTGGTTTACCGCTTAGATAACAGCAACCCACAGTAGCTAATACAACCGTTTAGTAGGATAAGTCAGATGGATGTTCACGAAAAAATTAAGGTGATGCGTTTGTTTAAAGATTTGACACAGGAAGAGATGGCGGAAAAATTGGGTTATGCGTCAATTCAAGGCTATGCAAAACTGGAACGCGGCGAAACTGACCCATCTTTAGGCAAACTGGAAGAGATTGCAAAAGTGTTGGGTATCAGTTTGCAGGATTTATTGGGTTTGAATGAGAGTAATGTGGTCAACGTAGCGGGAAATTGCCAATACATTTGCCATAATCCTTCACCCAATGTCACCTTAACGTTGCTTACCGAAACACAATGCGCCAATGAATTAGAACAAACGCGCTTGTTGTTGCAGGAAAGGGATAAGGAAATTGAGCATTTCAAAGCTGAAAACGGGTTGCTGAGGGAAGTGGTTGAATTAATGAAAACGCGACATACAGCGCAAGCAGAAGACGGTAATAAGTAAATTTATTGCTGGTCTCGCCTAAATTCAAACCTCCTAGGTTTTAAAAACCTAGGAGGTTTATTTTTTTTGTAGCGGTAAAAATCAAAGTGGCGGAGTCAAAAATCATGATTTTTGATTCCATTGCAATACTATAATTTTAATCGCTACCTATTTTTATACACCTTATCGCACTTATGAATACAATCGAAGAAATTATAGAAGATTTACGCTTAGGCAAAATGGTCATTATTATGGATGACGAAGACCGTGAGAACGAAGGCGATTTAGTGATGGCGGCGAGTTTTACCCGTCCCGAAGATGTTAATTTTATGGCGCGTTATGGGCGCGGGCTGATTTGTTTAACTTTAACGCAGGAGCGGTGTCAGCAATTGCATTTGCCGTTGATGATTAATGAGAATAAAAGTTCGCATTCCACTAATTTTACCGTGTCGATTGAAGCGGCGACGGGGGTGACGACGGGGATTTCAGCCGCTGACCGTGCGAAAACCATTTTAGCGGCGGTCGCGCCGACTGCTAAAGCTGATGATTTGGTGCAACCCGGTCATATTTTTCCGTTAATGGCAAAAGCAGGCGGGGTATTGAATCGCGCGGGGCATACCGAAGCGGGCTGTGATTTGGCACGCTTGGCAGGGGCTGAACCTGCGGCGGTGATTGTGGAAATTTTGAATGAAGACGGTTCGATGGCGCGTCGCCCTGATTTGGAAATTTTCGCTGACCAACATAATTTAAAAATCGGTACGATTGCCGATTTAATTCATTACCGCATTCAACACGAAAACACCTTGGAGCGTATCAGCGAGTGCGCCTATCCTACCGAGTTCGGCGATTTTCGTTTGTATGCTTATCAGGATACCAACGACAACAATCTGCATCTGGCGTTAGTCATGGGGCAGGTGTCGGGTGATGAGCCTGTGCTGGTGCGGGTTCATGCGCGTAATTTGCTGGATGATGTGTTTTCTTCCGAGCGCAGTGATTGCAATATGCCGATTCGTTTGGCGATGCAGAAAATCGCCGAAGAAGGGCGCGGCGTACTGGTGGTGATTCGTCAAAGTGAAAATAATAAAGCGTTGGCTGAATTGATTCACGGCTATCAGTTGGAAGATAACGGCTGTACATCCGCGCAAGTGGCAGATGTCGATTGGCGTACCACAGGCACGGGCGCGAGAATTCTGGCAGATTTGGGTGTGCATAAATTAAAAGTGCTGGGTACGCCGAAAAAGTATGTCGCGTTGTCGGGCTTTGATTTGGAAGTGGCGGAGCATTTGGGTTCTGGCATATAAATTAACCTGAGTTCGAGATAAGAAAATCTTATCCACGAAAAGCACTAAAAGCACGAAAAAGTAACTGCACGTTGGCATTTTTGTTGAAATAAAAGCGAATAAAGTCTACATAATCGCTTTTATTTTTCGTGGATATTTCTTTATATCGAACTCAGGTTAAATTAAGTTCGGAGTGCAAGCCTAGTAGTCAGTCCATTTTATTATGACGGTGCGACAAGACCTGCGAGGTTTTTAAAACCTCGCAGGTCTGGCAACTTTACTCGTCATAACTAAACTGACGGTGTACTAGGTCTGTACTCCGAATAGTCTAACTGTCTTTTTTAGCTAATGCCTCAAGCACAGTCTGTTCAAACGCCCGTACCACACTACTATCATTATCCGCTTTCGGTGCGGCGGTTTTGAGCAGTTGGCGACGCGCATTCCGCACAATGGGATTGCCGCATTCTTCCGCCAGTTTTACGGCTATTCGTACATAGTCGGCGCGTGAACTGGCAATAGTGTCCGTAATGCCGATTTTACGCAACAATCCTGCCGCTAATCGCTGGCGCATAAATTCCCCTTCCAAAGTCACTATCGGTATGCCACGGTGTGCCGCCTGCCATGCGGTGGTGTAGCCTGAAAATGACGGGCAGTCCAGATACACATCACATAAATCCAGCAACGTTTGAAACTTTTCTACTGATTGCCACGGAATGACTAACAAATGTTGGTCTGGATGCAAACCACGGTCTATAAATGTTTGCTCCAATCGCTTGACCACTTGATCCATTGCCCACGCATTGTCACCACTACGCAATAAAATAAACGTGCAGTTGCCTGTTACGCGGGCAATGTCGGCATACAGTCCATCATCAGCAGGGTCAAATTTATAGACGGTTTGCGGGATGATAAAACTGACTCCCTGCCGTGTCGCCAGTTGTGCCGCCAATTCAGGCAGGGGTTCAGGTGTGACTTTAAATAGCGTAGTGCAACAGCCTGTGCTGGGTAAGCGTATCAGGCGTTCACGATAATGGCTGTCGGCATCGGGTGCTTCCAGCAAGTCGCCTGAAAAATACAGGTCTATATCGGGTAGCCCTGTGGTAATCGGGTGTCCCCAGCTGGCTATTTGCAGCGGTGCGAGTCGATGCGCGGCTAAACGGGCAGACATCGGATCCATACCGATTTCAGGGTAGAAAATCACATCGGGTTTATCATCGGCAAGCACGGATAGCCAGTCGTGTACATCATTGACTGTTTGGGTATCGCGCCACACGTCCGCCAGTGATTTGGCAAACGCGGTTTCCTGATCTTCGAGACCGCCTAAATGATACAGCACCAGTTCAAAGCGGCTGCGGTCTATATTGACCAATAAGCCGCGCGTAATCACATCCCACACCGAATGCCGATGGAAATGATGCGATACCACGACCATTTTCAGTTTGGTGCGGGTTTTATCAACGCCAACAGCGTTGCCCTGTACCGCAACAATATCGCCATAACGTGCTAATCGCTGAACGTGATTGCCTGTGCGATACGCAAGCAGGAATGGTAACGGCAGTAATCCTGCGGTAGTCAAACTGTGTTGATGACTGGGCGATTGCGTCAGCCAGTTTTCCAAGTCAGTCAAGGCGGTGTCGAATTGCGCAGGCACTAACGCCGCTTCGGTGACGCTGTGCGTGACCATCGGCAAGCTCATAATCAGTTGGATAAAACGCAACGCCAAACTATCGGGTATTGCCGCTAATGCCGCATTGATAGTCACTTGCGCGTCATTGGTGCGTCCCTGATCTTTCAGCAGGGTAATCAGGTTGCAATACGCTTCCGTATAGTCGGGTTTACTGGCAATAGCGTGTTGATAACTGCTTGCGGCTTCGGTGTAGCGTTCCTGTTTTTTGAGTAATGAACCCAGATTATTATGCACTTCGGCATAATCAGGTTTAATTGCCAAGGCGCGCTGATAGTTGCTGATCGCGTCATCAATACGGTTCAGTTCGACCAGTAATAAGCCTTGATTATAAAGTGCTTCCACACTGTCGGGATTAATTGCTAACGAACCTTGATAGCTGATAAGTGCGTCATCCAGACGTTTCAACTTGTACAGCACATTGGCACGACCAAACAGAGCTTCGGCATGGTGCGGGTTGATGGTTAGAATGCGGTCATAATCCAGCAAAGCTTCATCAAAACGATGGAGCATTTGCAGTACGATACCGCGTCCTGAAAGTGCGTCGATACTGTTCGGCTGGAGTAGCAATACTTTGTCATAACAGGCAAGTGCATCATCCAAACGGTGTAAGCTCTGCAATGCCAAGGCTAAATTGGAATGCGCGGCGGCGTTGTCAGGATAGAGCGCGAGCGATTGGCGGATTAATTCCACGGCGCGTTGTGTTTGCCCTTGCTGATTGTTCAGGACACCTAAAAAATGCAGGGCATCAATGTGTTGCGGTTGTGTCTTTAAAATGTCTTCATACAAGGCTTCCGCTTCTGCCAGTTGCCCTTGTTGATGCAGACGCATGGCGTGTTGGAATGTATCGGGCGCGGTTTCTGATAGGGTTTGCGGTGTTGTAGCATCCTGTTCAGCAATCGGCGCGTCTATATATAAGCATAATTCCCCATTTACTTTATCAAGCACCGTTTGCCAGTCACGGGGTGCGGGTTGGCGAAATAAGCGCGTACTTGGATACCACGCGCTGTCTTCACGGTCGAGCATCCACCGCCAATCAGGATTGTAAGGCAATACAATCCACACAGGTTTACCCATTGCGCCTGCTAAATGGGCAATCGAGGTATCAACGCTGATAATGATGTCCATTAGTTCGCACAGCGCGGCGGTGTCGGAAAAATCGTGCAACTGGTCGCCAAAATGCTGAATACCAGTACAGTCTGCCAGTAATGCCGCCTCATCGTCGCGCAGGTCTTTTTGCAAACTGTAGAAGTGTGCGTTTGCGTTTAGTAACTGCTTGAACTGGCTGAAAGGAATGGAGCGGTTGTAATCGTTTTTATGCCGCGGGCTGCCCGACCACGCCAGACCGATACGCGGTAAGGTTTTATCACCGAGTATGGCTTGCCACTTTTGCACTCGTTCCGCAGGGCTGAAAATATACCTGTTCTCAGCGGGAATGGTGGCTAAATCGGTGTTGAATGCCAACGGTAAACTCAGCAACGGGCAATGATAATCAAAATCGGGCAGGGGTTCTCCTTTATTAAGCAACACGTCAACACCTTGCAAAGAACGCAGTAAGGTGTGCAAAGCAGGTGGCACTTCCAATAATACCGTCGCTCCCAGTGCCTTGACGTGTTGTGCATAACGGCAAAATTGCAGCGTGTCACCGAAACCTTGTTCGGCATAAAGCAAAATGGTTTTACCTGCTAATGACTGCTCACCTTGCCATAAGGGTTGCTTGAATACGCGGTTATGCTCGCGCATTTGCTCGGTTTGCCACCGCCATTCGTAGTTACGCCAGCCATTGCTAAAATCACCCAGCAGTAATTGACACAAACTCTGATTGTGATGGGCATCGGCATGGTCGGGCTGGATAGTTAATACACGCTCATAGCTCGCAATCGCTTCGTCATAGCGTTTCAGGTCGCGTAACATTGCACCACGATTGAACAGCGTATCTGTATGGTCAGGCTTGATAATCAAAGCACGGTCATAGCTGACGAAGGCTTCGTCATAGCGTTCGAGGTCTCGTAACACATTGCCGCGATTGGAGAGAGTCTCTGCATTGTTCGGCTGAATGATTAAAGCGCGGTCATAGCTTGCGAGAGCTTCATCAAAACGTGTGAGACTGTGTAGTGTAAGACCTCGATTACCGAGGGCTTCGACATACTCAGGATTGATAGTTAACGCGCAGTCATAACTGGCAAGCGCATCCTCAAACCGCTTGAGTTCCTGCAATACATTGCCGCGATTGTAATGCGCTTCGGCGTAGTCTGGCTGCATGACTAAAGCGCGGTCATAACTGCGCAGTGCGTCCGCAAAGCGTTTCAGGTCTTGCAATACCACGCCGCGCCCGATAAGTGCCATAACTAATTCAGGCTTGATGGCTAAGGCATCATCATAACTGCTCAGTGCCGCATCAAAGCGATGCAGTGCGCGTAAGGCATTGCCGCGATTGAAAAAGGCTTCGGCGTAATCGGGTCGAACAGCCAACGCGCGGTCGTAACTGTTCAGTGCGTCATCAAAGCGTTGCAGTAATTGCAGTACGTTACCGCGATTGGAATGCGCTCTGGCATAATCGGGATTCATTGCCAACGCGCGGTCATAACAGGCTAATGCACTGTCAAATTGCCCCATGTCTTCCAAATCATTGCCCTGATTAATCAGTTCTTCCACAGAATCTGCGAAAGACAGTGTTGTTGTTTTCGCCGCGTTCGGGTCGTCGGGCAGTTGGCTTAGTGCGTGTTTCACTTGTTGAATGACAGGCTGCCAATCGCCGCGCTGGGTTTGTCTGAACAAGCGTACCGACGGATACCACGGACTGTCTGCACGATGTAACAACCACCGCCAGTCTGGACTGTCTGCCAGTAAAAGCCACGTCGGTTTACCCATCGCCGCCGCCAAATGCGCGACGGAGGTATCGACACTGATAACCACATCCAGCAGTTCAATCAATGCCGCCGTGTCGGTAAAATCACGCAGTTGTGCGCCGTAATGTTGCAACGTAGGCTGTTGTGCCAGTAATGCGGCATCGGTGTCGCGCAGTGCTTGTTGCAAGCTGATAAATTGACAGTCCAGCGTGAGTAACGGCAATAATTCAGCCAAGGCTAAGGAACGATTATGATCGTTTTTATGCGCACTGTTACCTGCCCACACCAGTCCGACGCGCGGCAGTTTTCGCTCACCTAAAATGGCTTGCCAGTGGGCTACTTTGTCGGGGTTGCTGAATAAATACGGGGTATCGGCAGGAATAGAATCCAAGCGAGTGTTAAAGGCTAACGGCAAACTGAGCAATGGGCTTTGAAAATCGACAGCGGGTAAGGTGTCGCCGCGCGCCAGTAACTGCGCGACTCCTTCCAGATTACCCAGCAAGCATACTAACGGTTTGGGTACTTGCAGAATAACCCGCCCACCCAACGCGGCAACCTGTTTGGCATAGCGGCAAAATTGCAGCGTATCGCCCAGCCCTTGTTCGCCATATAACAGGATAGTTTTGCCTTGTAAGGCTTCATGACCTGACCACTGCGGTGCGGCAAACGGGCGAACCGCATTTTTAAAATCGGCAGTCTGCCACCGCCATTCGTAGTTTTTCCAGCCGTTGGCAAAATCACCCAGTATCAGGTAACAGATACTGGCATTCCAATGGGCGAGCGCATAATCAGGCTGCATGGCTAAAACGCGCTGATAACTGGCGATTGCCTCGTCATAACGCTTAAGGTCACCTAACACATTGCCGCGATTGTAAAGTGCGTCGATATAATCGGGTTGAATGACCAAGGCGCGGTCATAGCTGACAAGCGCGTCCGCATAACGCTCACAGTCTTGCAGTACATTACCCTGATTATAAAGAGCTTCCACATAGTCGGGCTGAATCGCCAACGCCTGTTCATAGCTCCGTAGCGCGTCAGTCGGGCGTTGGCAATCATGCAGCACGTTACCCTGACTGACCAGTGCCTGCGCAAAATCGGGTTTGATAGCTAAGGCTTTATCGTAGCTGCTCAGTACGTCATCAAGGCGATTCAGTGCGCGTAAGGCATTGCCGCGATTGAAAAAGGCTTCGGCGTAATCAGGTCGAATAGCGAGAGCCTTATCGTAACTGGCGAGTGCATCATCAAAGCGTTGCAGCAGTTGCAGCACGTTACCGCGATTGGAATGCGCTCTGGCATAGTCAGGATTCATTGCCAACGCGCGGTTATAATGCGCAAGTGCTTCATCAAACTGCCCCATATCTTCCAAGTCATTGCCCTGATTAATCAGCGCGTCCGCAGAATCTGAGGAATACGGCGTTGTTTCTTGCACCGTGTTGATAGCGTCGTAGGCGGGCAATGCCTGTTTCACTTGCTCAATGACAGACTGCCAATCGCCGCGCTGGGTTTGTCTGAACAGGCGTACCGACGGATACCACGGATTGTCGTCACGGTTTAACAGCCATCGCCAACAGGCATTATCGGATAATAAAATCCACGTCGGTTTACCCATAGCCGCTGATAAATGCGCGACCGAAGTACATACCGTAATCACCACATCCATCAGCTCAATCAATGCCGCCGTGTCGGTAAAATCATGCAGTTGTGCGCCATAGTGTTGCAGTAGCGGCTGTTGCGCCAATAAGGCTTTGTCGGTATCACGCACCTCTTTTTGCAAGCTGATAAAGTGGCACTGCGGGGTGAGCAGAGGAAGCAGGTCATGCAGTGCCAACGACCGTTTGTAATCATCTTTCTGCGCGGCATTACCCGACCACACTACACCGACACGCGGCAGGGTTTTTGCACCTAATACCGCTTGCCAGTGCTGTACTTTATCGGCTTGACTGAATAAATACGGAATATCGGCAGGAATGGAATCCAGACGGGTGTTAAATGCCAGTGGCAAACTGAGTAACGGACTGTGAAAATCGACAGCGGGTAACGGGTCGCCCTGTGCAAGCAATTGTTCGACACCTTCAAGTTTTGCGAGTAGCGGTAGTAACGCGTTGGGTGCTTGCAGAGTAACCCGTCCACCCAACGCGGCAACCTGTTTGGCATAACGGCAAAAATGCAGAGTATCGCCCAGTCCTTGTTCGCCATACAGCAGAATGGTTTTGCCCTGTAAGGCTTCATTACCCGACCATTGCGGCGCGGTAAAATGACGGGCGGTTTTTTTAAAATCGTCGGTTTGCCACCGCCATTCATAATTTTTCCAGCCGTTGGCAAAATCGCCCAGTATCAGGTAGCAAAAACTGGCATTCCAGTGCGCGCCTGCATCATCGGGCTGGATAGCTAAGGCGCGGTTGTAGCTGTCTATCGCATCGCTATAACGAGTAAGGTCGTGTAACACATTGCCACGATTGTACAGAGCTTCGGCGTGGTCGGGCTGGATAAGCAACGCACGTTCATAGCGGCTGAGGGCTTCGTCAAACCGCCGTTCATCATGCAGCGCGTTACCCAGACCGATAAGAGCGTGAACAAAATCAGGCTTAATCGCTAACGCATATTCATAACTCAACATCGCTTCGCGTGGACGTTTGCAGGCTTGCAGAGCATTACCGCGATTGTAAAAGGCTTCGGCGTAATCGGGGCGAACCGATAACGCGCGATCATAACTGAGCAGTGCCTCATCAAAACGTTGCAGACTTTGCAACACGTTACCACGGTTGGAATGCGCTCTCGCGTTGGCAGGTTGTGCGGCAATAGCGCGGTCATAACTGGCAAGCGCGTCATTGAAGCGATTCAGGTCTTCCAGTACGTTGCCGCGATTAATCAGCGCGTCAACATGATACGGGTCGATAGCCAATACGCGCTCATAACTGTCGAGTGCATCCTGCAAGCGATGAACATTCTGACATTCGACCGCGTGATTGAAGTGCGTCACAGTCTGTTCGGCGTTGTTAATAGGCGGTTGCGGTGTTGCTTGCGGGCGCAATTTTTCCAGTGCCGCTACACAGCGCAGTAGTTCTGGGTGCTGCGGCTGGGTTTTTAATAGCTGGTTATACAGTATTTCAGCGGCGGCGAGTTGTCCTTGCTGTTGCAAGCATTGCGCATGGGCAAAAGTATTGGCTTGTGCTTGGGTGAACAAGAGGTCGGGTTGTTGAGTCTCGACCGCTGGGTCTTTACGGCGGCGGGTGAATGCACTGATACCTGCTTGCGCAATTTTAGCGAATAGACCAAGTGATTTTGCTGGTTTAGGCGGCGTGTTTACCAGCGGTGGTCGGGATGACATTGGTTCTGCGGCGACATAAATATGCGCTGGAGCCAAGCCCGCTTGAGCGCGGGCAAACATGGCTTGATAAGCCGCTTCCAGATGTTGGCTGAACAGGGCGGTATCAAACAGCGGATGTGTCAAGCGATGGGCGGCGAGTTTGCGTTTCAGCGCGTCCAGTTGTTTGGGATGGGTGGCAAGCATGATAGCCAAGGTTTCATAATCTGCCGTGCTGGTGGTAATCAGTTCGGGTAAGCCGATGGCATTGAGTAAACTGGCACCCATTCTGCCCGCAAAGGTATCGCCCAAGCAGGTTAATACAGGCAGACCTGCCCATAATGCCGCGCTTGCGGTTGCTCCTGCGTTGTACGGTGCGGTATCTAAAAATAAATCGGCGACCCGCTGCCGCGCCAGATAGTCCGCCATCGGCACGCGCTCGGCAAAACACAGGCGTTCAGGGTTGATGCCGCGCGCGCTTGCTGCTTGTTGCAAATTTTTCGCGGCACTGGCGTTGTCTGCCAACAGCCACAGGACACTGCCGTCAACCTGCTGCAAGATGCGCATCCAGCTATCAAATACCATCGGGGTGATTTTGTAATTATTATTGAAACAACAAAACACCACGCCCTGCGCAGGCAAGCCCAATTCGGCGCGGGTGAATTTTTTATCAGCAATCGCCAGTTTGCTGTCATTGACCTGAAAACTGTGCGGTAAATAGACGATTTTTTCGCGGTAGTGCGCTTGCTGTTCGCTAGGAATCAGTGTGCTGTCGGCGATGAGGTAATCCATGTACTCCGCGCCCATCGTGCCAAGATAGCCTAGGTAACTCACTTGAACAGGCGCGACACGCAACGCAAAGAGGTTGGGTCGGCAGCCGTCGGTAAAACCGTTCAAATCGACAGCAATGTCTATTTCCAGCTGGCGCGCCAGTTGCACCACTTGCTCATCCGATTGTTTGCTGACATCAATGAATTGGTCAAACACGGTTTCCAATTGCAAGCGCATTGCGTCTTTTTGACGGGCGGCATGAAAGGAAAAAGCAATCATTTCAAACCGCTCGCCGTCGCAATATTCAAATAATTCAGCGGTCAGTGTGGCAACAGGGTGTTGGCGAAAATCAGCGGAAAAATAACCGACTTTAATTTTTGGGTGCGTGTGTTTTACCAGCGGCGGTTGTGCCAACTGGCTGGGGTATTTTGCTTGGGTGTAGATGTCTGCCGCTTGTTTCTGCACCTGCGGCGAGTTGCTGATGACTTGGGCAAAAAATGGGATAGCGGCTTTTTTGCCTTGGCTGATACGCTCAATCAGTTGCTGTTGATGGACGGCAAAATCATCCCATTCACACAGTGTCATTTTCATGTACAGCCAAGTGCCGAATAAAAATTCATAATCAGGGTTAATGGCAAGCACTTGTTGATAACTGCTCAAGGCTTGTTCAAAGCGATTCACCGCGCGTAACACCGTGCCGCGATTGTACAGTGCGTCGATATAATCGGGCTTAATTGCAATAGCGCGGTCATAACTGTCCAGTGCCTGTTCTAAACGCCCTAAATATTGTAAGGCGATACCGCGATTAGATAGGGCTTCGGCGTGGTTCGGCTGTATAGCCAAGGCTGCATTATAACGACCGACTGCCTCGGTAAATTGTTGGCGATTGAGTAAGGTGTTGCCTTCATTGTACAAAGTATCGGCATCGGCGTTGCTGGATATGTCGGTTAGCGTTTGTAGTTCGCGGGTTTGTTGGGGCTGAACGCTATCAGCTTGCACATAAATATGCTCGGGTGGTAAATCGGCTTGATAGCGGTCAAACATCAGCTGATACGCCGATTCGATATGCTGGGTAAACAGCGCGGTATCAAACAGCGGGCAAGTCAAGCGATTAGCGGCTAATTTGTGTTTTAGTGCTGCCAGTTGTTCAGGATGCGTGGCAAGCTGGATTGCCAGTGCTTCGTAGTCGTCCAGTGTGGTGGTTATTAATTCAGGTAAGCCAATCGCAGTCAACAAACTGGCGGCGACGCGACTGGCAAAAGTTTCACCGACGCAGGTCAAGACAGGTAAACCTGCCCACAGTGCGTCACTGGTGGTGGTGTGGGCATTACAGGGCAGGGTGTCTAAAAATAAATCGGCGAGCCGCTGACGAGCCAGATGTTCAGACAACGGCATACGCGGCGCAAAAATCAACCGATCAGCGTTGATGCCGCGTGCTTCGGCTTCACGGCGTAAATTGTTGACCACACTGTCATTGTCTTTTAATAACCACAACACACTGCCCTCCACCTTATGCAGTATGCGCATCCAGCTGTCAAATACGGTGGGGGTGATTTTGTAGTTGCCGTTAAAGCAATAAAATACAAAGCCTTGTTCTGGTAAACCGACTTCTGCACGGGTAAACAGTCGCTCAGAAATCACACGTTTGGTGTCATTGACTTGGTAACTGTGCGGCAGATAGGCGATTTTTTCTGAGTAATAGGCTTGGTATTCAGAGGGAATCAATACCGAATCCGCCAGTAAATAATCCATGTAATCCGCACCCATCGTGCAAGGATAACCCAGATAATTCACCTGAATCGGCGCGGCACGCATCGCAAAAATATTGGGTCGGCTGCATTCAGTAAATCCTTTTAAATCAACGGCAATGTCTATTTCAAGCTGTCTTGCCAAGCGCACAATCTGCTCATCAGATTGCTGACTGACTTCCATAAAACCGTCAAAGGCATTTTCCAGACGCAGCTGTAAGGCATCTTTATCTTTATGGTTGATTGGGCTGAACGAAAACGCAAAAATTTCAAAGCGTGATTTATCGTGGCATTCAAATAATTCCGCGATTAAATAAGCGGTGGCGTGGTGATTAAAATCTGCGGAAAAATAACCGATTTTAATTTTCTGATGCGGGTGTTTTGTTAATTTTGGTGGAAGAAACGCGCTGGGATAAGCGGCTTCGCTATAATCGCACATCGCTTTTTTCTGTATGGCGGCAGAGGATGATAATGCCATCACAGGAAAGGGCAGAGCTATTTTTTTACCTTGTTCTATGCCGCGTGTCAGTGTGTTGAGATGGTCTGCAAATCCTTGCCAGTCACACATGATTATTTTGGTGTACAGCCAGTCGCCGAATAAATATTCATGGTCTGGCGCAATAGCAAGCGCGCGGCTATAACTGATGAGCGCATCATCATAGTGCTTAAGATTTTGTAATGCCGCACTGCGTGCAATCAGTGCCAAGGTGAAATCGGGTTTGATAGCGAGAGCTTGTTCATAATGAGCCAATGCTTCATCGTTGCGTTGGAGTGCTTGTAGTGCATTGCCTTTGTTATACAGTGCCTCTGCATAATCGGGTCGGATAGCCAGTGCGTGGTCATAACAGGCAATCGCGTCAATAAAGCGACTCAGGCTTTGTAAGACATTGCCGAGATTAGAATGCGCGCGGGCATAATTCGGATTTATTGCCAATGCCTGCTCATAGCGTGCCTGCGCCGCTTCCAGCTGTCCTAGGTCTTCCAAGTGGTTGCCCTGATTAATGAGTTCATCAACGGCAGTATTATTGTCTGTTGATTGCCCAGTTACTTGTTTGCTAATCAAATCGACAGGGTCGGCAGGTGTTTTTTGAGAGGTGGCGGTATCGGATTGCACATAAATATGCTCGGGTGGTAAATCGGCTTGATAGCGGTTATACATCAGCTGATACGCCGATTCGATATGCTGGGTAAACAGCGCGGTATCAAACAGCGGGCAAGTCAAGCGATTAGCGGCTAATTTGTGTTTTAGTGCTGCCAGTTGTTCAGGATGTGTCGCAAGTTGGATTGCCAGTGCTTCGTAGTCTTCGGCGGTGCTGGTAATCAGTTCGGGCAAGCCGATGGCATTGAGTAAACTGGCTCCCATTCTGCCCGCAAAGGTATCGCCCAAGCAGGTTAATACAGGCAGACCTGCCCATAATGCCGCGCTTGCGGTTGCGCCTGCGTTGTACGGTGCGGTATCTAAAAATAAATCGGCGACCCGCTGCCGCGCCAGATAGTCCGCCATCGGCACGCGCTCGGCAAAACACAGGCGTTCAGGGTTGATGCCGCGCGCGCTTGCTTCTTGTTGTAAGTTTTTCGCGGCACTGGCGTTGTCTGCCAACAGCCACAGGACACTGCCGTCAACCTGCTGCAAGATGCGCATCCAGCTATCAAATACCGTCGGGGTGATTTTGTAATTATTATTGAAACAACAAAACACCACGCCCTGCGCAGGCAAACCCAATTCGGCGCGGGTGAATTTTTTATCAGCTATTTCTAATTTGCTGTCATTGACCTGAAAACTGTGCGGTAAATAGACGATTTTTTCGCGGTAGTGCGCTTGCTGTTCGGTAGGAATCAGTGTGCTATCGGCGATGAGGTAATCCATGTACTCCGCGCCCATCGTGCCAAGATAGCCCAAGTAGCTCACTTGAACAGGTGCGGCACGCAGGGCGAAAATGTGTGTTCGGCATCCCTCGGTGTAGCCGTTTAAATCAATGGCAATATCAATTTCAAGCTGTCTCGCCAAGTCGGCAATCTGCCGGTCTGATTGTCGGCTGACATCATGAAACTGATCAAATGCGGCTTCCAAACGCAAGCGCATGGTATCTTTAACATCAGTGGTATGGAAAGAAAAGGCGATAACTTCAAACTGTGAACGGTCGTGGCGTTCAATCAATTCCGCCGCCAGATATGACACGGGATGATGACGAAAATCCGAGGAAAAATAGCCGATTTTTATTTTTGGGTGCGTGTATTTTGTGGGTAACGGTAAACGGGGCGCGGCGGGATATTCTACCTGAGTATAAATATCGGCGGCGTGTTTTTGTATCGCGGCTGAGCATGACATTGCCAGTACAGCAAAAGGAATAACAGCTTGTTCGCCATGTTCTATGCTGTTCAAAAATCGTGCAAGATCAGCATCAAAACCCTGCCAGTCACAAATCATTCTTTTCAGGTAGAGTCGAGTGCCGAGAACAAAGTTTAAATCGGGTTTAAGCGCGAGTGCGCGGTCGTAATGAGTAATCGCCTCATCGAAGCGTTTCAGGTCTTGTAATACCACGCCGCACCCGTGTTCGGCTTCGGCAGAATCGGGCTTGATGCGTAAAATGAGTTGATAGTTGCCGAGCGCGTCATCAAAGCGATTCAGGTTTCTTAACACGATGCCGCGATTGGACAGGGCTTCAAGGTAGTCTGGTTTGATGACTAAAGCGGCTTGATAATCAGTCAGTGCTTCCTCATAGCGATAGATTGCCAGTAGCGCGTTGCCACGGTTGTAATAGGCTTCGGCGTTGGGTTTAATCGCTAACGCGCGGTCGTAACTGGCAATCGCGTCATCAAAGCGTTTTAGAGCGTGTAGTGCCAGACCGAGATTGGAATGAGCCGCCGCGTTGTCGGGATTTATTTCAAGAGCTTGTGTAATGAGTTCAACTGCGCGTTGTGCATTTCCCTGTTGATTGTTTAATACGCCGAAAAAATGCAGAGCATCACTGTGTTGCGGTTGGGCGTTTAATATCGCTGTGTATAGCTGTTCCGCATCTGCTAATTGCCCTTGCCGGTGCAAGCTTAACGCTTGTGAAAACGCATTGGCATCGACTGGCGGCGTGTCGTGTGCCTGCACATAAATATGCTCGGGTGCTGAATCGGCTTGATAACGTTCAAACATCAGCTGATACGCCGACTCGATGTGTTGTGTAGTCAGCTCGGTATTAAACAACGGATAGCTCAGGCGATTATTAGCTAATTTTTGTTTAAGTGCGGCGAGTTGTTCAGGATGGGTGGCAAGCTGGAGAGCCTGTGCTTCATAATCTTCAAGATCACGGGCAATTAATTCAGGCAGACCGATGGCGTGCAGCAGACTCGCCGCCATTCTGCCCGACAGTGTGTCACCTAAATAGGTCAATACGGGCAAGCCTGCCCATAATGCCGCACTGGCAGTCGCCCCCGCGTTATACGGCTGAGTATCTAAAAATAAATCCGCACAGCGATGCCGCGCCAGATATTCAGGCATAGGGACGCGTTTGGCAAATACCAAGCGGTTCGCGTTGATACCTTTAGCGATTGCCGCTTGTTGTAAATTGGCTTCCGCGCCGTTATTCGCACCCAACAGCCACAGGACGCTGCCGTCAACGCGCTGCAAGAGTCGCATCCAGCAGTCAAAAAGGGCGGGCGTGATTTTATAGTGGTTGTTAAAGCAGCAAAACACAAAGCCTTGCTCAGGCAAACCCAGTTCAGTGCGGGAAAATACGGTATCAGCAATCGGTGATGTGCTGTCGTTGACCTGAAAACTGTGCGGTAAATAAGCGATTTTTTCGTGGTAATAGCTTTGATGCTCAGCGGGTATCAGCGTACTGTCCGCTAATAAATAATCCATGTACGGCGCACCCATCGTCCCCAAATAACCCAAGTAGCTGACCTGAATCGGGGCGGCGCGCATCGCAAAAATATTCGGTCTGCGTCCATGCGTATAACCGTGTAAATCAATAGCAATATCTATTTCCAAGTCGCGCGCCAAACGCACCACCTGCTCATCGGTGTATTGACTGACATCAAAAAATTGATTGAATGCCGCTTCCAATCGTGAGCGCATGGCATCGTTGGCATTGGCGGAATTGAACGCAAACGCAAACACTTCAAACTGTTCTCTATCATGGCGTTCAAATAGTTCTGCCATTAGATACGAGACGGGATGTTGTCCGAAATCGCCAGAGAAATAACCGATTCTAATTTTTGTATGCGCGTGTTTTATCAGCGCGGGGGCGAGAAAATGGCTGGGATGTTGCGCTTCGGTATAAATTTCGGCAGATTGTTTCTGCAACGCGAGCGAGTCGGAAATGGCTAATACGGTAAACGGAATGGAGATTTTTTTACCTGTTGTTATGCCGTCTTCCAGTTGTTTGAGCTGACTGTCAAGATTGTGCCAATCGCAGATATTCATTTTTAAATGCAGCCAAGTACCGAATAAAAATTCATAGTCGGGTTGTATGGCAAGCACTTGCTGATAATCACTGAGGGCTTCTGCAAAACGGTGCAGCACTTGTAACACAATGCCTCGATTATACAGCGCGTCGATACAGTGCGGATTGATAGTTAGCGCGCGTTCATAGTTAGCCAGTGCCTCGTCATAACGGGCAAGCTCTTGTAGTACATTGCCCTGATTGGAAAGGGTTTCGGCATTGGGTTTAATCGCTAACGCGCGATCATAACTGGCAATTGCCTCATCAAAACGTTTCAAGGTATGCAGTGCCAGACCGAGATTGGAATGTGCTGCCGCGTTGTCAGGATTGATGGCGAGTGATTGGCTGATTAACTCGACCGCTCGCTGTGCATTTCCCTGTTGATTGTTTAATACGCCGAAAAAATGCAGGGCATCACTGTGTTGCGGTTGGGCGTTTAATATCGCGGCATATAGGTTTTCTGCCGCTGCTAATTGCCCTTGCTGGTGTAAACTTAACGCTTGTGAAAACGCATTGGCATCGACTGGCGGCGTGTCGTGTGCTTGTACATAAATATGTTCAGGAGCTAAATCGGCTTGATAGCGTTCAAACATTGCCCGATAAGCGGACTCGATATGTCGAGTAAATAATGGCGTATCAAACAGCGGATAGCTCAGGCGATTATTGGCTAACTTTTGTTTGAGTGCGGCTAATTGTTCGGGATGCGTGGCAAGCTGGATTGCCAGAGCTTCGTAGTCTTCGGGTGTAGTGGTAATCAGTTCGGGTAATCCAATGGCATTGAGCAAACTGGCTGCCACGCGACTGGCGGCGGCTTCCCCGACACAGGTTAATACAGGCAAGTCTGCCCAGAGCGCGTCACTGCTGGTGGTGTGCGCGTTGTACGGTGCGGTATCCAAAAATAAATCCGCTAAACGGTGACGGGCTAAATGTTCAGCTGAGGATGCTAGACGCTGTGCAAATATCAGGCGGCTGGCATCAACGCCGTGTTCTGTGGCGGCGCGTTGCAGGTTATTGATTATGTCGATATGCCCTGTGCTTAACCACAATACGCTACCCGACACGCGCTGTAATAGGCGCATCCAACTGGCAAACACCGCAGGGGTGATTTTGTAGTGATTGTTGAAACAGCAAAACACCACGCCTTGTTCAGGCAAACCGAATTCGGCGCGGGTCATGGGTAGGTCAGAAATAGGGCGATTAACGGTGTCATTCACCATGTAACTGTGCGGTAAATAAACTACTTTTTCGCGGTAATAGGCTTGGTATTCGGCAGGAATCAACACCGAATCGGCGATGATATAGTCGATGTAGTCCGCAGCCATCGTGCCAGAATAGCCTAAATAAGTCGTTTGAATCGGCGCGGCGCGCAGGGCGAAAACGCCCGTTCGGCATCCGTCGGTGCAACCGTTTAAATCAATGGCAATATCAATCTCCAGCTGTCTCGCCAAGTCCACAATCTGCTGGTCGGAGTGTTGGCTGACATCATGAAATTGGTCAAATGCGGCTTCTAAACGCAAGCGCATGGCATCTTTCGTATCAGCGGCATGAAAAGAAAACGCGATAATTTCAAACTGTGAGCGGTCGTGGCGTTCAAATAATTCCGCCGCCAGATAGGAAACAGGGTGCTGGCGAAAATCCGAGGAAAAATAGCCGATGTTAATTTTGGGGTGCGTGTGTTTTGCGGGTAACGGTAAACGGGTTGCTGTTGGGTGTTTCGCTTGGGTATAAATATCGGCGGCTTGTTTCTGTATCGCCGCTGAGGATGACATCGCCAGTAAAGAGAAGGGAACAACGGTTTTTGCTCCGCGTTCTATGTGGGTAATCAGTGTGTTCAGATGCTCAGTAAAACCATCCCACGCACACAGGTTCATTTTTAAATACAACCAAGTGCCGAAGATAAAATCTAAATCTGGCTTAATGGCTAATGCTTGTTCATAGCAGGCAATGGCTTCTGGAAAGCGTTTCAGTTCACGCAGAGCGTGACCACGGTTGAAATGGGCATCGGCATGGTTGGGATTAATCGCCAAGGCGCGGTCGTAACTGGCAATCGCTTCATCAAAACGTTTGAGTTCATGCAGTGCCAGACCTAGGTTTGAATAAGCACCTGTATTGTCGGGATGAATAGCGAGTGATTGGCTGATTAGCTCGACTGCGCGTTGTGCATTGCCCAGTTGATTATTTAATACACCGAAAAAATGGAGTGCGTCACTGTGTTGTGGTTGAGTGAGTAATATTGTCGTGTATAAGGTTTCTGCTGCCGCTAATTGTCCTTGCTGATGCAAACTCAACGCTTGCGAAAAGGCGTTTTTATCGACAGGTGGTTTGTCGTGTGCCTGTACATAAATATGCTCGGGTGGTAAATCGGCTTGATAGCGGTTATACATCAGCTGATACGCCGATTCGATATGCTGGGTAAACAGCGCGGTATCAAACAGCGGGCAAGTCAAGCGATTAGCGGCTAATTTGTGTTTTAGTGCTGCCAGTTGTTCAGGATGTGTCGCAAGTTGGATTGCCAGTGCTTCGTAGTCTTCGGCGGTGCTGGTAATCAGTTCGGGCAAGCCGATGGCATTGAGTAAACTGGCTCCCATTCTGCCCGCAAAGGTATCGCCCAAGCAGGTTAATACAGGCAGACCTGCCCATAATGCCGCGCTTGCGGTTGCGCCTGCGTTGTACGGTGCGGTATCTAAAAATAAATCGGCGACCCGCTGCCGCGCCAGATAGTCCGCCATCGGCACGCGCTCGGCAAAACACAGGCGTTCAGGGTTGATGCCGCGCGCGCTTGCTTCTTGTTGTAAGTTTTTCGCGGCACTGGCGTTGTCTGCCAACAGCCACAGGACACTGCCGTCAACCTGCTGCAAGATGCGCATCCAGCTATCAAATACCGTCGGGGTGATTTTGTAATTATTATTGAAACAACAAAACACCACGCCCTGCGCAGGCAAACCCAATTCGGCGCGGGTGAATTTTTTATCAGCTATTTCTAATTTGCTGTCATTGACCTGAAAACTGTGCGGTAAATAGACGATTTTTTCGCGGTAGTGCGCTTGCTGTTCGGTAGGAATCAGTGTGCTATCGGCGATGAGGTAATCCATGTACTCCGCGCCCATCGTGCCAAGATAGCCCAAGTAGCTCACTTGAACAGGTGCGGCACGCAGGGCGAAAATGTGTGTTCGGCATCCCTCGGTGTAGCCGTTTAAATCAATGGCAATATCAATTTCAAGCTGTCTCGCCAAGTCGGCAATCTGCTGGTCGGAATGTTGGCTGACATCATGAAACTGGTCAAATGCAGCTTCCAAACGTAAGCGCATGGTATCTTTAACATCGGTGGCATGAAAAGAAAACGCGATGACTTCAAACTGGGAGCGGTCATGGCGTTCAATCAATTCCGCTGCCAGATATGACACGGGATGCTGACGAAAATCCGAGGAAAAATAAGCGAGTTTTATTTTTTGATGATGATGTTTCGGTAATGCGGGCAACAAAAAGGCACTGGGAAATTTTTTGGCACTATAAATCTCGGTTACTTTTTTTTGCAGCACGATAGAAGAGGATGCCGCCAGCACAGGAAATGGCGAAGAGAGAACTTTGTTGTGTTCTAAGCGGTGAATCAGTGTCTTTAGGGTGTCATCAAATTGCTGCCAGTCACAAGTAATCATTTTGGCGTGTAGCCAATCACCAAACAAACAATCCAAATCGGGCTTGATGTGCAGAGCGCGTTGATAACTGTTGTCTGCCTCGTCGTATCGCTTGCAACCTAGCAGTACATTAGCGCGATTATAGAATGCTTCAGCGTAATCCGATTGAACTGCGATGGCGCGGTCATAACTTGCCAATGCGTCGTCTGGGCGTTGCAGCTCTTGTAAGGCAATACCTCGATTAAATATCACTTCGGCATTATTAGGCTCTATAGTCAGGGCGTGATTATAGCTCTTCAATGCGTCCTCCAGCCGTCCGATACACTGTAGTGTTATGCCGCGATTAAACAGGGCGGCGGCATAATCTGGCTCAATCGCCAAGGCGCAATCATAACTGGCAAGTGCTTCTGTAAAGCGTTGCAATGCTTGAAAAGCGAGTGCGATATTGGAATGAGCCGCCGCATTGTCAGGTTTTAGTTGCAGAGCGTGGCTGATCAAATCAATGGCTGTTTGATTGTCTCCTCGTTGTTTTGCAATGACACCTGATAAGTGCAGAGCGTCCGCATAATGAGGATGTGCCGGTTGTATTTGTCGGTATAACGCTTCGGCTTGTTCCAGTTGCCCTTGTTGATGCAGTTGGAAGGCTTGCTGGAAGAGAGTTGTGTGATTAGCGGCGACGTTAGACGGTGAATTTTTGTGTGTGTGCATTTTTCAGGATTGTTGATAAAACAGGGAGAGTTCAACAGCAGTAGCTATTGGATGCAAAACAGCGGAAGCTGGGTTACTGTGTTATTTTTTTGCCACAATCAGTTTGATAATATCACCACTGCGCTCATCGACATGGACGGAACTGAACGGGCAGGCTTGTACGTTTTTAAGGGTGTTGCGATTGATATTAGCACCTACTAAAGCAACGATAGCAGGATTAATACAGTTCATCAGCCACGCTAAACAGCGGTTTGAACTTAAAACGTGTTCCAATAAAATGACTTGCCCATTCGGTCTGCATACCCGATACAGTTCTTTTAAACCCTTGACAGGTAACGGCACGGAGCAGAAGACGAACGTGGCAATCACGGTATCAAAGCTGTTATCAGCAAAGGGCAGGGATTGTACGTCTATTAAATGCAGGTCAACGGCAATGTTTTTTCTGCTTTGTTTTGCGGCGGCTTGTTTGAGCATTTCCTGACTGAAATCAATCGCGGTGATTCGGGCATCGGCGGGGTAATAATCGAAGTTTTTACCCGTACCGACACCGACTTCCAAAATATGATGCCCTTGTACTTCTGCCCAGCATTTTTTCCGCCACCCTTTAAAAATCAAGCCCTCCATAACGGCTTCCAAGCCTTCAAAATAGGGGGCAATGCGATTATAGCGTTGTTGTATGGCGGCACTGTCTGGCTTCATAATGATACGGACTCGATGAGTTGGCTATACGGAATCTTACCGTGCCAACTTACGCTTCATCAACACTATTTTTGTCGGTCATGTAAAATAGCGGCTTTCGGATGCAAATGCCGATAAGTCATTAAAAATATCAAGCACTTTGGATTAGTCATAGACGTGAAGCAACAATTAGAAGATTTAGTACAAACGCCTCTTCCTACTCGGCACGGCGATTTTATTCTGCATTTTTACAGCAATACGCTGGATGATAAAGAACATATTGCCTTGGTCAAAGGTGAGGTGGCGAATCAGGAAAACGTACCCGTGCGCATTCATTCCGAATGTTTTACGGGGGATGTGTTGGGTTCAAGACGCTGTGATTGCGGTGAGCAATTGGCGATGGCAATGGAATACATTAATAATGCTGGTTTTGGCGTGGTCGTTTATTTGCGTCAGGAAGGGCGCGGTATCGGCTTGTTAAAAAAACTACAGGCGTATAATCTGCAAGATCAGGGCATGGATACCGTCGATGCCAATATCCATTTGGGTTATCTTGCCGATGAGCGCGAATACGATGTTGCTGCACTGATACTGCAAAGTCTGGGCGTAAAATCCGTTAAATTGATGACCAATAATCCCAAAAAAATAGAGGCACTGACCAGTTTAGGTGTCGAGGTGGTAGACCGTATTCCGATTGAAGCGGTCGCACATGATGACAATGTGGATTATTTAAAAACCAAAGCAAAAAAAATGGCGCATTTTTTATTTAATAAAAAAACAGACGCGGATTAACAGCTGATTATGATGGGTTGGTACTCACCCAACCCAATCGCTTAATTCTGTTGATAACCATCGGTATTGTGCGATACCCAGCGTTCTTCCTCGGTGATTAACTGCTCTTTTTTCCAAAACGGCGCGCGCGATTTTAACGCTTCCATAATATACCGACAGCCGTCAAAGGCATCACCACGGTGCGCAGTCCACACCGACACCAAAACAATCGGCTCGGTTGGCAGAATGTTACCCACCCGATGCACGATTAACGTATCCAGAATCGCCCATTGTTGCTCAGCTTCCGCAACAATTTTTGCCAATTGTTTTTCGGTCATGCCTTCATAATGCTCCAGCGTCATGGCTGTCACGGTATCGCCGTCATTAAAATCACGCATGGTACCGATAAAAATGCTGGTTGCACCGAATCCTGATGGTGTTGCGTTTTGATGCTGTTGGATTTCCTGCCACGGATTAAAACGCTCGTTACGAATTAAAACAGTCATGCTCAGCCACCTGTGACGGGAGGGAAAAAAGCCACTTCATCACCGTCCTGCACGATATGATTCAGGGTTGCATATTCCATATTCACCGCTGCCAACACGTTATCAGGTAAAGGTGTGTCGTCATTAACCGACTGCCAGACTTCACGGACGGAGAGTCCGCCCGTATCAGACACTTGGTCTTCTGAACGCCCCAGACGGTCTTTTAAACCGGCAAAATAACGGATTTTAATAGCCATATATTCATTCTCACAGAGATAAAAACAGCGATAATACGCCAACTTTAATTAAACCAACCAACTCTTATGGCACAATCTCCTCATTTTAATGCCGCTGGCGAAGCACACATGGTCGATGTCGGCGACAAAGCAATTACCCAGCGTACCGCTATCACCGAAGGCTATATTGAAATGCAGCCCGAAACCTTGCAGCTTATTATTAACGGCGAACATAAAAAAGGCGATGTATTGGCGGTTGCCCGTATAGCGGGCATCATGGCAAGTAAAAAAACCGCTGAGTTAATTCCGCTTTGCCATCCATTGCCGCTGACCCACGTTGAAATCAATCTCACTGCCGAAGTCGATAACCATCGGGTACGTTGTCAGACCACCGTAAAAACCACAGGTCAAACGGGTGTGGAAATGGAAGCCTTAACGGCTACGTCCTGTGCATTGCTGACTATCTACGATATGTGCAAAGGTATGGATCGCGGCATGGTTATTCAAGCCATTCAATTGCTGGAAAAAGCAGGCGGTAAATCGGGGCATTGGCAACGCGACAACGGCTGACAAAAACCGTCATATAGTGACATGAAGATTATCGGGTTACGTCATCAGCTAGCGGTTTTTTATTAAACCCAGCCGCAATCTGCTGAGCGATAGTCGGTTGATAAACTCAGGTAAATAGAGGGGTGCAGACAAAAAAAAAGGTAATTTATCGGATTTTAAAAACTTGGCACACGATATGCTTTATCTGATTTGTATTTATTTATACAACTAACAACTACACGGTGAACTTCATGAAAAATTCAAAATTACAACAAGGTTTTACCTTGATCGAATTAATGATCGTTGTTGCGATCATCGGTATCTTGGCATCTATTGCGATTCCAGCTTACCAAGACTATATCGTTAGAGCGAAAGTAACAGAAGGTTTGGCTTTAGCTGCTTCTGCAAAAACAGCAGTAGCTGAAAACGCAGCAAACGGCGCGGCATTCAGTGCAGGCTGGGTTGCACCTAACGCAACTGCTAACGTTGCGACAATGGCTGCTCCAGCATCAGGTGATCGTTCTACTAACAAAAACAGTGGTATTGCAATTGATCCTACTAACGGTATCATTACAATCACTTACACAGATAAAATTTCAACTGGCTTGCCTACTATAAAATTATTACCCATCGCTAATGCTAGCACACCTGTTTCAGGTACTCCACCAACAGCTGGTTCTATCAACTGGGAATGTCATTCTGCAACAGCACCAACTACTGATGTATTGACAGGTATTACCGGTTCTTTGAATCCGAAATATGTACCTGCTAACTGCCGTGCATAAGCATTCGCAATGTTGGTTGTCAGGTTTTAAACACTGACAACCGCACATGAACCCCCGTTAGGATACTCTAACGGGGGTTTTTTGTGCCTGCTGTTTTTTAAGTTTGAATTAACTAATGTTTAGCGGTTTGCTAAACTGATAAATTTATAATCTTAGCATTCTATATTTCTATGAAAAGTCGTTTTTATGCGTTTCTGACACATTTGTTATTGTCGGGTTTAGTGGCTGCTATTACTATAATTATTGTATTTTTTATCTGGTATCCCAGACCTTTGGACGAAGCAACGGGGGTTACCCAGATTTTTCTGTTACTGTTAGCGGTTGATATAGTCACAGGGCCCGTGATGACTTTTATAGTCTATCAACGTGACAAGAAAGGTTTAAAGTTTGATTTAGCTGTCATTGTGCTATTGCAAATAGCGGCACTCAGTTACGGGATGTCTACTGTGTTTGCAGGTCGACCTGCTTTTATCGTGTTTAATCAAGATCGTTTTGATATTACAAGACTGGTAGAAATCGATGCGGCAAGTGCTGAAAAAGCCGAGCTTGCAGGTAACGAAGCAGCAAAAGCGAGTTGGTTTAAGCCGCGCTGGGTCGGCGCAGTGGCTCCGGCTGATCGTAAGCGCGCAGAGGATATTTTATTTGCTGCTTTAGATGGCGGTGCGGATTGGCCGCAATTACCTGATCTGTATGTGCCGCTTGAGCAGGTTAAGCAACAAATGCTGAAAAAAGCCCAACCGTTATCAGCACTTCGCCAATTCGATAAAAATAATGTTCTGACGGAAGAACAGGGTAGTACCCTTAAATGGTTGCCATTACGCGGCAAGAGTAAGGATATGGTGGTATTGATTGATGGTGATTCAGCAGACATTATTAAAGTGGTTGATATTAATCCCTGGCCTTAACGCACCGCGTTTTACTCTCTCCATTAAATAGACAATACGTCACTTAAGCCGAATACGACAGGAAATAGTTATGAGAATTTTGGGTGCGTTATTAGCACTGTTCCTTCCCTCCGCGCTACTTTACACGCAATTTCTCGGTAATCCGCTGGTATTTGATGATACTGCTTTTTTTAGTGGTGAAGAATTCAGTGTCTATTTGCATCGTATCAGCTTCAATTTGCGCTGGTTGCCGCTTGCTACCTTTGTCTGGACACGGGAGTTATTCGGCGATGCGATGATTTGGTTGCGCTTAGGTAATTTATTACTGCATTTTATGACCGCCGCAACGCTGTTTTTTTTCTTGCGACGACTGTTTGAACTGGTTATGCCTGCCGATAACAGAGCCTTATCGCCTTTTTGGCTGGCATTTTTTGGGGCATTGATTTTCTCGCTTCATCCTGCCTCTGTGTATGCGGTTGGCTATCTGATACAGCGCACCACCTTGATGGCAACGTTATTCAGCTTACTGACGTGGCGGTTATTTTTAGAGGGAGTTGTTCGAGAGCAGCGCGGTTGGCTGTACGCTTCTGCATTTATGTATTTTCTGGCAGTGTTATCAAAAGAACACGCGATTATGGTTCCTGCGGTCAGTGTTATGCTGCTGGTGCTGGTCAGTCAATATCCGATGGATCGCGTTAAGCTGGTTGCACCTGCATTCGTACTTTATACGTTAGTTGCAGTATTTGCGGTGTATCAACGTCATTCAGCTCATGTGTTAGGGCAAGCCTACGAGCCAATCGCGTCAGAACTTATTTCACGGTTGGGTGCGGATTTTGATGTCCGCCTTATCTATCCGTTATCCATACTCACACAATCATTCACCTTCTTTAAATATGTATGGCTATGGTTGGTGCCGACCCCTGCATTGATGTCGATTGATAGCTGCCAAACCTTTGCTGTGCATTTTTGGTCATGGCCGGAGACAGTCGGATTGGTTGGTTTTGTGATGTATTTTTATCTGGCGTTGCGATTGCTGTTGCAAAGAGGTTTAAACGGCTTATTGGGTTTTGCGTTGCTGAGTCCGATGGTATTATTTTTTACTGAATTGGCAACTGTACGCATTCAAGAAATATTTGTGCTGTACCGCAGTTATCTATGGATGGTTGGACTGTTTGCGGGCTTGCCGTTTGTGTGCCAAAAGTTGACCGCAAAACAGACGGTTATTGCGTTGACATTGGTGGCGTTGTTCATGATGCCGTTGACGTGGTTCAGACTGAGTACGTTTTCACATCCTTTATTATTGTGGGATGATGCCGCCCACCGCATTACCGATGATAAAAGCTGTCCGTCAATGGATAGAATTCTCAATAATCGCGGCAGGGAATTGACAAAATTAGCGCGTTATCCTGAGGCTATCGCTGATTTTACGCGTTCTCTTAAGGTTGATCAGTGGCAAGATAAACCGAAGGTTTCAGAGCTGGCGAGCAACTATTATAATCGCGGCTTTGCCTATTTAAAAAATCAGCAATTCCAGCTGGCACTCAACGATTTTAATACGATTGTCGGGCCGCTGCCAAAATCATGGTCAGATTTTTATTTTTATAAAGCACAAGCCTTTGAAGGGTTGCATGAACTGACTTCTGCCAGACAGTTCTATGAACAAGCCTGCTCAAATGGCGTGACTGAAGGTTGTGCAAAGCAAAAAGAACTAGAGACTTCGATAAAATAATGAGAGTTTGCAATGAATTATAAACGCCCCGTGGTATTGTCATTTTCAGGTCATGATCCTAGTGGCGGTGCGGGCGTACAGGCGGATATTGAAACGCTGGTCAGTCACCAGTGCCATGCAACCAGCATCATTACCGCGCTAACGGAGCAGGATACGCATAATGTCAAAAAACTGCTGCCGCAACGCCCTGCCGATATTATTGCGCAGGCGCAGACGTTATTAACCGACATGACCGTTGATGTGATTAAAATCGGTTTAATCGGGCATTACGACACCGCTGTTGCGATTCATTCGGTGTTAGCGCAATACCCGCATATTCCCGTAGTATTGGATCCTGTACTCGCCGCAGGTGGCGGCACCGATTTATCCAGTCAACAATTACTGACGGCAATTGTAGATTTATTACTGCCTTACACAACCGTATTAACACCCAATAGCGAAGAAGCGCGGAAACTCACAGGGCTGACTGATTTACAGGACTGCGGTTTGAAATTGCTGGAATCAGGGTGTGATGCAGTGTTGATTACAGGTGCGCACGAATCCACCCCCAGCGTCAGCAATCAACTGTTCTACGATGGACGATGCTGGGAAACTTACACTTGGGATAGGTTGCCTGATAGTTATCATGGTTCTGGTTGTACCTTGGCTGCCAGTATTGCGGCGTTAATGGCGCGAGGTTTGCAACCTTTGCAAGCGGTAGCAGAAGCGCAGGAGTACACTTGGAACGCATTACACGCGGCTTATGTCACAGGCACAGGTCAGCATAATCCTAATCGGTTGTTTTGGATGGACGAGGACGTATGAAATTGCCAGTACGCGGGCTGTATGCCATTACCCAAACGGATAATAAATCCATGACCACCATACTCGCTGAAATAGAGCAGGTGCTGTCAGGCGGTGCGGTGATGGTGCAGTATCGGGATAAAAATCCGCAAAACGCACACTTACTTGCCAGTGAATTAGTGGCATTGTGTCATCAATACCATGTGCCGTTAATTATCAATGATGATGTTGAACTGGCAATACAGGTTAATGCCGATGGCGTGCATCTTGGTAAAGAAGATGGCGCGGTTGTCTATGCCAGACAACGGTTGGGTAATGATGCCATTATCGGTGTGTCCTGTTATAACAGCGTGGACAGAGCGATTGAAGCGCAACGAGACGGCGCGGATTATGTGGCGTTCGGACGATTTTTTACCTCATCTTCAAAACCGTTAGCCGCCCCCGCAGAGTTACGCACCTTACAGGAAGCCAAGCGGATATTGACTGTTCCTGTCGTGGCGATTGGCGGTATTCTGCCAGACAACGGCGGGCAGTTACTTAATGCAGGTGCCGATATGTTAGCCGTTATCGGCGGTTTATTTGCCGCACAACCACAACACGCCGCGCGGGCTTACCACGCCTTATTTTAATGCCTAATCATCGTCGAACATTTCTTAAAAATACTATGCTATTGACGGCTTCCGCGTGGATACACGCGCCGTCTGTTCATGCGCAACTGGCTGATAGTTTTTCACCTGATGTACTGGATGGCGTGGCAAAGTCAGACATTATCGACACCGATAAAATTGATATTAAGCTGCCGAAAATTGCCGAAAAAGGCATGGCAGTTCCAATTACCGTTACCAGCAGCTTGGCAAATATTCATACTATTTCACTGTGGGTAGAAAAAAATCCTGTGCCGCTAGTGGCTACTTTTCGATTGTCCAGCCAGTTGGATGCTTTTGTCTCGGCGCGTTTAACTATGGCAGAAACGTCGGATGTGATTGTATTGGTAGCTACGCGCGATGCGATTTATCGGGCTAAAGAACAAGTGAAAATCGTTATTGGCGGCTGTGGAACGTAATATGTCGAGTATAAAAATTCGCACTAAACGGACGCAGGATAAGACGCACATCAGAATACTGATAGCTCACCCGATGGAACACGGGCAAACCCACGATAAAATTACGCATTTTCCCATTCCCGCCCAGTTTATTCGCGTGTTGACAGTCACTTGTAATCAAAAAGTAGTGGTGAGTTGTGAAATGGGTGACAGTGCAGCCAAAGACCCTTATTTTGCTTTTATGCTGAAAGACGGCAAGGCGGGGGATATAATTACCGTCAATTGGCTGGATAATTTGGGCAATACCGATTCAGAAAAACATATTGTCAAATAATACACCTGTAGAGACGTTGCCATGCAACGTCTGCTTTCATACATATAAATCAGTTTTTAATGCCGATACCCTTGTGTAACAAGTACAAACTGAACGCGGTCAAAGTAATAATAAAACCGCCAGTAATAAGAAAAGTCAGTTGAATATCAATATCGCTGACTCCAATTAAGCCGTATCTGAACGCATTGACCATGTATAAGATAGGATTGCCCATCGAGATAGTCTGCCAAATGGGGGGTAGCATATCCACCGAATAAAATACCCCGCCCAGATAGCTTAACGGTGTCAGCACAAAATTGGGAATGATGGAAATATCATCAAAACTTTCCGCCAATATCGCGTTGATAAAACCTGCCAACGAGAATAATGTCGCTGTTAAAACCGCGGTCACTAAGGTAATGGTGAGGTGATACACAGCAAAATCAGTAAATAATAACGAAATTAATGCCACGACGATGCCGACCAATAAGCCGCGCACAATGCCGCCAGTGATATAACCGCTCAAAATCACCCAGTTAGGTACGGGAGCAACCAGTAATTCTTCAATATTGCGCTGGAATTTAGTCGAGTAAAAAGACGATACCACGTTGGCATAAGAATGACTGATGACCGACATTAAAATAATTCCCGGCACGATATAATCCATATAGCTCGCGCCGTGAATGGTGCCGATACGGTCGCCGATGAGTTTGCCGAAAATCAAAAAATACAGTGTGGTGGTAATCGCAGGTGGCAATAACGTTTGCGGCCAGATACGAATAAACCGATAAATTTCTTTTTTGACGATGGTGTTAAAAGCAATGCCGACATTCATTTTGAAGTCACCAAATCCATGAATAATTGTTCCAAACGGTTGGTTTTATTTTTCAGACTCATCACGTTGATATTTTGAGCCGTGAGTTGATTGAACAGATGATTAAGTCCGATTTCTTTAGGGATAGCGACATTCAGCACTTTGTCGGAGACTAATTCAATCTGGCAACCGTCAATTACAGGTGCAGCGGTCAGCGGTTCAGCCAGATCCAGAACAAAATGGTCAATATGCAGTCGCGCCAATAAACTCGCCATATCCGAATTTTCCACAATGCGCCCTTCATCAATAATGGCGATATTGCGGCATAGGCTTTCGGCTTCTTCTAAATAATGGGTGGTTAAAATAATGGTCGTGCCTTGTTGATTGACTTCCTGCATCATTTGCCACATCGAACGACGGATTTCTATGTCCACACCTGCCGTCGGTTCATCAAGAATGAGTAATTTAGGCGCGTGAACCATTGCGCGGGCAATCATCACTCGGCGTTTCATGCCGCCAGATAAACGTCTGGAAATAGTGTCGCGCTTGTCCCATAAATCCATTTGTTTAAGACAATATTCGGTGCGTTGTAAGGCAAGTTTACGCGGCGTACCATAGTAGCCTGCCTGATTGAGGACGATGCTTTTGACGGTATCGAATTGATTGAAATTGATTTCTTGAGGCACGAGACCGATGCAATTCTTAGCAAGATTACGCTCAGTGTTTAAATCATGCCCAAAGATACTGACCGAGCCGCTGGAGGCGGTCACCAAAGAGCTGATGATACCGATTGCGGTCGATTTACCCGCACCATTAGGTCCTAGCAATGCAAAAAAATCACCTGCTTCTACCTGTAAATCAATACCCTTTAATGCTTCAAAACCATTACTGTAAGTTTTACGCAGATTACAAATAGAGAGTGCGTTCATAAAATTATCACTTAACGACAGCCTGTAAATAAGTTAAATTACCCGCTCATCCTGAGTAATGGATGGCTATATGTGACTAATTTTATCAGACATTAACCCGCTTCATAAATAAAACGGATACCTCGTGCCGAATAACCCCCCTGAAATTGTTGCCGCTGTTGACTTAGGTTCTAATAGTTTTCACATGATTGTTTGTAGTCTGAAAGACGGTAAATTACAAACCATTGATCGATTAAAAGAAACTGTCCGACTGGCGGCCGGACTCGATAAAGAGAACATACTGGACAACGATACCCAAAATAGAGCATTGGCGTGTCTGGAAAAATTCGGACAACGTGTTCGCCATTTTCCCTTGGGTACTGTGCGTATTGTCGGCACCAATACCCTGCGCACAGCGGTCAATGCACAAGCGTTTCTGACCAAAGCAGAGCAGGTATTGAATCACCCGATTCATATTATTTCGGGCATAGAAGAGGCGCGATTAATTTATTTGGGCGTGGCTTATAGTTTGGGCAATCAAGCCCAACTGCGCTTGGTGATGGATATAGGCGGCGGCAGTACGGAATACATTATCGGTACAGGCGAGACTCCTAGAGAAAAAGAAAGTCTGAACATGGGCTGTGTGACGATAAGTAATCGGTTTTTTCAAGATGGCGTGCTATCGAAAAGCGCGTTTGCTCAGGCGGTGTTATTTTGCCAACAACGTTTAGAGCCGTTTCAGACAAAATTTCACCGTAAACATTGGGAGCAGGCGATTGGTGCCTCAGGCAGTTTGCGTTCCATTGCTAAAGTTTTACAAGCGAAAAACTGGAGCAATAACGGCATTACCAAAGCAGGTTTAGAATTGCTGGTGGCGCGTATTCAGCAATGTAATCATGTGAATGAACTGGCGTTGCCTGAACTGGATGCCGAGCGATTACCTGTGTTTGCAGGTGGCGTGGCGATTGTTTATGCGACCTTTAAAAGTTTAGGCATTGAGCAAATGACTGTTGCCGACGGTGCGTTACGCGAAGGCTTGATTCAAGATTTATTAGGGCGACTGGATAATCACGATATTCGTGCGAGTACCGTACAAACCTTGGCAAGTCGTTATCGTACCGATGAACGTCATGCGGCGCGTATTAAACAAACAATCAACACAATGCTGGTGCAGTTAAGTAAAAAATGCAGTTGGGCTAGCAATGAAAATGGGGTGCAGTTTCTGCAATGGGCGGCTGATTTGCATGAAATAGGCATCGACATTGCGCATAGTCAGTATCATAAACACGGTGCTTATTTAATTGAAAATGGTGATTTGGCAGGCTTTTCAAGGCAAGATCAGCAGATATTAGCGACCATTGTCCGTTCACAACGACGTAAATTTTCGCCCGCGTTATTTACCGATTTACCTGAGTTGTGGAGTACAGAGGCGGTGTCGCTGACGCTTATTTTACGGCTGGCAATTTTGCTGCATCGTAATCGCGCCGATCAAATGCTGCCCGGCTTTAAAATAACCATGAGCAAAGTAAAAATCAGCCTGAAGTTTGCAATCGGTTGGCTTGAACAGTCACCCTTGACTCATGCTGATTTAATGCAAGAGGCGGAATATTTGAAAGCGGCGGGCTATAAATTGGAATTTTGTTAAACTCAGTTCATGAAAGTTTTATTACGCATTTTTCTGCTACTGTTGTGTTCATTAATATTGCTGTGTGTCATGCTGGTAGTTTTCAGTGTCAGTGATACGCCTGAAATCGAGTTGGATTGGTCGCTGACACGCGATGATATTGTCAGAGCTAAAAAAATCCTGCATGAAGGCTCTAAAACCAAGCCTGACGAGCTGGCTACTATTGAATTAAGCCATGCCGACCTTAACCTTGCTGCGAATTATTTGCTGAATCGTTACAGTAAAAGCGCGGTGCAGATTGTCTTGAAAGAAAACAAACTGAAGTTTGTCGTCACCACCACTTTACCCGAAAACAGGCTGGGTAAATACTTGAATATCACGCTCAGACTGGGTAATAAAGAAGGTAATTCGTTGCCCAGTATTACCAAATTTAAAGCGGGAAAATTGTTAATTCCTGCCAACATAGCGGGTTTTATTATCAACACCGTGATTGAATACAGTCCGTTGAATAATTATTTTATTTTAGCGACTCGTCCGATACAAGGCGTGAACATTCAGCCGGAAAAAATAACGATTGCTTATGTGTCCGACTCGGAAACCTTGATGTCGGCACGAAATGTGTTGACGCGTACCGATAACAATTCTGAACTCGGTATTTACCAGCAAAAAATAGCGGAAATTATCGCTCAGCATGATCCTAACTGGCGATTATCACTGGCAGATTTATTAAAACCCCTGTTTGCTATTGCCTATCAGCGTTCAGAGCTTGAAGATGCTGTTGAAGAAAACCGTTTGGTGATTATAGCGGTCAATGATTATGTCAATAAAAAAGTCACCAAGCAGTTTTTACCTGCTTCCATACCTGTTCAAGGCAAGCAATATCTGGCTTTTTTATACAAGCGCAGCGACTTGGCACAGCATTTTATCGGCTCTGCGGCACTGACGGCATCGGCGAATAATCAGGTCGCAAAAGTGGTCGGTGAAGATAAAGAGTTAAATGATGCGCAGCATGGCAGCGGTTTCAGTTTTGTCGATTTAGCGGCGGATAAAGCAGGTACGCGCTTTGGCGAGGTGGCAACAGCGAGTCCTGAAAGTGCGCGTAAACTTCAGCTTGTCATGAGTAACATAAAAGATTACACCGACTTTATGCCTGATCCTAGGGATTTGCCTGAAAAAATGAATGAAGCGGATTTTAAAAGTCGTTACGGGTCAGTCAATAGCGACGCTTATCAGGCGTTATCGAAAACAATTGATGCGCGTATTGCGGAAATACCGCTTTATAAAGCAAACTAAATAAAAAACCTGTCAGGTTTTAAAACCTGACAGGTTTGTTCAAGCAGTGTTTACTTCATAGTGGTTTTGCCTGAAGTAGCGGGTAAAACAGGCATGGTTTGTTTGGGGAACTGACCTGTTAAACCATCCAAAAATGCCACGATGTCAGCAATTTCTTCTTTTGATAGCTCTTTATCCAGCTGTACTTTAGCCATGATTTTAACCGCTTCATCTAATGTACCGACTGAACCATTATGGAAATAAGGCGCAGTCAATGCGATGTTGCGTAGCGTAGGCACTTTCCATAAATGCTCATCGGTTTCTTTTTTAGTGACTTCAGCTAAACCTTTATCTTTCTTGAAATGATATTGCGCTGCAAAATACTCATTTTCATGCACAGGGAACTGTTGGAATGCACCTGCGCCATTGAAAGCGGCACCGCTATGGCAAGAGGTACACCCTAATTCAGCCACTTTGTTCATGCCGCGTACTTGCTGTTCAGTCAGTGCTGATTTGTCGCCTGATACATATTGATCGTAAGGGCTGTTAGGAGTAATCAGGGTTCTTTCGTACGCGGCAATGGCTTTAGTTGCATTGTCTTTGGATACTGAATTTTCACCAAACGCGCGTGTAAAGGCTTGGTTATAGCCCTTAATGGTTTTTAATCGGGCAACGACTTCATCCCAATCTTTCATACCCATTTCAATCGGGTTGGTCACAGGACCTGCGGCTTGCGCTTCTAAGCTAGCCGCACGACCATCCCAAAACTGTACCGCATTGAATGCCGAATTCCATACCGTTGGCGCACTGCGTCCGCCAGTCTGACCATTAACACCCATCGAATTAGGTCTGTTATCTTCGCCGCCCAGCATCGTGTTATGACAAGATGCACAAGACACAGTACCTGTAGAAGACAAACGTGGATCGTGATACAGCATTTTACCCAGCTCCACTTTTTCTTCCGTAGTGGGATTGTCAGCGGGGGCTGGTGCGGTTGTTGGCAATACATCCCATGCCGAAGCCATCGAAATAGAACCTGCTAAGGTCAGTGCTGTGACCAGCAAACGAATTTTAAACATACCATTCTCCAAATATTATTAGTTATAGCGGCGACTTCTTATGCTAAAGGATATAGTCAAGTCACCTAGAAACCCAATACCCTGCTTTAACCCTAAAATATAACACCCGCAGGGGATAATCAAGAAAAGAGAATGTAAAAATGAATGTCTATAAAGCGAAATTTGCAGATCGGCTTGACGGTATTCGACAAAATACCAATAATCAGAACTTCTTAATAAAGCTGCTGAACAATGCGCCTGAAATAAAGCTTTTTCACTAAGTGATATGAAATCATTGCTTATCACTCTTTGTTGCGAGGCTTGGTCGTTATCTGCTTTCAGAAGTAACCATAAATTAAGTCCATTAAATAAAGCTGGAAAAAATGCTGTTTACTGTGTCATCATTTGGGAACGAAATTCACCAAGGTTAAAAATTATTCTTTTATGCGACTATCTCCGCATCCATTATTTTTACTGTCTCGACAAATACTCAGTCCTGTAACCGCAGTGAGTACATTCTTTTTAGTGTGTATTTTTAATCATGTTCTACTCAGTGACAAAGAGTTTGCATTTGCCATTATCATTTTTTTAATGGTGGCACGATCACTGAACGATATAGACATTAACCTATCTAGGAAAAATATTCCTGCCCATATCGGTGGTTTAATTCTTCTGCGCTGGTTCATTCTAGTCGCAATCCTGATAGGTCTTGGATACGTTACCGGCTTTTCAAGATTGTTTAATCCCTACGTTTTATTACAGTGGGCGACAATCACGCCCCTTATTTTGATAGTGCTGCACCTAGTAGTTCACGGTGTGTTTTATCGTTTCTTTGTGTCAAAAGATTCATTCGACAAAGCAGTGATTGTCGGTGTCAACAATATGAGCGTTGAACTCGCTAAAAATTTGGCTGAGCAATCCAACTATGAAGTACACTCGCTGGGTTTTTTCGATGACCGTTGCAGAACACGGTTACCCGATAATCAAGCACTTTTGGGTGAGATAAAAGACACGGCACAATTTGTAAAAGCGAATAAAGTGAAAGTGGTTTTTATTGCCTTACCGATGACCTTACAAGATCGTGTTAATGATTTATTGGATAGCTTACGCGACACCACAGTATCCATCTACTACCTGCCTAATGTCCTTATGGCAGACATGATTCAGTCGAGGTCTTTCGATATTGAAGGCGTTCCTCTGATTGCACTGTGCGAAAGTCCGTTTACAGGATCTAAAGCCATTATTAAACGCTTATCTGACATAGTGTTATCTATTCTTATACTGATATTGATCAGTCCGATTTTATTGATATGCGCCATCGGCGTTAAATTAAGCTCTCCAGGTCCGATACTGTTTAGGCAGCACCGCTATGGATTGGATGGGGAAGAAATTAATGTGTATAAATTTCGCAGCATGACCGTGTGTGAAAATGGAGCAACCGTCACACAAGCAACACGCAATGATGCTCGCATAACACCTTTTGGTAATTTTTTACGCCGAAAATCGTTAGATGAATTACCACAGTTTTTTAACGTATTACAAGGTAGAATGAGTATCGTAGGGCCGCGTCCCCATGCGGTCGCTCATAATGAGTTATATAGAAAACAGATTAAAGGCTATATGATTCGTCATAAAGTTAAGCCGGGCATTACGGGTTGGGCGCAAGTAAACGGTTCTCGCGGTGAAACTGATACCATCGACAAAATGGAAAAACGCATTGACTACGATCTTGATTATTTACGGAACTGGTCACTGGCTATGGATCTACTGATTATTCTTAAAACTGTAGGTGTTGTTATTAAAGATGAAAATGCTTATTAACGGGTATATGCGTATTTTTACCATATTGGTCATGCTTTTTTGCATGATAGGTGTGGCGCGGGCTGAGTATCTTATTGGTGCTGATGATGTTCTGCAAATTAAAGTGTATGGCTATGATGACTTAACAACTTCTGTGCGTGTTTCCGAAAGCGGACATATTGTTTTTCCGCTGATAGGTGAGTTAGAGGTGGCGGGTAAAACAGAATTTGCTACAGCTCGTGAAATCACCCAGCGATTGGCACAAGGCGGCATCATTCAAAATGCCAACGTCGCCGTGATGGTTTTTGAATATAAAAATCAGCAGGTTTCGGTGCTTGGACAGGTTAAAACGCCTGGGATTTATGTTTTAAAATCCAAAACCACTTTGTTGGACGTTATTGCGATGGCGGGCGGCATTGATACTTTAGGTGATAATCGGGCTGTCATTACCAAACATATCAACGGCAAAGAATTCAAACAGGAAGTTGATTTGCAGACTGCGTTGGAGTTGTCCGGACATAGTCAACCGATTGTCATGGAAAAAGGCGATGTTATTTATATTCCTAAAGCACCCGTATTTTATATTCATGGTGAAGTGCTGCGTGGAGGCGGATTCCGTCTTGAACCTAACATGACGGTTTCTCAGGCAATATCATTAGGAGGCGGTCTAACACCACGCGGTACGCTACGCGGTATTGTGATAGAACGCCGTGATAACAATGGTGTTATCCAAACAATTGATGCCGAATTGTCTGATAAACTGTTAAAAGATGATGTCGTCATCGTTGACGAGCGGTTGTTTTGATATGAGTTTGCAACAGTTATTGATTATTTTCTGGGCGCGTAAAGGCTTGGTGGCTGCCTATTTATTAGTAGTCATGACAACTACTTTAGTATTGAGTCTGATCACACCGAAACAATACGCAGCCAGTACCTCATTGGTTTTAGATCAGCCGGGTATCAATCCTATTACAGGAGCGCAACTGCCTACTCAGTTGACCGCAGGCTATATGGCGACACAGACAGACATTATTAAAAGTCCTATGGTGGCTTTGGTTGCGGTCGATATTTTAAAATTGGCGGATGACAAGGATTTACAGGCGGATTTTAAGAAAGACAAAATGAGCGGTGGAGATTTTGCTCATTGGATGGCAGATGATTTGATGAAAAAACTGGAAGTGCTTCCCTCGCGTGAAAGTAGCATCCTTAGTATTGGTTTTTCCGCGACCGACCCTGAATTTGCAGCAAAAGCCGCTAATGCTTTCGCACAAGCCTATATTCGAGTCTCTAATGAATTAAAACGTCAACCCGCTCAACAAACCGCAGACTGGTTTGAAGAGCAGCTGAAACAATTACGCGAGCGCGTGGAAAAAGCCAGAGAAAAATTGTCCGATTTTCAACAGGATTACGGCATTATCGCAACGCCCAGTGAAAAGATTGATCTGGAAGATGCCAAGTTGACCGAGTTGTCTAATCAACTGGTTAGAAACCAACTGGAAACAGCTGATTTGGTATCCAAAAAGAACCTGCTAACAGCGACATTGATAAATCCTGAATCAACAAAATCATTGCCTGAAGTGCTAAATAGCCCTACGTTACAGTCATTTAAATCGAGTCTTTCAACTGCCGAAGCGAAATTTGCCGATATTTCTGTGCATTTTGACCGTAATCACCCTCAGTATCGGCAGGCAGCCGCGGAAATAGCTAATTTAAAATCCCAAATTAAAGCCGAAATGAACACTATTTTGCATGGCTTTAATAGCCGTATTTTAGCGTCAAAAAATCGTGATGACAGTCTTGCCAAAGCACTTGCGCAACAAAAAACTAAGGTATTGCAGTTTAAAAAACAGCATAATGAAATTGAAACCCTTAAGCGTGAGGCTGAAAATGCGCAGATTGCTTACGATGCAGTGAATCAGCGATCTATTCAATTGCGTATGGAAAGTGAGATACGACAATCGAACATTGCCGTGTTGGATGAGGCGGTAGTTCCTAAAGTAGCAGACAAACCCAAAGTGAAGTTGAATATGATTATTTCGGTTCTTCTGGGTACCATATTAGGTGTCAGTGCCGCACTGTTCGCAGAAATTATGGATCGGCGGATACGCTCTGCCGCTGATATTACCGAGACACTGGACTTACCTGTTTTTGGTATTATTACCGCTCCTCGACCTGCCAGAAAATTCTTCTGGTCTTATGGAGTGCGCTCGTGAAACCATCAAGTATAGGTGATTTACTGGTTAAAAGCGGCAAAATCACCCCTGCTCAGGCAGAGAAAATTTTGCAATTGCAACAGCAGGAAGGATTGCGGTTTGGTGAGGCTGCCAAAGCGGCGGCATTGATTAGTGAAGAAGATATTCAACAGGTATTATCGCAACAGTTTGATTTTTCGTTTATTAGTGACAAAAATAGCAAATTAAGTCGTGAATTGATTGCCGCTTATGAGCCATTCAGTCAGCAAGTAGAGATGCTGCGCACCATACGCAGTCAACTGGAGCTTGGTTGGTTCAGTGGTGAGAAAAAAACCTTGGCAATAGTCAGTGCAACTAATGGAGAGGGGCGTAGTTATCTGGCGGCGAATTTAGCCATTGTATTTTCTCAATTAGGTGAACGCACTTTATTAATTGACAGTGATTTACGTCAACCGCGTCAACATAAGTTATTTAATCTGAATAACGATCAAGGATTATCAAATTTTCTGGTGAATCGTGCGGATGCAACGGTGATTAAAGAAATACCTGAATTACTTAATTTATCGGTATTAACAGCAGGGACAACACCGCCTAATCCTCTGGAGATTATCAGTCGCGGATTAGGAGCTTGTCTGGAACAGTTGACTCCCCAGTATGATGTTATTGTATTGGATACGCCTGCTGTGTCACAAGGATCGGACGTACAGCTATTAGCTCGATATGCGGGTGGCGCGCTGTTGTTGGCAAGACAACATGAAACGCGACTTGCTGATATGGAATCCATGAAAATGTTTCTTGAAAAGTCAGGCGTTGTTTGTGTGGGCGCAATCATTAGTAATTTCTAAAATCACGTTTCATTGAGTAAATGATGGCGTGGACATCATACCTTTTCAATGTCCAATAGATTATGGCAACACAATAGATGGGAAATATTCTAACGACTCAGGAAAAAACAAGATTAAGTGGGCGCAAAGCAATTATTGCAGGTGGAATGTATTTACTGATGAGTCAAAACATTTTAGCTGCGGCTTTATTTAATCACATCATTCAGCCTTATGTTGAAACACAGCTAACGTATGATAATAACTTGTTACGATTACCTGATAATTATACCCCTGAAATGTCCGGCAATCATGATACCACCAGTTCTTTCATTAAACAGCTCAGCGCAGGCGTAGCGACGAGATGGCAAATAAGTCAGCAACAATTAATACTGGATGCCAGTATTAATCAAAATTGGTATTCCACATTTAATGAGCTGAATCACACAGGGCATCAGTTACTCGGTCAATGGAACTGGCAGGCGGGGCGCAGGTTACAAGGTGAGTTAAGCTATAGCAATCTTTTGACATTAGGTAATTTCCAGTCAGTGAATCGACTGGTGACGGATAATTTGCAAAAAACGGAGCGTTATATTGCTAATGGGAGATATGAGCTTTTCCCCGACTTTTTTTTACGCGCCGGCTATACTCGTAATGACTCCATCTACCCCTCAACTGCTCTGCAAGAAAATAACATGACGGAACAAACCAAAGAGTTCGGCGTACGTTATTTGAACCGACTCTATAATTTACTTGGTTTCTATGTGACCATAACAGATGGTAAATACCCTTTTCGTGATGCGAATTCAGAATTTGACAATGCTTATACCCGCACCACTTATAACATGGAGGGAACTTGGTACTACAGTGTAAAAACACGATTCAGAGGTGTAATAGGCTATACATCCCAAGATTATCAGAATGTGAAAAGCCGTAATTTTTCGGGTATCACGGCAGAAGGTGATATTTTATGGGAGGTAACACGCAAATCAACATTGTTGTTAGCCGCATGGCGAGGAATTTCTGAGGCAGGCAGTTTGAACTCCAGTTTTGTACTCAATCAGGGTGTCAGGCTGACCCCTACCTGGTTATGGACAGAAACTCCGCTGATACAGGTTGAATTACCTGTGTCTTATGAACAGCGACTCTCTCTTGGAACAGTTGGCAGTGTAATAAATGGGGTGGCCGCGCAGCAAAGCGATACATCAAGTATTCGGCTTAATTTGAATTATACGCCGACAACGAATATCAAAATGACAGCCTTTGCCGCCTATGAAAAACGCAATTCTAACGACCCGTTAAGTGCTTATCAGGATCAATCGGCTGGACTTACTATGAAAGTTAGTTTCTAACTAACATTGGGAATTTAGTAAATGACACGCTTCCTATCAATGTCTTTCTTTAAAACCTACGCACTGTGGTTGTTTCTACCTGTTCTGGGTGTTGTGTTTGGCAAACTGGCGACTACTGCCGATCCAATGGTTATTGGCATGGGGGTCTCCTCTTTTGTTGGTATCGCATTACTCAGAAAACCAGAGTGGAATGTTGAACTTGTTATTGTCTTAGGCTTATTTGCAGGATTGATGCCTTTGTTCTTTGATGCCTTAGCAGCTAAGGCCGTATGGGGTGTTGCCATTTTAGGGTTTATGTTGTTATTTGCGGCACTGTATAAATTAATAACAACATCAGGGCTTATAAAATCTACGCCTGCGTTTATTTGGGTAGCCTTATTATTTTTTATCTACACGATCGTTGATAGTGTTATCCAGCTTTATTCGGCAAAAGAATTTATCGGCGGCTTTAAGCGATATTATCAAGTATGGGGCTTGATGTTTGGTTTGAGCTGGATTGATTTTGACAAAAAACATATCGAGCAATGGCGCAAGACCGTATTCATTATCTGTTTAATGCAAGTCCCTTTTTGTTTATATGAGGTATTGTTTATTGTTCCCGGTCTTGAAGGACTGGTTGAAGCGCATCCGGAACTGGTGCCGATTGATGTTGTTGCAGGGACTTTCGGCGCGAGTAAAAACGGGGGCGGTAATAGTGCTGAAATGGCGATAGCATTAATTATAATGTTTGCGTTTCTATTATCGCGCTATAAGTCCAGCATAATGACAGGTAAAGAATTATTTACTGTCTCCTTACTATTATTGTCACCTTTGGCAATGGGTGAAACTAAAATTATCATTATTTTTTTCCCCATGATGTTCGCTACGCTTTATCGTAAAGAATTAATTTCTCGACCGCATTATCTAATTGCCGCCATCGTTTTTGGCGGTTTATTTACTGCTGTTGCCATCGGTGTCAATATGATGGTCACTAAGATGACCTTGGATCAGTTGATTTTTGATACACTTAGATACAATGTTTATGAGGTTGGCTATGGCGGTCTTTACCTTAATCGTACCACTGTATTAACTTTTTGGGCGCAGCATCAGGGCTTGGCGGATCCTGTTTCTTTTTTATTCGGTAATGGCTTAGGTAGCGCTCAGTCAGGAAGCGGCGCATCGCTTGGCGGGCATCTTGACACACGGTTTTTAAATTATGGCATAGGTTTTACTGGGGCAGGACTGTTGTTGTGGGAGTTGGGGGTTTTTGGTGTCGCATTGTTTTTGTTGATGGTCGTAATGGCATGGCGGTGTGCAAATCAATTAATAGCACAAAGCCTTGATCCGATAATACGCGCGGATGCACTGGCTATTCAAGCAGGTTTGCTTTTATTTTCTTTTTATCCTCTTTATCTGGGCGCACTATTCAGTGAGTTTGGTTTTCAAGTAATATTTACGTTTATGCTGGGCTATCTGGCATGGATGTACAAGCAACATATCAGAGTATAAATCATGAGTGACAACCCTTATTCCGGGTCTGCTATTAAACGCAGTGCAGGGCATTTTATTGTTGGTAAAGGGGCTTCTGCACTGCTGACGTTTATTCTTCTATTGTGGTTGGTACGCCTGTTATCGGTTGCTGAGTATGCCGCCTATATTACGCTGCTGGCGACTTTAGAGATTACCATCAGTCTTGCTAACATCGGGCTTCCTTGGATAGATGCACGGTATTTGCCTGAGTTTCGGCTTCATGCGTCTAAAGCGGTGCTGAGTCATTTTGTAGCGCGGTTAATACAATGCCAACTAGGTGTGCTGTTATTGCTTGCTTTATTAGGATGGCTGTATCTGGATTGGATTTTAGTAAAGCTCGACATGGTCGCTTATGTGCAAGCCGCGCAACTCTATCTCTTCACATTAGTTATAGACGGTATTGGTCGCCGTCTTCGGGATAGTATTCTGAGTAATTTGCTACTGCAAAAACTAACACAAATTAATCAGATGGTGCGTAATATTGTGTTTCTTGGCGGGCTGGGTATTTTATATTATCTTGGCGAAATCAATTTAGCTCATGTGGTGGCTGCTGAATTGCTTGCTGCTACAGTGAGTTTGTTGCTTGGACTGATAGGCTTATGGCGGCACTTGAAGGATATTAATACCCGTGAAAAAGCAGATTGGAAAATACCTAAATGGTCAGTCATGTGGCGCATGGCTCTCAATATGTATTTCAGTGAAATAATCACCCAAGTCTATGGCGTACAAGTATTCACCTTGGTCATTCGCTATACCTTAGGTGCAGAGCCAACGGCAGTTTTTGGCTTTTTACGCAATCTTTACGGGCAGATAAGGAATTATCTTCCGGCTACACTGCTTTTTGGTCTGATACGCCCTAAATTAGTGGCTTCTTATGTTGGTGATGGCGGCATTGCTGAACTGACGCGTAATGCCAATATGGTGGGTAAAATAAGTCTTTTTATACTGATGCCGCTGTTGGTGTTCAGTTGGCTGTCGGGTGAAGAATTCGTTGCGCTTTTGAGTGGCGGTAAATTTTTACACACAGGTTATTACTTTGCGGGCTTTCTATCGACGCTGATCTTGTTAAGCCAGAGACAAATATTGGAAACCGTGGCAATGGTGACGGGTAACAGTTATCTTTGTAATTATGCAGGACTGTTCGGTATTGTGACGCTGCCCATGACGTATCTATTAATAAAATGGGGGTTTCAGTTATGGGCTCCAATTCTTGCCCTTTGGGTAGGCAGTCTAATTTTTTGCGGTACTATCGTCAGAGGAATAGAGAAAAAAACCGCCTATCGTGCCGACTTATCAGGCTACTATAAAATGCTGTTAGCCGCATTTCTGGCTTATTTATCCAGTCAGATGATTCTTGTTGCAGGGCAGAGCTGGGTGTGGATTATTCTGGTAGGAATACTGGCAAGCTGTGCTTTTTTATTGACAGCCGCTATTATCAAACCTTTTTCAGAGGCTGAGCGTTTACGCATTAATCAGCTTATTAAACGCAATTTATTTGTATGGTAAAACCAATGTCTATTCGACTTCTGTATGTCACTCACGAACCTTTTCCAACCTACCATGCTGATTTGGCGGTGTTATTCGGCAAATATTTACCCCGTTTAGGGCTATTGGCGGATATTGTGACTGAGGCATTGCCTGCATCGGATACCTCAAAATCACCCACGCACTGGTTGGGTGGTGACGCATTGGTTTTTACCATGCCCTCCAGCCGAGGATTGCAGCATATCGTTAAATTTATCCATAATGTGATGACAATGATACGCTGTGATGCTGAAAAATATGATGCCATTCAAGTACGCGATTTACCCGTTGCCGCCTTGTTCGGTTTAATCATTGCCCGTTGTAAAAAATTACCTTTTTATTACTGGATGTCCTATCCGCAATCAGAAGGGCAGATCCATCGTGCTAAAGCGCGCGGCGTGCGTGCGGGAGTACGCTATTTTTTCCCGTTACTGCAAGGCTATCTGGGTACATTTTTACTGTATAAAGTGGTGATGCCGCGTGCGGATCACAACTTTGTTCAAAGTGAGAAAATGCGTGAGGATTTAGTAAAGCTGGGTTTGTCATTTGAAAAAATGACTCCCGTACCGATGGCGGTTGATTTAGAAACCACGCGCGTTGAAGACATTGTTCCCATTGAAGATGACAGACTGACAGGCAAGCGGGTTGTGCTGTACATGGGTACATTAGACCGCACCCGACAAATCGAAGTGCTGTTTGCAATGATTGCAATAGCCAGAGAAAAACAGCCGGATGTCGTGTTGGTTATTGTCGGTAGCACGGGCGATACAGGGCATTTGGAGTGGTTGAAACAGGAAGCTGAGCGTATCGGTGTGAGCGATTCTGTTATTTGGACAGGTTGGCTGCCGATGTCGGAGGCGTGGCGTTATACGCGAGTCGCTGAGGTGGGACTTTCGCCCATTCCAAGAGGGTTTTTACTGGACATGGGTATTCCCACTAAAGCACTGGAATACATGGCACTCAACGTCCCTGTACTATGCAACGATAACCCCTATCAAAAGCGGGCGGTAGAAGAAAGCGGTGCGGGATTGTGTGTCAGTCTGACCGCAGAAAATTTTGCAGAAGCCTTACTGGAATTACTGAGTAATAATGAACAGCGTCAACGCATGACCACATTGGGGCGGCAATATATTACGCAGTTTTGGAATTATGAAAAAGTAGCAGCAGATGTATTCGCTGTTTATCAACGCTTATTGAACAAAACCAGCGTTTAAGGAGAATTGAGTGAGTCAATCGTCAAAAGGTGAATTGGTAGTGAAAAGTGTGGCGACCGCTGTGGTTGCCACCGCCATAGTCGAAACGGGTATCGGGTTTAGTAAATCACTGGCTAAGCAACCTGTGGTTCTGTTTGGTTTAGGGATATTGGCGGGTTATTTTACGCATAAATACCGCAAGGAAATTATTGCCATCACCAGTCATACTGCCGAACAAGGCAAAGATTTTGTCATGCAACAAAAAAATCATCTCAGTGATATGCTTGCCGAAATTCAGGGTAGCGACGAACAGCTAGACTAGACTGATTAATCTGAGTTCGACATAAAAAGCTTTTGTCCACGAAAGACACGAAAAGCACGAAAAAAATAATCATAAATCGTTGCGCAAAAGTGTTCAGAACTATGACTGCCCGTCCTTCAAAAGACGGGCGGTCATTTTATGCCGCAAAATGTATTCATCGCTACTTATTACTGTTGGCAGTGAGTCAATCCTGTGCATTGGTAGCCGCCTGAATGATCGTTTTGATTTTTCGTGTCTTTCGTGCTTTTTCGTGGACTATTGTTTTTTCCTGCGTAACAGCGGTCAATCAGGAGCAAAACCCAAGCGCAAATTGCACAGGAATTGCTTAGCTGTTTTTCTTGAGCAAATCACGAATTTCCATTAGCAGTAATTCTTCATTTGTCGGTGCTGGCGGGGTTGGTGCGGGTGCTTCTTCAGCTTTTTTCTTGAGTGAATTCATTAACTTAATCACTAAAAAGATAACCAGCGCAACAATGGTAAAGTCAATGATAGTCTGAATAAACTTGCCATAGCTGATAATCACCGCAGGCACATCAACACCTGCTGCCGTTTTTGATGCCTCTTGGATAGTTATCGCTAAATCTGAAAAATTAACGCCGCCCAGTAATACACCAATAGGCGGCATAATCACATCGGCGACGACGGATGAGACAATCTTGCCAAATGCACCGCCGATAATGACACCGACCGCCATATCAACGACATTGCCTTTCATAGCGAAATCTTTAAATTCTTGAAGCATACTCATAACCAAACTCTCCTGATTCTGTAATTGGATGATGACCCAGATAGAAAAATCTGTTGTCTTATGGATTATCGCATGGAATAAAAGTAAGTGCGGCAATTCAATAATGAGATGGATTTCTGTGTGGTGAGCAAAAGTAAGTGATGTTACATAGTCCACGAAAAGCACGAAAGGCACGAAAAATAAAAAGCGAGTGGTGTATTCACTTTGTTATTTTTATGGTTGCCAGTCTTTTAAAGGACTGGCAGCCATAAATAATACACCACCCAAAAACACAGGTTTGACTCCCTGCCCAGCAGTTACCTCATTATGTTTTACTCTTTTTCGTGCTTTTCGTGCTTTTCGTGTCTTTCGTGGACAAATATTTTCTTGTGCGTAATATCAGTTACTCATCATGATCTTCGTCCGCAATAATCACCACCCGAGCAAAGCCGCCGCCCACTGTGCGAAAATTAGTTGTTTGTCCTTGATATAAGCGGCTGCTGGCTAATAGTATTTGCTCTCCGTAAGTGTACAGGCGCAGGTCAAGTTTAAGCGCGACCTTCTGATTATCTAATGATAAGAGACGTTCGCTGGGCGGCACTAAGGTTTGCGCCACATAATCACCCTGCAAAATGGCTTCAAATACCCGTTTCGTTAATTTATCACCGCGATATACCGCTTTACTGCCGTAACCTTTGCTGGGCTTGAAAAACAATTTCTTGCGCCGCAACCATAATGCGTCGGCATCCTCTGCATCGACATGAACGGTAGGTGCGATACCGTTAATCAGCGTAGTAATCGTGTCGTTATCCACGCCTAATTCTTGCAACAGCGTCTTATTGCTCAGCAGCGCGAGATTGCGTTTATCCGCGTACAGTGCGTGCGCTCTGGGGTGTGGCGTGACCACGACGGCGTTCGCAAGATAGGCTGCACATAATGCTTGATGTGCGGGTGCTTCCAAGCCGAAATCGGTTAAGCGGTTGTAGATAAGATCAATTTGCACATCACCGTGCCAAATGCCGTTATCACGATAAATCAGTTCCGACGGGTCACAGATGACTGCCCTGATACCGTGCCGCTCAAACAGTTGTTGAAACAGCATGAATTCGGGTAATAGAAATTGTGTATCAGGCTGTTCATCAACAATAGCAATTGTCCGCAACTGTTGTGAACCACGTTCTAACTGCCATTCAGTCTGAAACATAGCGATAAAAGCCGACTCTGGTTCGGCGGGTGTATGTACTGTCCATTCGGGATGAATGGTTTTTTGTGAATTGATTAACAGTGCGTTGAGTAACGCGCCGCCCGCATTGGTGTTGATTTCTATTAATTGCGAACCGTTGGACGTTAAATGAAAATCGTAACCCAGAAACACGCCCCGCGCTTTAGGAATAAACGCGGCTGAACGGGGCGCGTAAGCTAATACAGTGTGCTGGTACGCGGGTAAGGCAATGACGCTTTCTATCGCGGCAATCAGATGGCGTTGTTGTTGAATAATCGCCTCGTTCACAAATACCGCGACATCGGCAAAAAGATGCGGACGCGCTTCAATCAGCATTTGATACAGCCTGTCATCCCCCTGTTGTTGAAATAAGGTGGCGCGTAAGTTGTCTTTATCAATAGCGATGCAATCACAATAGTCATTAAGCTGCGTGTGAGGGATGAGTTCACAGCTGCTTTTGGGGTAGTTGGGCGAATTCATAAGTAGCGGACAGTTGTCCGTGAAGTATCGGCAGGCAAACAAGTGATAGGATTAATAGAGATAACTCACAATAGCTAATGTTAATGGACGGCTTGCATCCTAGCATATAGCTGACGCACAATAAAATGATACCGTCCGTGCTGAGCCTGTCGAACCGCATTCACACGTCGACAGGCTCCGTGTAAACGGGTTTTGTAATCACTTTATTCACTGTTCGCAATATAGTCGCTTGGTAATATTTATTATGTCTTATGACGTAAACGACTAAGTTATATAACATAGTTTAATAAAAATAATCGGGTTTGATTTTTAAAAAAACTTATAAATCAGTTGCTTATTTTTTGGCATTAGATGTGCTTTAGTTCTTCCATGTTCAATCGTTTCATTGTATAACAGAGGTGTAATATGAGTCAGGAATTAATGCAATCAGTGGCTGAACGGCATAATGACGGTTCTTTGCTATTGGGAACAGGTTTGGCGGTGGCATCTATGATTTTATTACCCGCATTGGCGATGCGCTTAGGTTTGGGCGCGAGCTTGACAGGCGCGTTAAGAATCGCACTGATGAAAGCTTCAAATCGTGCAGTCTGCGGCAATCCTCCTGCTCAACAACGCTGACTGAAACGCGGTATGAGAAATACGCATCATGTGTGACCCGCTTATTGTGCAAGACGGTTTCTGTTAGGTGATGGAATGATGGCTTCATTGTTGTCATGAGAAAATTTTGTTAGCATATCTGAAAATCCATATAAGAAATAAGCTAACTGAGCAGGTTTATCTATCATGAGTGAAACTAAAAAAACGTGCGATCTTTGCGGTCTGCCAATTGAAGTATCGGGTTTCACTTTGAAAACCCAACAAGGCAGCAAGGGGTTCTGCTGTGAAGGATGTCTGGGGATTTATCAAATGTTACATGAGGATCAAGTGATGAGTGAATCTGAACAATCCAATAAATTTAAGGAAAATAACCATGAGTCACGCTAAACACGGTAAAGTAACAAACGATATTATCAAGGGGTCTATGACTTCTGTAACGATACACAGTGGGAGAAAATTGATGAGCAATGTAGCGAAACATCCGGTGTTGGTTTTTGGTTTAGGGGTAGCGGCGGGCTATCTGGTGTACAAATACCGTAAAGAAATTATTTCCAGCACCACTAAAGTAGTGGATGCGGGAAAAGATTTTGTCTTGCAGCAAAAAGAAAATCTGGAAGATATAGTCGCGGAGACCAAAGAGCAATAAATCCGCCGCGTTCCTGTCACTAATGGATGCCCTGCTGTCAGGGCATCCTTTTTGTTTTTATGACTTCACATCACTATGTCTATCCAAAGAGAATTTGTACTGCGTTATCGAATAGACGGGCATATCAGGTTTCAAATACCCGCTGCATTGTGTGATGCCGCTATCGCCAAAGCAATCACGGAGGGCATTTTGGCAATCGAAGGCGTGTATCGCGTCAATCTCTATCGCAATCAACAGAAATTATCCATTCGGTATCAGGAATCGGTCTGTGATTTTACCTCACTGGCGCGGCAACTGTTTCAGCTGCTTGCTGAGTTGGAAAAAGCAGGTACGTTTGAACAACCGCAAAGTGCTGAAACGGGGCGACTCGCGGCGTGGAAAGAACGCGCCAAAGTCAAACTGGATAGCTTTAAGGTCACCCGCTGGGCGAAAGAAAAATACGGCGATGCCAAAGAAACCGTACAGGCAGCCAAAATCATTACTAAATTAGGCATGAAAAAACCGAATGGCTTTATTAATGATCCTGAAAAAGCCATGATAGATTTTTTCAATGATATTCTGGTACTGTTTCTCATCAAACTCCATTGGACAAATATCACCCAACAATGGTTATTAAAGCCGCTTAAATATCGCTACGAATGGATGGCTTTATTTTATATGTTCTTTTTGCTGGTTCGGTCGCGGAAAAAGAAATAATGTAGGTTGGGGTGAGGTACGAACCCCAACAAAAACAAGTAACCGTGTGAGTGTTCTGGTTTCTATCGCTCACCCCAGCCTACAGGCTACGGGCTAATTCTCTAAAAACGAATTACATTTGTTAGTTCAATCCAAGTTAAGACATAAAAATGGAAACATACAAAAATGAACTCAAAAAAGCCCAAGAATATACAAAATATTTGGATGATGAAAAATGCTATTGGCACAGACATTTTCTTGGTTTATATCACTCACTTATTGAATACTCAGACTCACTAATTTGCCTTGCAGAGAACGAAAAAGGAACTGGTATTCAGACTATTTTTCGTGGATTGCTTGAGGTGTATGTGGATTTAAAAAATCTTTCAACAGATGAGAAATATGTCAATTACATGGAGGCTGGCAATAGCAAACAATTACTAAAATACTTTAAAGAAGCAAACACTAATAAAAACACATGGCTTAATGACTTTCCATTCTCTCCATTAGAAATCGACGCTAAAATACAAGAGTTAGAAACTGAATGCACAAAATTTAAACAAAGTAATTATTTAATAGGCAAAGATAATCAACCTATATCAGTTCGTAAAAAATTTGAAAAAGCAGGCATGCTTCAAGAATACAACAGTGTTTACTGGCATCTCTGTATTCACTCGCATAACAATGTAGGTGCGCTTATCGAAAGACTTTTTAACCGCATCCAGCCTGAAAATGATGAATTTACTTTGTACTTAGGTCTGGGATGCTTTTATCTTAAAAATGGAAGTTATATTGTTCATAACATATTGAAAACAGGATATGAAAATAAATTTCCTATTTGAGAGAGCAGTGCAGCCAAGCCAAGCACGATAGGATGGGCTGAGGTACGAAGCCCATCAATCGAGAATGATGATGAAACCACAATTATGGGATTTGAAAAATATGATGAAGCAATTTGATGTAATTATTGAAAAAGATTCCGAGGGTAATTTTGTGGCTTCTGTTCCAGCTTTAAGAGGCTGTCATACACAAGCTAAGTCACTGGATGTACTTATGGAGCGTATTCGTGAAGCCATTGAGCTTTGTTTGGAAGTTCAGGGCGAAACACCTGAATCACTCGATTTTGTTGGCATTCAACGAGTTTCGATTGCAGCATGACATCTTTCCCAAGTTTGACGGGTAAGGAGTTATTGCTTGCTTTGAAAAAAGCGGGTTTTTTATTAGTTCGAGTTAAAGGAAGTCATCATTTTGTGCAACACGCTGACGGACGCTCAACGGTTGTTCCCGTTCATGCGGGTGAAACAATTGGAACTGGATTAATTAGCAAAATACTCCGTGATTGTGAATTAAGTCGTGAGCAATTACAAAAACTCTTATAAATACCGAAACTTATTTAACGCAAAACTTAGTCGGGTTATGCTAACTTAACCTACAACTAACTCACCTTAAGAGTTCAGTCATGGATACACACACTCCCACACACTACACACTGGTTCATCAGTTAAGCAGACGGATAAGAATTATCTCGCCTGTGTTAAAAAACGATGCCGAACGCAGCACTATTTTTGAAATTATTCTCAAAAAAAGACCCGAAATAAAAAAAGTGCGTTCCGTGCTTGCCTTGGGCTGTGTGATTATTGAATTTGATCCCGCAGGCTTGCCGAAAAAGAACTTATTTATTCTTTTGGATGCCGTGCTGGGCAATATTGCACAACGGCAGAGCAGTTCACACGCGCCGCATAAAAAAGTATTCGATGGCGCGTTGCAGGAAATTGACTTGGCGGTAGAAGGCATGAGCTGTGCATCGTGCGCCTTGCTGATTGAAATGGTACTCAAGCGTGATGAGCGAGTGAAGCACGCCAGCGTGAATTTCGGCACTTCCACGCTCACCGTACACGGGCAGTTATCCAAAGCCGATGTCGATGAAAAAGTAGCGGGTTTGGGTTACAAAACCTACGCAATGGACACGCTATCACAACGCAGAAATTTAATAGACAAAGAACATCTGCGTATCGCCGAAGCTAAACGCCGTTTTATCTGGTCGAGCGTGTTAAGTTTCCCTGTGGTTGCCGTCGGAATGGCAATGCCGACCACGCGCTGGTTACATTGGATGCAGTTTGCCCTGACCACGCCCGTGGTGTTTTGGGCGGGTCGGTCATTTTTTATTAAAGCGTGGCGATTAGCCAAACAACGCACCGCAAATATGGATTCACTGATTGCCTTAGGCGTGGGTTCAGCTTACGGCTACAGTTTGCCTTCGCTGTTAAGACGCAGCGGGCATCTGTATTTTGAAGCGGCGGCGGCGATTATCAGCTTCGTATTATTAGGGCGTTTTTTAGAAGAACGCGCCAAAGGCAAAGCAGGTGAGGCCATACGCCAATTGGTTGACTTGCAACCGCAAACCGCCACCCGCATCACTGACGATATAGAAACCATTGTCGCTATAGATGACATTATTATTGACGACATTTTGCTGGTGCGACCGGGTGAAAAAATTCCCACTGACGGCGTGGTGATTCAAGGTTTATCCACCGTGGATGAATCAATGGTGACGGGTGAAAGTGTGCCTGTGATTAAAGACATCGGCAATAAAGTCATCGGCGGCTGTGTCAATGGCAGCGGCGTGTTGCGCATCCGTGCCACCGCCGTGGGCATGGATACCGTGTTAGCAGGTATCGTTCACATGGTCGATCAGGCGCAATCCACTAAACTGCCGATACAAAAACAAGTTGATAAAATCTCAGCGGTATTTGTGCCGTCGGTGATGGTGCTGTCCGCGCTCACGATGGGCGGCTGGTTATTGGCAGGCGCGTCGTTCAGTTTCGCGTTCGGCAATGCCATTACCGTGTTATTGATTGCCTGCCCGTGTGCCTTGGGCTTGGCAACGCCCGCCGCGATTATGGTCGGCGCAGGGCAGGCGGCGCGTGAAGGCATTTATATCCGCAACGGCGAAAGTCTGGAAACCGCCGCCAAACTCAACGTCATCGTGTTCGATAAAACTGGCACGATTACCGAAGGCAAACCTAAAGTCACCGATTTGGTGAAATTATCCCGACTAAGTGAAGACAAAATCATTTTATTAGCCGCTTCCGCAGAACATAATTCCGAGCATTTTTTAGGCAAAGCCATCGTCGCCTACGCCAGAGAACATTCCCTTGAGTTGCAGGAATGCAGTTATTTTCAAAGCGCGACAGGGCGCGGTATTGAAGCTGAAGTCGATGGTAAAAAATTGTTGCTGGGCAATCATGATTGGCTGGTCGATCAAGGTGTCGCAACCGATGGCTTATTAGCTGCCGCCAGTCAGTTTGCCGAACAAGGCAAAACCCCCGTATTTATGGCGATTAACGGCAAAGCCGCCGCCGTGTTCGGTATTGCCGATAAAGCCAGACCGCAAGCGATACACGCGATTCGACACCTGCAAAAACTGGGCATTGAAACGCTGATGGTCACAGGCGATACCGCAAAAACCGCTCATTATATTGCCGCTAAAGTCGGTATCGAAACCGTGATAGCCAACGCCAAACCCGACGAGAAACTCGCTATTATTCGCCAGTTTCAAGCCGAAGGTAAAAACGTCGGCATGATAGGCGACGGCATTAATGATGCGCCCGCCTTAGCCGCCGCCAATGTGGGTTTTGCGATTGGTACAGGCACCGATATAGCCATTGAATCCGCCGATATGACGCTGGTGCAAGGCGACATCAGCCGCGTTACCTCTGCGATACAACTCAGTACCGACACCATCCGCATTATCAAACAAAACTTATTCTGGGCGTTTGCGTATAACGTAGTGGCGATTCCCGTGGCTTCATTGGGAAAATTGAATCCGATGATTGCCTCAGGCGCGATGGCACTCAGCTCGGTATCCGTTATTGTTAATTCATTACGACTCAATAAATAGAGGCTTTACAAGTGGATCATTCAACAATGGATATGGGTATGGATCATGTCGCTAATGTCACGGCGGGCTTTGATTACGGACTGGCGTTTATGGCAGGCGTGTTGGGTAGCGGGCATTGCTTGGGGATGTGCGGCGCGTTGGTGTCCGGCTATTTTATGAATGCGGGTAAAACTAAAAGTTATACGCCGTATTTTTTCTATCAGTTTGCGCGTATTTTCGTGTATATGCTGGTGGGTTTTGCCGCCGCCGCGTTAGGTGTAGTGTTGGTGTCCAGCGGTGTATTCGGCAAGGTACAAAGCGTGTTGCAAATCACTATCGGCGCGGTGGTGATTATTCTGGCTTTCGGTATTTTAGGCTGGATTCCGTTTCAGGGTTCATTTCGCTTATTGCCTATGAACTTATTACGCAAAGGCTATGCGTCTTCCAGAACCAAAGGCCCGATTTTAGGCGCATCTATCGCGGGCTTAATGAACGGCTTAATGCCTTGTCCGCTCACCTTTGCTATGGCGGTAAAAGCCACTTCTGCTCCCACCATTCTGGAAGGTGGCGCGTTAATGCTCACTTTTGGCGCGGGTACATTGCCCACCATGCTGTTTATCAGCTTTGCGTTTGGACGCATGAGTGCGGATGTGCGCGGTTTAATGTTGAAACTTGCCGCGTTTATCATGATAGCAATGGGCTGTAACACCATCTATATGGGCTTGATGTCCTACAATCCGCACACTTTCATGCACAATCATTTTATTCATGATATTACGCAGGAACTCACCGTAGCGATTGAGTTTTTGACACAAATGCTGGATTACTTTACCGACATGATTCGTGATATTGAGCATTAAATTCCAGCTGCAAACACCATCCAACTCAGTGCAGAACATCACGCTCTGCACAACATTAAGGCGTAATTAACGCTGTCATCGCTTTCAAATTCAAATAACAAAATAGCGTAATACCTTGTAATTAATAAATAAAATTGCAATTACGTCTGTTTGGCACTGCACTTGCTAAAAATTACATGAGAATGGCAAGTGTATATCGCTCAAGCGAAACACTGCCGTAATCAAACCGTAAAAAGCACGTTCACGAAGTAGAAAGGTGATTTATGGAAAAGCGTTGTTTACGATTTGCAGATATATCAGTCAGCGAAAAAATGCTTTATTCGCTGTTTTTAATGACCATCGGCATCGGTTATTTATTCGCCTTGACGCATATGTATTACACCCATCAAATGCGCGATGGGCAGGCAGGTATGTCGATACAGGATGTGATGATTGCCTATTATGGCTCGCAAGACCAAACCCGATTGGGGGCGGCGATTAACGGCGGGCCGATGGAACCCAATCTAAAATCTGCCGATGATAAAGAAAAAATTCTGGCATGGCTCAGTAGCGATAAATCCGAAGCACGTTTTACCCAAAGCGTTGCTCCGATTTTGAACAGCAGTTGCGTGGGCTGCCATAATCCAGAAGTGAATCCCAGTTTGCCCAATCTAACCAGCTATGAGGGCGTGATGGAAGTTGCTTCTTCCAAAGGTGCGTCATTGACGGGCTTGGTGAAAATTTCCCATATTCACTTGTTCGGTATCGCGTTTATTTTATTGTTGGTGGGCAGAATTTTTATTTTTTCCGACATGAGCGTGGCGTTAAAACGCATCATTGTTGTCATTCCGTTTTTATCCATGCTCATTGACACGCTGTCGTGGTTTATCACGCGCAACAATCCTAGTTTTGCTTATGTGGTAGTCGCGTCGGGTGCATTGATGGGTGTGTCTATGGGCGCGCAAATTGTTATCAGTCTGTATCAAATGTGGTTAGGAGAGTTTCTGCTGTCAGATGCGCAGCAAGCGCGAGTGAAAAAAATCGCGGTCGGTGTGCAGGCATGGGCGTTGCCGATACTATCAGCAAGCAAGTTCTATGTATTGAAAACCGCGCCTATCGTCTGGAATAATACCATTGTTATAATGCGTAAAATTACACTCAGTGCTTATAATGCCGCGCGATACCAATTAGAGACACCGTTGGTGTTGTCCGCAGAAGAGCAACTTAACGCCACGCAATGTAAGCAACAATTGCAAAGTAAAGGTTATGGAGTGTGGTTTGCGGGCAAAGGCTGGCTGGTCAAAGAGTCGTTACTATCGTGGCTGTTTTTCGGCTCTGTTGAAGAACTTGAAAGCTATGTAACCAATCATAAATAAACACAATCGTCATGTTTGACACTCCCGCATCAGCGTAGGAGTGTCAAACATCAAATTAACCACTTTTTGAAAGAATTTATAATGAGTTTCCCGATATTTAAATACCATCCTGATCCCATAGCAACGGGCAGTATTGTTAAATCAAGCAATATATGCGAATGCTGTGATAAAGACCGTGGTTACATTTATACCGGGCCTGTTTACGCAAGAGATCAATATGCAGAGAGTATTTGCCCGTGGTGTATCGCTGATGGCAGTGCGCACCAGAAATTGGATGTGGTTTTTACCGATATACAGGCAATAGGCGGTGGCACATGGAAGTCGGTACCCGATGGGGTGATTGCTGAAGTCGCCCGCCGAACACCTGGATTTATGAGCAGGCAACAAGAGCAATGGTGGACACATTGCGGTGATGCAGGTCAATTTTTAGGTCGGGCAGGCAAGCAAGAACTGATTGCACTGGGTACACAAGCGATTAAAGTAATTCAAGATTCAATACAACTGGAAGATTCCGATTGGGAGAGTTTTTTCAACGGATTGGATAAAGACGGTTCGCCGACTGCTTATTTTTTTCGCTGTCAAAAGTGCGGCACAATGGGCGGTTATCAGGATTGTGATTGAGCGCGATTTATCCTGTTATAGGATGAATATAATTCCCGCTCTGGCGTATTGAAACGATAAAGACCGCCAGTCTTTTAAAGAACTGGCGGTCTTAGTGCAGAACAACTAAAGTGTACGCGGTATCAACAAAAAGTAATGCCCTTTTGATTTCATCGGCCCTGCCATTTGACTGGCTTCTTCACCTTGTCCCCAATAGACATCACCACGAATCACGCCTTTAATCGCCCCGCCTGTGTCTTGTGCCATCAGTAAGCGATGCAATCTTTTGCCTTGTACGGGATGGTCGGCATCCAACCAGATAGGAACGCCGTAAGGCAGGTTTTTATTGTCGATAGCCAAACTGTGTTGTGCGGTCAGCGGCACTGCCATTGCACCTGCGGGGCCTACATTGGGGTCTACAGGCGTGTAGCGGAAATACACATACGACGCATTGCTGAGCATCAGTTGCTCACCTTCTACAGGGTGCTGCTCTATCCACGCGCGGATGGTCTGCATGGAAATATCGGCTTTGGCAATTTCGCCATTTTGCACCAGCGTTTTACCGATTGCATAATACTCATGCCCGTTACCGCCTGCAAAACCCAAGCCGACGATACTGCCATCATCCATGACGACGCGCCCTGAACCTTGGACTTCCATAAAAAAGGCATCAATGTAATTATCGACCCACAATAATTCCAGACCTTTACCCGCTAATGCACCTGCTTTGATTTGTGCGCGGCTGTTTGTGCGCAGCCCGCCGCCGGGCATACGGTAGACAGGTACGTTATAACGTGCAGATCGGGTGCGTGAGCCATGCAGTTCGGGTAAGTAATAACCCGTAAACATACCGTCAAATTGACCGTTTTCACTGACCGCGTAAGGCTTGAACCACTGTTCAAAAAATTGGCGTTCCTGTCCGCGTGTGACGGGTTTCGAGCAGACTTCCTGCCAATCAGCAATCCGACCTAAATGAAATGTGCCGCTCATGACTTTATCAGCAGGCATATTGTTCCAGCGTTTACAGGAATGTTTAAAGGCTTTGAATGCAGCGACGTGATCGTCTGTTGTCCAGCCTGCCAGTACATTAAAATCGCTGGGATGCAGTTGTACATTGCTGAGACGGGTGCTGACAGGCGCACCTGTGATGACAGGCGGTGTGGCAGATTCCGATACGCTGGGCGTGGTAGGCTGATAAATAGTAACAGGTGGTTTGAACGGTTGATTAACAGGTGGATTAGTGTCAAACACAGGAGCTTGGGTGACTACCTGTGTTTCAGAACAGCCACCGAGTAACAGTAACGCCAACAGCGCGGTATGGCGAATAGGGTGTGATTTCATGCTATGTTTCCTGATAAAAAGAGGGTGTCATCTGGGGGACGGGGTAAATCGGTTGGTTCGGTTTTCAGACATGACTGCCAGTCCTTGAAGGACTGGCAGTCATTAAGTTGGTATTATTTTTTCAAAAATACCTTCGCCTCATCCCAAAACGCATCCAATTCATCTAATTCACAATCTCTTAGGCTACGACCCGAGGCTTCCACTTGTTGTTCAATATAATTAAAGCGTTTAGCGAATTTTTTGGTGCTTTGTTTGAGAGCTGCTTCGGCATTGACGTTGAGATGCCGCGCCAGATTAACGGCGACCAGCAACAAATCACCGACTTCTTCCTGAATATGCGCTTGGTCGCCTGATTGCCACGCTTCTTTGATTTCATCGAGTTCTTCCAAGACTTTATCAAACACAGGCGGCACGGTTTTCCAATCAAAACCATGCTGTGCGGCGCGGTCTTGGATTTTTTCACATTCAATCAGCGCAGGCAGGTTGCCTGCTACGCCTGATAATACGCTTATAGGTTCAAGCGATTGGTTTTTTTCCAAACGTTCATCGGCTTTGGCTTGTTCCCACGCTTGATGACGCTGGGCATCGTCAGTAAATACGGCATCACCAAACACATGAGGATGACGGCGTATCAGTTTTTCGGTAATGCCAGCGGCGACTTGTTCAAAGGTAAACAAGCCGCGTTCTTCGGCAATTTGCGAATGGAATACCACTTGCAATAATAAGTCGCCCAACTCCAAACGCAAATCATCTAAATCATTGCGTTCAATCGCATCGGCGACTTCGTAGGCTTCTTCGATAACGTAGGGAATTAAACTGGTGAAATCCTGTTTAACATCCCACGCGCAACCCGTTTCAGGGTGGCGCAGTTGCGCCATGATGTCTAATAATTGTTGGGTGTTTTTCAGCATAAGGATAAGGTGGCGAAGGTTATTCATTGTCCGCGAAAGACACGAAAAGCACGAAAAAGATTAAGACTTTAACCGTTTTTAGTGAGTCAACCCTTTGTTTTTAAAATGGTTGTCTGCATTGATAGGTGCTTGAATCGCCCATCATTCGGATGTCCAAAACGGATGTTTATTGTTCGTGCCTTTAGTGCTTTTCGTGGACTATCGCTTTTTCATGTTATTAAAACGAATGCCCGAAGTTTTCGTGGTAACGTTGTTTGAAGCTGTCCATATCAAACGTATGGTTTTGTGTGCCGTGATGTTCGATTTTAATCGCACCCAACAGTGACGCAATACGTCCTGTGATTTCCCAATCCAGCTCATTCATTAAGCCGTATAACAAGCCCGCACGGTACGCATCACCGCATCCTGTTGGATCATTAACGCCATTGGGTTGTGCGGCTGGAATATCAATAACGCGCCCTTCGGTGTAGATTTTAGAACCTTGGCTGCCTAAGGTGACAATCAAGGCTTCGACTCTGCTTGCCATGTCTTCTAATGACAAACCAGTACGCTCCTGCATCATTTCAGATTCGTAGTCGTTCAGCGTCATCCAAGTGGCTTGGTCGATGAATTTCAACAGTTCCGCACCGTTGAACATCGGCATACCTTGACCCGGATCAAAAATAAACGGAATCTCCAGTTCGGCGAATTGCTCAGCGTGCAACTGCATACCGTCTTTGCCGTCAGGTGACACGATGCCGATGCTGATGTCTTTATTATCAACAGGGACAGAATTCAAATGCGAAAAACTCATCGCACCCGGATGAAAAGCGGTAATTTGGTTATCGTCTTCATCGGTGGTGATGTAGGCTTGACCTGTGTAATGATTATCCAAGACATGAATAAACTGGCTGGATAAACCATGCTGGCTTAACCATTCGCTGTACGGTTCAAAATCATGCCCGACGACTGCCATAATTTGCGGCTCTTCACCCAGTAAATTCAGATTGTACGCAATATTACCTGCACAACCGCCGTATTCACGACGCAGAGTCGGCACTAAAAACGACACATTCAACATATGCGTTTTTTCAGGCAGAATGTGATGCTTGAATTTATCGTGAAACACCATGATGGTGTCGTAAGCCATTGAACCGCATATTAATGCACTCATATTTATCTTTATCCTCGTTATATTAAAATTAATGCCCATGTCACTGCTGCCCATATCAAGGACAACATGACGGCGGCGGAACCAATATCCTTGGCTCTGCCTGATAATTCGTGATGCTCAAAACCCACACGGTCAACCACCGCTTCCACTGCGGAATTCAGTAACTCCACCAGCATGACTAATACGATGCTGCCGATGAGCAATAATATTTCAATGTTGGTTTTACCCAGCCAGATTGCCAGCGGTGTGGTGATGACAAACAGAATCACTTCTTGTCTGAACGCTTCTTCATGTGTCCATGTTGCTTTAAAACCAGCGACAGAAAAGAAACACGCATTGATGAGACGTTTTATGCCTTTTGCATTTGGATTTGCCATAAAATAATTTTAGTTAGTTGATTGATTGTTGATAAGCGTCAGCATCCAGTAAAGCATCTAAGTCAGCGAGATTATCCGCTTTGATGCAAAACAGCCATGTTTGGTAGGGGTTGTCATTGACTTCCTCAGGCGCATCGGTGACGGCTTCATTAATGGCGATGATTTCACCCGATACAGGACTGTATAAATCCGACGCGGTTTTAACAGACTCAACCACTGCGCATTGCTCGCCTGCCGTGACTTTACGCCCCACTTTAGGCAAATCAATATAAACTAAATCGCCTAACTGTTCTTGAGCAAAATCGGTAATACCCACGCGAACCACATTGTCATCTTCCAACTGCACCCACTCATGGGATGCTGCATACTGTAAATTTTCAGGTAAATCACTCATAGATAGCTCTCAAAAATAATCAAATGAAGACGTAAAGTTCAAGGCAAACTACTTGCCCCTTCTGTTAAACTACAAAACATTATACTAACAAACAGTTATAAAATATGTCGAACATCCTAATTTATACCACCAAAATATGTCCTTACTGTGTCATGGCGAAACGACTGCTTGATAAAAAAGGCGCGAGCTATACAGAAATTAACGTCGATGGTAATCCAGAGTTGCGTGAGGAAATGATGCGTAAAACCAACCGCCGCACCGTGCCGCAAATTTATATCGGCGATTTTCATGTCGGTGGCTTTGATGAGTTATACGCATTAGAACAACAGAAAAAACTGGATGAGTTGTTATTATGAACGTGAATGCTACTGCAAACGAACAGCCGATTGAAAACCGTGTCGGCTCGCCTTGCGTAAGAAAATGCTGTCTGGATGATAATGATATTTGTGTGGGGTGTTTTCGTTCTCTCGAAGAAATCAGGCAGTGGAGTCAGGCGGATGACAGCACTCGGCAGCGTTTTCTGGCGAATGCGACCAGCCGCGAAGAAGGTTATCAGCAAAAAGGATGGTCTTTATAATTTTATAATTGATGTGTTCCTAACAGAATGAGAGAGGAGATTCGCAATGAAACAATTACACCGAAAAGATTTATTTGGCTGGTCTGAGTTTAATGAAGAACGTAATCTCGATTTTCACAGTGTGTTGTGGGTGCGTGATGAGGGCAATGTATTAATTGACCCGTTACCCATGTCTGAACATGACCATGATCATTTACAACGTTTGGGCGGCGTTAATTATATTATTATCACCAACAGCGATCATTGCCGTGCGGCAGAACACATCGCCACCAGTACGGGGGCGTTGGTGTATGCGTCTGCGGGTGAGGAAGACCGTTTTCCTATTGTCTGCGACCATTGGATTCATGATAAAGAAGAAGTATTTGCAGGCTTGATTGCCTATCAACTCAACGGCTCTAAAACAGAGGGTGAACTGGCATTGTTGCTGGATCATCATACGCTGATAACGGGTGATTTAATCCGTTGCCATATTGCGGGCGAATTGTGTTTGCTGCCCGATGCCAAATTGACCAATAAGGCGTTGGCGATAAAATCCGTGAAACGTCTGGCGGAGCTGCCCAATATTACCGCCGTGTTGACGGGTGACGGCTGGCCGATATTCAGTCATGGCAGTGAAGCGTTACACCGTTTGGCGCGTTCTTTATAATGCCGTATTTTCAGGCGTGCAACACCTGAAAGCGCATCCGAAAACAGGCGGGTTGTTTGTATGAGTCGTTACGAAAACGTGTAAACGGGTGTTGAATTAATCCTGTTGCACACTAAATCGGTCGTGTTGTTGTATTTTATCCAAACGTCTTCTATTCTTGATTCATTATGTTAATAAATCACAAAATATTAGAGCCGAGAACGACAATAATGAACGTAATTGATTTGCGTAAAAAGTTACTGCAATCATCAACAATAGGACGGGTTTTCGACAGACGTAAAATTTCTTATCAGTTCGGTTCACCTGAGTGGCTTGCATTCATGACAGATCATAATCTTGAATGTCCCACAGAAGATCGCCGTAAAATGATCAGGCGCGAAGAAGACAAAGAGCCGCCAAACGCGCTTCACGAGTCTGAATTGACGCATAAGCGACTTACTCTGACAGCAGGAGAAAGGCGTTTACTTCAGGATATTTATTTAACGGATTTCGATGATTTTGATGAAAATGCAGGATAATTGCATTTGATACCAAACAGGGTGGGCAACATCATTGCCCACCCTTGGTCTTACGCCATTGCACCTACAATCGCATTACCCATTTCAATTGTTCCCGCTTTAGACGCTGGATTTAAATCGGGGGTTACATATTTACCTTCATTAACCACTGTTTCTACTGCTGTGACGACTCTGTTCGCCGCCTCATGTTCGCCGATATGATTCAACATCATCGCACCCGCCATAATGACCGCGATTGGATTAGCCAGATTTTTGCCTGCAATATCAGGCGCGCTACCGTGTACCGCTTCAAACAACGCCGCATCGGCACCGATGTTCGCACCGGGAATCAAGCCCAAACCACCGACCAGACCTGCGGTTAAATCCGACAGAATATCGCCGAACATATTGGTGGTGACGACGACATCAAATTGTTGCGGGTTCATCACCATGTGCATACACGCGGCATCGACGATTTTTTCATCAAATTCAATGTCGGGATACAGCGCGGCGACTTCTCTGGCAACATTCAAAAACAAGCCTTGGGTATATTTCAGAATATTGGCTTTATGGCACACGGTGACTTTTTTACGCTGATTGTCACGCGCATATTGAAACGCATAATGCACAATACGTTCAGATGCTACGCGGGTAACCACTGCCAGACTTTCAGCAACGTCTTTTTTGGGTGTTAAATAATGCTCCAGTCCTGCATACAGACCTTCGGTATTTTCACGGACGATGACAATATCAACGTCTTCAAAACGAGTTTTGATACCTGCCCAGTTTTTGGCAGGACGGACATTGGCATATAAATCATATTGCTGACGTAATGCCACGTTAATACTTCTGAACCCTGAACCGACGACCGTCGTTAAAGGCCCTTTAAATGCCAAGCGGGTTTTATCAAACGAAGCCAAGGTTTCATCGGGTAACGGATTACCGAATTTTTCAAATGCCGCCAGACCGGCATAAGCCTCTTCCCACTGAATTTTTGCCCCTGAAGCGTCTAACACTTTTACCGCTTCATCCATAATAGAAGGGCCGATACCGTCCCCTTTAATCAATGTTACAACGCGCATTTCTTTCTCCACGATTTAAATAGAAATACAATCATACACAGAAATAGAGCGGGATTCATAGAAAACTAAGCTCGATTTATGGTTGATAGTGTGTAAAATCTCAATGGATGGATTAAATGCGCGAAGAAGCGTCCGTTTTTTTCGTATTCATCAAAAAGAAATACCCTTTTCATTGCAGGAGTTACGCCATGACTACACTCGGCACGCCAGTAAACGGCAGCCCTATCATTATACGAAACCACAAGCTTGTTGTGCCGAATAACCCCATTATTCCTTACATCGAGGGTGATGGTACAGGTGCTGATATATGGCGAGCGACTGTGCGTGTGCTGGATGCCGCTGTTGCCAAAGCCTATTGCGGACAGCGACAAATCCAGTGGCTGGAAGTCTATGCGGGTGAAAAGGCATTTCGCCTGTTTGATACATGGCTGCCCAGTGAGACAGTGGAGGCGTGTCAGGAGTTTTTAGTGTCCATTAAAGGCCCGTTGACCACACCTATCGGCGGCGGCATCAGCTCTTTAAACGTGGCATTGCGGCAGCGGCTGGATATGTATGTGTGTTTGCGTCCTGTGCGCTGGTTTAACGGTGTGCCGTCACCTGTGAAAAAACCCGAATCGGTGGATATGGTGATTTTTCGTGAAAACACCGAAGACATTTATGCGGGTATCGAGTTTGAACAGGGCAGTGCCGATGCGGCGTTATTTTTGCATTTTTTACAGCAAAATTTCCCCAGACAATACGCAAAAATTCGTTTTCCTGACACCTCGGGTATTGGCGTTAAACCTGTGTCGCAACAAGGTACAGAGCGGCTTGTGCGCTCAGCGATTGAGTACGCCATTGTTAATAAACGTAAAAGCGTCACCATTGTCCATAAAGGCAATATCATGAAATTCACCGAAGGCGCGTTCAGAAATTGGGCTTACGCACTGGCAGAACGCGAGTATGCGGAACAGACGTACACTTGGTCGCAATGGGAACGCACCCGCGCGGCACACGGTGAAGCGGTTGCTAATCAGGAACAAAAAGACGCGCTGGCAAGTGGTCGCATTTTAATCAAAGACGCGATTGCCGATATTGCCTTGCAGCAGGTATTAACCCGTCCCGATGAGTTTGATGTGATTGCCACGCTGAATTTAAACGGCGATTATTTATCCGATGCACTCGCCGCGCAAGTCGGTGGTATCGGTATTGCACCGGGCGGTAATATCAATTACGACACAGGGGTAGCGGTGTTTGAAGCCACGCACGGCACTGCGCCTAAATACGCCGATCTGGATAAAGTCAATCCGGGTTCGTTGATTTTGTCGGGGGAAATGATGTTGCGTTATATGGGCTGGACAGAAGCTGCCGATGCCATTATCAGCGCGATGGATGCGGCGATTGCCAGTAAACACGTCACTTATGATTTTGCCCGTTTGATGGATGGCGCAACCGAAGTGAAATGCAGTGAATTTGCCGATGTCATCATTGCGAATTTATAAGCGATAAATTAAATCGGTTACTGTGATATTAATGACTGCCAGTCCTTAAAGGACTGGCAGTCATGCTAACCTGCGACCAAATCAAGCCAGCAACACCGCAATAATACCCGTCAGAAAAATCCCATCGAATGTACCTGCGCCGCCGATTGAGGCAATAGGCGCGCCCAAGCTGCTTATTTGCTTGATGCGCAACACATCCGCACCTATCAGCACACCCAGTACGCCACTGATATAAGCCAAGTGTGCGGCATGATCAGGTTCGAGCATCAGCGCAAGCAGAGCGGCAAACAGCGGGGCAATAAATAACGGCATACCAATACCCGTATTAGGAATGACGCGACTGCTCTGATAACTTAACAAAGTGATTGCCGACAGGCAAATCAACAGATTAAGAGGGTCGATCAGTTGCAGCGAGATAAAATAAATGCACAATCCGACAGGAATAATGCAACCGCCGACATTAACCGCGACCATAACCTTGCCTTCTCTGGCAGGTTGAAATAATTCCCAGATGAGTTTTCGATTCGGCAATTCAACCAGATGCCCTGTCTGTTTGGTCTGTAATTCAAACAGCGGTAAATTGATGCCGCTGCCCACCAGTGTGCTGAAGACCAGTATCAGGGTCGATTCAGGTGTCAGCCCCAATTTTGTAAAGGCGATTTCAAATATATGAATTTGTATCAGCACCATAAAAAATAAGGAGATGACTAAAAAAACAACTAACGAGATAAGTGGCATAGACTTTCCGCTTGGTAGGAAGTTATGTAGGGTACGCTGTGCGTCATTACCATTAAGTTAAGTATTCTGAATCCCTGTAGGTGTGGATTTATCCGCACCGTGCGAATTTGTCGCACCTACAAAAAACGATTTCTTGCCTAACTTAATGGCAGTGACGCACAGCGTACCCTACACGGTTGTATTTAGATTGTTGAACGTCTGATAACAGATTTTCGATTCATCCCATTCGACAAACTCAGGATGAATGGAAAATCTTCATTGTAAGAAGGGTGACGCAGAGTGAGGAGTGTTAAGACAACGTGCTTAAAAAAACTGCACTCAGTAAAAACCAGCTCATTACAGATGTTTTCGACATGAACTCCGAGTGCAGTTATAAGAACCGTGGATCGCACAACCCACATGAGGCTAACAGAGAGCGTCTTACCTCATGGTTTTATTCTGGCGCAGGAAGTCAAAAGTTGCAATCACGGCGAATGGTGTATTAAAGGGTATAGAATGGGTATATAAAATACCCATTCTTATGAAAAAAAAGACTGGATTTATTCAACCAATGAGGTTAGATAGCTATAAAGATTGATTTCTTTGCTGTCCAGCTCTAATTTTTTACGAATGTGTTTGCGGTGAATGCCGATAGTGCCGGTGGACAGATTCAATGTGCTTGCAATCAGTTTGGTGGATAAACCCTGTCTGACCATAGACGCGACCTGTATTTCGGCGGGGGTTAGTTTCTGGTAGACAGAAGACAGGCTGGTTTCGCGCCCATAAAAGGTGACCAGCTGCTGTAAGTTGGTTTCAAGGATATTGATTAAACGGATTTGATTTCTATCGGTACTTGAGCCTCTCAGGCGTTTTAAGAACGGTAGCACCGTGCCTTCTACTTCGCGGGACAATGCGTTTTGTGCATCGCATTTATCGGTTTCGCGGTGTCTGAGCAGTACATTGAGTGCGGTATTGATGCGTAACGATTCTTCTCTGATGGTTTCCAGTTCTTCCTGAGTTTTTGCCACCTTGTTTTCCAATTGCTGACGGGCATCCAGTAATACTTTTTCCGCTTGTTTTTGCACGGTGAGATCCGTGAAGGAGCCGACGTAATGCGTGATGTAGTGCTGGCTGTCAAAGACGGCAGTAACAGTAAGCCAGACAGGAAATATGTCGCCATTTTTGCGTTTATCCCATACTTCACCCTGCCAGTAACCATTTTGTTTTATGGATTTCCACAGATTTTGATAAAAACGCTCATCAAGCAGTCCAGAATGCAAAAAAGAAGTGGTACGACCAATGGCTTCTTTGTCCTGATAGCCGGTGATCTCGGTAAATGCCTGATTCACACACATAATTTGCTTATCTGCATCGGTGACAATAATCCCTGCTTGTGTTTCAAAAGCGGCGGCGGCGATGCGCAAGCGTTCTTCTGCCTGTTTTCGCTGAGTGATATTGATTGAGATACCCGTAATGCGCAACGGATTGCCTTCTGGGTCACGTTGTACCACTTTACCGCGTGCCATTATCCATATCCACGCGCCCGATTTAGTACGAACCCGATATTCGGCGGTAAAAAACGGCGTGTAATTATCGAAATGTTCTTTAAGTAAATTTTGCACTCGTTCAAGGTCGTTAGGAAAAATAGATTGTTCCCAAAAACTGATGTGCGGTTTAAACTCATAGGGTGAATAACCGCGCATTTCTGCCCAGCGGTCATTGAAAACAATGTCCCCTGTTTTAATGTTCCAATCCCATGTCCCCAATTCAGCACCCTCCACAATCGCGGCAAGCTGTGCTTCGCTGTCGCGCAGTGCGATTTCTATCTGTTTACGTTCCGTAATATCAGTCAGGGTGACTCGTAATACAGGCAGCTCACCGTTGAGTTCGGTGGCGACACAGTTGATGTGTGCGTATAAACGCTGGTCGTCGGAGCGGTTGAAAGTCAGTTCAATGGCTTCTTTGTGACTGCTGTCCTGCTTGATAGCAATGAGGTGACGATACCAGCGGTCTCGGTCTTCGGATGCAATGTAGGGGGCAAAACGGCGATTAATAAGTTTCGTACGTTCTACGCCCAGCAGAGCAGCTCCTGTGAGGTTGATGTCAGCGATAGTGCCGTCTACAGTAAGCGTGAGATAGCCGACGGGAGCAAATTCATACAGGTCAACATAACGGTCGCGGGATTCTTCCAATGCCAGTTGAGTACGCCGCAGTTCCTCATTCTGCATCTGTAATTCAATTTGATGCACTTGCAGTTCATGCAGTATTTCAGCGGGTGATGTTAAAGGGACTGCGCTTTGTTCGGCGCATTTGAGTTGTGTCTCGGCGGTGTCGCGTAAATGTTGTTCCAGCTGCTGGTAAATGTCGTCGGTTTTTTTAGTCATGAATTACTCCATTGATAGCAAAATCATTTGTAATGCGCCTGTTTTACTGACGATACGACGGGTATTTATCAGCAGCTTGTGATGACCCGTCACAGGAAAATCATACTCCAGCATATAATTTTCTACGGACTGGTCACGCAATAGTACACCGTCCATCAATTCATGCAAAGCGGGCGTATCCCACTGGCGGTTGCCCAGCTGATAAATGGACTGATTGATACTGTTTTGCGGTGTGAGTTGAAATTGTACATAAAAGGAGTCGCTGGCAAAAATAACGTTCAGTTCGCTGTCAAGTACCACAAACGGCTCGCGAATGGTATTCACTATGCCTTCCGCAACCTGCAATGCTTCCTGAGCGACAATCGCCTTGATACGCGCACTAATATCAGTAAAGGTGAGTACAACGCCATCAATCATATTGTCCAGTGTGCGGTACGGCTGAATACGCGCCAGTATCCAGCTGTCGTCGCCGATATTGATTTCACGCTCGAAGGGAATCAGCGACTCCAGTACCTGTTGCGCGGCAACCAGTAAATCATCGACTTCGACCACACTTTTAATATCGTTTAAAGACCGCCCCACATCAGTCGCAACCAAACGATAGATGCGTGATGCCTCGCGGGTGAAACGGCGGATAATCAACTGTCTGTCCAGAAAAATAACGCCGACACTGATATTATCCAGCAGGTTTTTCATGTCGTTCTGCATATCTGCCAGTTGTTCGATTTTGGCTTGCAGCTCTGAATTGACGGTGATGAGTTCTTCATTGACCGATTGCAGTTCTTCCTTGGAGGTTTCCAGTTCTTCGTTGGTCGATTGCAATTCCTCGTTGGTGGACTGCATTTCCTCATTGGTGGATTTAAGCTCCTCATTAAATGCCTGTTGCTCTTCGATACTGATTTGATAGCTTTCTTTTAAATACAGTAAATCGCGTTCCAGTTCTTCGATACGCTGTGCTTCGGCGGATTTAATCGTCCGTTTGCGTGGCGGCTTCGGTGCAGCGATGTCCTGAAAACTGATCAGCAATTGAGTACACGAACCCGTTGTATCAGGCAGTGGGCGCACACTCAGACTGACCGTGCTGAATCCACCATTGGTTTTTACTTGCAGTTCTCGGCCTAACGTCAGTGTGTTATCAGTGACTGCGGCGTGAATAGCCGAGCGTAACTCCAGATTTAAGCCCTCGCGTGCCATATCAATAATGTTGAGCGTGGCATGACCGGGTGCAGGACGCAGGTATCTGCCGGTATCGCCATGTATAAAGAGAATATCGCCTTTGAGATCGGTAATCACCGAAGCAGGTGCGAAAAATTGCGCCAGCAGCTTCGGCGCGTAGTCCGCATAATTAATTTTTGCGCTGGGTTTGATAATATTGTCAGGCGCGAAACTACCGCCCGTTTCTGTCAATAGGGACGGGCTGTTGATCACTATCTGCGTAGACGCACGGGTTTGTAGGGCGCGGTAGAATTTCCACTTGCGGTTATACACCGAGAACAGTTCGGTATGATTGCCGATGCCTTCCGAGGGGGATAAAAACAGGATGCCGTTCGGGTTGAGTGCGTAGTGAAAGGTCGGAATCAGCTTGCTTTGCAGTTCATGACCCAAATAAATCATCAGGTTGCGACAGCTCAGCAAATCCAGTTTAGTGAACGGCGGGTCTTTAATGACATTTTGTATAGCGAACACCACCATTTCACGAATTTCTTTTTTAATGCGATAGCCGCCGTCATCTTTGGTAAAGAAACGGCGCAGGCGTTCAGGGGTTATATCCTGCGCGATATTTGTCGAATAAAAACCTGTGCGTGCGATGCTGATCGCCTCGTCATCGAGGTCGGTACTGTAGATTTGCACACGAAATTCCTGCCGTGTTTCATCCATTAATTCACGCAGTAATATGGCAATCGAATAGGCTTCCTCACCCGTAGAACAGCCTGCTACCCACACGCGAAAGGGTGCATCCTCTATTTTATCCTTGCACAAATACGGCAATACTTCCGTTTTTAATACGGTGAACGCCTCAGGATCACGGAAAAAACTGGTGACATTAATCAGCAATTCTCTGAATAAGGTATGTACTTCGGTGGGATTTTCTTTCAGAAAGCGCACATAAACGTCGATGTTGTCGATAGAATGCTCGAGCATCCGCCGTTCGATACGCCGATGAATGGTGCTTTGTTTGTATAAAGAAAAATCATGACCCGTAATGGAGCGTAACTGAATCAGCACCCGCTTTATGCCGCTGGTTTTTTCAGCGGTGGCGCGTGTCGCCTCAGTATGCCGCGAAAAGCAATAAGTACAAAATTGCAATGCGTCCCACATTTTATCAGCGGACAGAACGTGCGTGGCATAACCTGCATGAATAACGCTGCTCGGCATACCGTCATATTTGGCAGTGCAGGGTTCTTGCACCAGCGTAATGCCGCCCATGCCGCAAATCGCCCGCGCCCCTTGTGTACCGTCAGACCCAGTACCTGAAAGAATGATGCCAATCGCATTTTCCTGCTGATCTTCTGCCAATGAACGCAGAAAACTGTCAATAGGCAGGCGTTGTCCGCGCGGTGTAGCAGGTACGCTCAATTGCAGTTCGCCATGCAGAATTTCCATATCACGGTTGGGCGGGATGATATACACATGATTAGCTTGCACTGACATCTGATCTTCTGCTTCAATCACGGGTATCGTGGTGGCGCGTTGCAAAATGTCAACGAGCAGACTGGCGTGGCTGGGATCAAGGTGGGGTATCAGCACGAACGCCATACCGCTGTCGGCGGGTATGGCATGAAAAAACTGCTCGAATGCTTCCAACCCCCCCGCAGATGCACCAATGCCGACAATGGGGAAGGTAATTGCTCTGTTTGTACTGGAGGAGTTTTTTTTGGGGGCGGTCATGAAGCACTCGGCATGAAATTAATTAAAATAATTATGCTAATTCTAGGCGTTGCCATTTCATAAAACAATAAATGCTCACGGTTGCTTGAATAGCAAACCGCGCTACCCCATTATTCCGCCTGTTAATAATAACAATTGACACAATTTAAAATAAATATTCTCTCGTTTTCAGTAAATATCAGCGAATGACAATAATATTTCTTGCTTTATAATTGATTATGATAGGATTGAAAAAAATACCCGAATGGAGCATGAATCATGACTAAAACGACTACAAAATCCGCGTCCAAGGTCAGCGTACAGACCACAGCCGAACCCGATACCGATGATGAAGATCTGTTTGACGGCGAATATGTACCGCCCGTTAATCTGGATGAAGACACGGTAAAACGAGACGCACGCCGCAAAATTGAAATTTATTGGGAAAAGAAACGTTTAAAAGAGCAATTTGAAGACTTTGATGATTCCGAATTCGGCTTTTAAGCCAACAGCCATTCCAATGCCGTTTTTATAGTTTGCGTTCTTATTTGATGCCGATTGCCGATAAATTGTTTTCTGATGACGGTTGCAGTTTGCTGTTGATAACAGCGTGCTATGAACACCGTACCAACGGGTTTTTCTACGCTGCCGCCCTCCGGACCTGCAATACCTGTCACGGCAATCGCGCACTCTGCCGCACTGTATAACAACGCACCCTGAACCATTTCCAGTGCGATTTCTGCGCTGACCGCACCGAATTTTTCCAGCGTGGACTGGTTGACTCCCAGCATCTCTACTTTTGAGCGATTGCTGTAAGTCACAAAACTGCGGTCGAACCACGCCGAACTGCCCGCTATTTCGGTTATCATTTGCGCAATGCCGCCGCCGGTACACGATTCGGCGGTGGCAATCATCCAGCCGTTGGCTTTCAGGTGTTGCCCGACCTGTTCTGCCAGTGCCATTAATTCAGTATCCATCATTTTTCCCCGCATAAAAAACATGAGTATAGAGCAAAACCCGCATACCCCGATGATGCAGCAGTATCACCGTATTAAAGCCCAATACCCTGAAACGCTGGTTTTTTATCGCATGGGGGATTTTTACGAACTGTTTTTTGATGATGCCAAAAAAGCCGCGCAGTTGCTGGATATAACGCTCACCAGTCGCGGCTCATCGGCAGGCGCACCGATTCCAATGGCAGGGATTCCGTATCATGCCGCCGAAGGCTATCTGGCGAAATTATTGCGCAACGGCGAATCGGTCGCCATGTGTGAACAAATCGGCGACCCCGCAACCTCCAAAGGGCCCGTAGAACGTAAGGTGGTGCGTGTGGTCACACCCGCCACCGTCACCGATGAAGCCTTGCTGGAAGACCGCAAAGATAATTTATTGGTTGCCGTGTGTCAGCAGGATAAACACTACGCCTTAGCCAGTCTGGATTTAACCAGCGGGCGGTTTATTCTGCAACAGGTCAACGCCGAATCATTGTTTCTCAGTGAACTGGAACGCCTCAATCCTGCCGAATTACTGTACAGTGAAGACTGGACTCCGCCCGCCAGTGTCAAACAACGCACAGGTTTATGTCGCCGCCCCGTGTGGCATTTCGACAGCGAAAGTGCGCGGCAACAGTTATTAAAACAATTCAACACGCTGGATTTAAAAGGCTTCGGTTGCGAACAATTACCCGTCGCCATTGCCGCTGCTGGCGCGTTATTGCATTACGTCAAAGACACCCAACAAAGCGCGTTGCCGCATATTCAAGCCATCACCACCGAAAGCAGCAACGACACCATTCAATTAGATGCCGCCAGTCGGCGCAACTTAGAACTGGATTTTCACCCGTCTGGGCAACTCCAGCACACGTTATTCGGCGTACTCGATAACACCGTTACTGCGATGGGCAGTCGCTGTTTACGGCGTTGGCTGCACCGTCCGCTACGCGATCAAACCCTGCTCAAACACCGCTACGCCTGCATAGACAGCCTGTTACACGACCGCCTACACCAAGCTGTGCAAGCGCATTTACGCCATGTCGGCGACATTGAACGTATCAGCTCGCGTATCGCCTTAAAATCGGCGCGTCCGCGTGATTTGCTGGTGTTGCGCAACACGCTTGCCGTATTGCCCGATTTACAAACCACACTCGCCGCCAGTGATAATCCACAACTCAATCGTTTAAGCGGACAAATCGGCGAACAACCCGCGTTAGTCGCGTTATTACAAGCCGCGATTATCGACAATCCGCCCGTATTAATCCGTGACGGTGGCGTGATTGCCGAAGGCTACAACCAAGAATTAGACGATTTACGCAACCTCAGCCAAAACGCCGACCAGTTTCTGATTGATTTAGAAACGCGCGAAAAAGCCGCCACAGGCTTAAATCTCAAAGTCAATTACAACCGCGTGCATGGCTATTACATCGAAATTTCCCGCCTGCATTCGGAAAAAGTCCCCGCGCATTACACCCGCAAACAAACCCTGAAAGGCGTGGAGCGATACATCACCGAAGAATTGAAAACCTTTGAAGATAAAGTGCTGAGTGCCAAAGACAAATCCTTGGTGTTTGAAAAATACCTATACGAACAACTGCTCACCACCATCGCCGCCGATTTGGTCGCACTGCAACACTGCGCCACCGCGTTGGCAGAACTGGATGTGCTGGTCAACTTCGCCGAACGCGCCGACACCTTAGATTTAGCACAACCCACGCTGGTCAGCAAAGCAGGTATCAACATCGAAGGCGGACGGCATTTAGTGGTCGAACAAGTGTCCGACATTCCCTTTGTCCCCAACGACTTAAACCTATCCAATACACGCCGAATGCTGGTGATTACTGGGCCGAACATGGGTGGAAAATCCACCTACATGAGACAAGCTGCACTCATCGTACTCATGGCGCATATCGGCAGTTATGTCCCCGCCAAAGCCGCCACCATCGGCGCGATTGATAAAATTTTCACCCGTATCGGTGCATCCGATGACGTGTCCAGCGGACGTTCTACCTTCATGGTGGAAATGTCCGAAACCGCCAACATTCTGCACAATGCCACCTCAAAAAGTCTAATTTTAATGGATGAAATCGGACGCGGCACCAGCACCTTTGACGGCTTGTCGCTGGCTTATGCCTGTGCGGATTATCTCGCCAAAACCACCAAAGCCTTCACCCTGTTTGCCACCCATTATTTTGAACTGACCACGCTTGCCGATGAACAGCGCAGTATCGAAAACGTGCATTTAGACGCAATGGAACACGGCGACAAAATCATCTTTTTACACGCGGTCAAAGACGGCGCGGCAAGCCAAAGCTACGGCTTACAAGTCGCCGCACTCGCAGGTGTGCCGCGCTCTGTCATCGACAAAGCCAAACTCAAATTACGCCAACTGGAAGACAACGCCTATCTGGAACAGCAAGCCGAAGCAGGCACACAGCAACTGGATTTATTTTCCTTCAAAGAAGCGCATCCCGCACTGGATAAACTCAAAGACCTAAACCCAGATGACCTAAGCCCAAGACAGGCATTGGAATTGTTGTATCAGCTGAAAGGCATGGTGTGATAACTCCGCTTTCTTGTATAGTAAGCCCATCATTAAATCCATGCGTAGGAGCAAACCATGAAAAACTGTCCATCCTGTGGTCATGAACGCAGCCAAAGTGAGCCGCGCTGTCCCGTCTGCGGCGCATTTTATCCCACACTTGCCGAACTGCTAGCCGAAGAAGAAGCCTACGAACTCGCCCATTCGTGGCGCGGACGCTGGCAAAAAATCTGGGGTGCGACCGATAAAAAGCAAGCGGTATCCGCCGTGATAAAACAGTTTTGGGCAGACTTATCCTTACAGGGTAAATTCAGCCTGTTGGTTATTTTCGTCTTCGTATTCGCCTTAATTGTCACCGTATTATAGGAACTACCATGTTAAAAAAAATTGCCGCTTTATGGGTGTTGCTATCAGCAGTTGCCCACGCGCAAACCATCATCCCTGAAGAAATCGCCGCGCCGAACGGGCAACAACACACTTTATTACTACACGCCAAAGGCACCCAAATTTATCAATGTGTGAGCAATCAAGGCGCGACCGCGTGGCAATGGCAACGCCCCGAAGCACAGTTGTTTGATGAGCAAGGGCGCGTCGTAGGCACTCATGGCGCAGGGCCAGAATGGACACATCAAGACGGTAGTCGCGTCACAGGAAAATTGCTGAAAAAAGTCGATGTCGAACCAGAGTCCGCCGTAGCATGGTTATTATTAGAAGCTGTCGCCCATCACGGCAACGGCGTGTTTGCCGACAGGCACTTTATACAACGGATAAAAACACGCGGCGGTTTGCCGCCCGTATCGGGCTGTGATAACAACCATTTAGGCATGGAAAAAGCCGTGCCGTATTCAGCCGATTATCTTTATTATCAATAAATAAACGCAAACCTGCGAGGTTTTCAAAACCTCGCAGGTTTATTGACACCCGCTTAACCAAGCAACGCAAGCGCGAATTTTTCACTCCATCACTCTCATACCATGCCCAATAATCCGATATTCGACCAACACTGCCGCCTCTGCCCACGACTCGCTGATTTTTTAGACGACGTAAAACAAAAATACCCCGACTATCACGCCCGACCCGTCGCCCCGTTCGGCGATAGCAATGCGCGGTTATTAATCGTCGGCTTAGCTCCGGGAATGCACGGCGCAAACGCCACAGGGCGACCCTTTACTGGTGATTACGCAGGATTATTACTGTATGAAGCCTTATATGAATTCGGCTACAGCAACCACCCCGTTTCTGAATCACAACACGACGGACTGACACTCACCAGCAGCCGCATCAGCAACGCCGTCAAATGCTTACCGCCGCAAAACAAACCCACAGGCGAAGAAATAAACCAATGCAACCACTTCCTAGCCGCCGAACTGGCAACACTCCCACAAGGCGCAGTCATCCTAGCCCTAGGCACAGTCGCCCACCAAGCCGTATTAAAAGCATTGGGCTTAAAAGCCAACAGTGCGAAATTCGCCCATAACGTCCAACACCAATTACCCAACGGCATAACACTGGTCGATTCCTACCACACCAGCCGCTACAACGTACAAACCAAACGCCTAACCAAAGCCGATTTCACCGCCGTTTTTCAGCGTATCGAGCAGTTATTGGCTTAATTACTCTTTAGCTTTGGCAAGCAATTCCAATCCGTGTTCAGCTTTATCCTGCCCACGACTGGCGCGGAGATCAAACTGTGTTTTTAAATCAAACTCAGCCAGCATCAACGTGGTAGCGTCATTCAGCAACTGATTGACGCTTACGCCTTTACTTTTTGCCAGTGCTTTCAAACGTTGATATTTCGGGTCGGGTAATCTCAGGGTCAACGCACTCATACATAACCTCGTTGTAAAAACGCTTCGGGGGTCAGCAGTAAAATATCAGGGAACAACAACTCACCGCTTTTTAAGTCTTTGATATTGCGTGACACAATACATTGCGCATGACCTGCCACCGCCAACTCAATCAAATGATTATCGCCTTCATCTTTCAGGTTAGGTCGCCAACCGAAATAAATATCTGTCCAATTCTACTTGGCTGTTTGTATTACATCTTGTAATTTATGTATTGTATCTTTTATATGACTTTTTTCAGTTTCACATTCCCATACAATTAGAACTTTCCAGCCCAATTGTATTAACTCAATATATTGCCTATTATCCCGTTCTATATTCACTCTGAATTTATTCAGCCACCAATCTGTTCTTGTTTTTGGCGTGCTGGTCTTGGAACATCCGATATGCCGATGCCAGAAGCAGCCATGCACAAAAATCACAGTTCTATATTTCGGCAATACAATATCGGGTCTTCCCGGTAATATACCTTTCGGATAAATCCGCTTTGATATTTTTCCGTACAGCCGAAACCTGTATCCGAGCCGATGGAGTTGAGAGCGGACTATCCGTTCAGGTTTTGTATTTTCTGAACGAATCCGCCTCATGTTCCAGCTTCGATGTTCTTTTGAAAGACAATCGACCATAATAATAAAATTTACATAAATATAATTTTAACCAACAATAATATCATGATATAAATAAGGAAGGCGGATGGTGTTCGCTCTGCTTAGTTTTTCAGAGATGAAAAAATCAAAAGATATATTAATAACGCTCACAGATTAGCTTATCCCAAAAAGTATTATTAGCTCGCCACTGTGAATAGTTTCTTGAATTTCCTTGAAACATACCGCTATCAAAAAAAACATCACCCGTTTTTACCCACTTAATCCACACATCAAAACTGATAGGATTGCCAAATGCAAGTTGTATATAAACTCCGCCTTGCTTTACGCATTTAAACCAACCTTTCTGATTGAATTTATTTTCTAACTTTACCCTAATTGAATTTTCATTCCATTTAGCCAATGTCAGATCTTCTTTTTGTAGTAATAGCGGGATAATTTCTTTTTTGTTGGCGCGGGTATCTTTTGAAAAACTATAAATAGCGTGGATGTTATTTGCACTATCAACGATAAGTGTTTGACCAAAAGAATTGGTGACATTTATTTTTGGACAGGGTTCTCCAGACCACGAGCATCGCCCTCCTTTTTCTGGATTTGGCTTACCAAAAATAGTTAAAAAATTATCTCTGGAAATCCCATTAGAAGAGTCTTTGTAAATATAATAATCCGCCGACCAATCACCAAAAGTAGTTTTGCTGGTTGTCTGATTTTTCATTTCATAGCCAAACAAGTCAGGCGTATTACTAGCATTCGCTTTAATACCCATTTGTTGCTCTAACCAATGCCCATCTTGACCATCATGTGCGCTATTAGTCGTCATTACGCCTGTTCTTTTACCGCGAACATTTTCATTAAAACGCTTAACAATTTCTGCTTTTTCCGCGCTTATCGTCATTACCTTTGCTCCAAAATATAAATTAAAAAGTGGCAACAGTGGAGCTAGGAAGACTTAACGTCAACGCAAATTTATTTTTTTCGCTTGACCTAATTTTAAAAGCCGCTACCATAAACAGGGTTTAAAACTAGATAAATTTAAAAATAAATGCTTATAAATAATATAGATATGCCTACATTAATCAGGGAAAAAAGAATGACATTTGGTATGAACCAATTAGAATTCGCCCAGTTACTTGGACTGCAAAAAAACGGCGAACGCACGGTTAATGGTTGGGAGCGGGGCGAACATAAACCATCACCAAGTAAATTAAAATTAATTACTGAAATTAAGACACATACCCCCTTTAAACAATCCTCAGCAACAGAGTCTGCGTTTACGTTTATTGATTTATTTGCAGGGATAGGAGGGATTCGTTTGCCTTATCAGCAAAGCGGAGGGCATTGTGTTTTTTCGTCTGAATGGGATAAATTTTCGCAAAAAACATACGCGGCTAATTTTGGTGAATTACCTGCGGGTGATATTACAAAAATTCCAGTGTCTGACATTCCTGACCACGACATTTTATTAGGTGGTTTTCCTTGCCAGGCTTTTTCACAGGCGGGGTTGAAAAATGGCTTTAACGATACTCGCGGCACGATGTTTTTTGAAATTCAACGGATTATCGCTGAAAAACGTCCTAAAGCTTTTATGCTGGAAAATGTTAAGCAATTACGCGGTCATGATAAAGGGCGAACGTTGCAGACTATTTTAGATATTTTGGAAGGACGTAATGAACAAGAATTATCGTTAGATATTCCGTTATCTGACGAGACACGCAACGCGCTATCGAATAAATTAAATTATCAAGTATTTTATAATGTATTGAGAGCGGCAGATTTTGGTATACCGCAAAACCGCGAACGTATTTTTATCGTGGGATTTAATAGAGATTACTATCAGAATATAGATTTATCGCGGTTATTTAATTTTCCAACACCGCTATACTATCCGACCAAAGTGGGTGATATTTTGGAAAACTCAGCATTAATCAATGAAAAATATACTATTTCAGAAAAATTATGGCAGGGTCATATACGCCGTAAAGCGGAACATTTAAACAAAGGTAATGGCTTTGGATACTCATTGTTTAATAAAAATAGTACCCATACAAATACCTTGAGCGCGAGATATTACAAAGATGGCAGTGAAATTTTAATTGACCAGAGTGAATTAAAAAAACGTCCGCGTAAGTTGACACCTAGGGAGTGCGCACGGTTACAAGGATTTCCTGAAAATTATATTGTCGATGCGGTATCTGATGCTCAAGCCTATAAACAATTCGGTAATTCTGTCACTGTTCCTGTGATTCGCGCGGTTGCCACACAGTTATTGATGGCAATGAATACAGCAGATGCTATGCGTTCTTGATATTATCCTCATGCGGCAAGCTCTTATAATCAACTATTAAGGTTTAAATTATGATTACTGTAAAAGGAAAAGAATGCTTTGTGGTGATGCGTGTTGAACAATATCACTACTTGCGTGAAACAGAATTGGAAGCGGCTTTATTAGACCGCGTAGGTCAGGTTAGCGTAACCTGACAAACACCGTGGATTAATGTCGGGTTACGGCAAGCCTAACCTGACCTACAAACTTACAAGCTGAAATAAATTAAACCACACCACACTGAGAACAGTATATGCACACCATAACTATTAATATCAACAACGACCAATTAGCTGAAAAAGTAAATTGGTTTTTAGAGCATTTAAAAAATGATGGTTTAGAAATCGTCTCTAAAGAAGATGCAGAGGATTTAAAATTACTAGCTGCTACACGGCATGAAGAATCTATCGCATTTGATGACTTTCTGAACGATGAACATTAATATCCGTAAAAGTGCGATTAAAGACAGTAAAGCGATTGCACCAAAAGACAAAGAAAAGATTTATGCCAAAATCTTAGAATTAAAAAACTTTCCAGACGTATTGAATGTAAAAAAATTAACGAATTTTTAACCTGCCTATCGCCTTAGAGTAGGTGATTATCGGATTTTATTCGATATTAACGATGATACGATTGAAATCGGTAGGATTTTACACCGCAAAGAAAGTTATAAATAAAAATTAAGTAACGGTATAAAAGTTTTCGAGTAAGGTGGAGTGTAATAGCACGGCGCAAACCAAGGTTTGTACTCCGTATGCCTAGAAATTTATGTTTAGCTGCTTACAGAGGGATTTCGTGTTCGATAGCGCAACGTTTTTAAAAAATCTCACCACGCAGGCGGGCATTTATAAGATGCTGAATGCGGAGGGGGAGATTATTTATATTGGTAAGGCGAAGAATCTTAAAAATCGCGTTAGCAGTTATTTCAAAAATCCGTCGGCTACGCCTAAACAGCAGGTGATGGTGGCTAAAATTGCCGCTATTGAGGTGACGGTGACGGAGACGGAAAATGAGGCGTTGTTGCTGGAGTGTCAGCAAATCAAGCTGCATAAGCCGCGTTATAATATTTGTTTGCGGGATGATAAATCCTATCCGTACATTTTCCTGTCCAATCATGAATTCCCGCAAATCAGTTTGCATCGGGGCGCGAAACGCAAGTTGGGGCGTTATTTCGGCCCGTATCCGAGTTCGGGGGCGGCGCGGGAAAGTTTGAAGTTGTTGCAGAGATTATTTCCTATTCGGCAATGTGAGGAGTCGGTTTATAACAATCGCACCCGTCCGTGTTTGCAGCATCAAATCGGGCGTTGTACTGCGCCGTGTGTGGGCTTGATTGATAAGGAAAGTTACGCGCTGGATGTGGACAATACGGTGTTGTTTTTGGAGGGGAAGGGCGGCATTTTAATCGACCAGCTGGTGGTGAAGATGGATGAGGCGGCGGCGGTGCTGAATTTTGAGCAGGCAGCGCGGTTGCGGGATCAGATTGCACGTTTGCGTCCGTTGTTGGAGTCGGCGTTTGTGGATGGTGACGGCGGTGATATGGATATTATTGCTTGTGCGACGAATGGGGCGGTGGCGTGTGTGCAGGTGTTTTTTATTCGCGGCGGGCAGTATTTGGGCAATAAGGTGTTTTTTCCCAAGATGGTGGATGAGTACGATTCTGCGGCGGTGTTGTCGGCGTTTGTGCCGCAGTATTATGTGGATAAGCCGATGCCGCGTGAGTTGATTATGAGCCATAAAGTGGCGGAGGTGGCGTTGTTGCGTGAGGCGTTGGCGGCTCATGCGAAACACGCGCTGGTTATCCGTCATAAGGTGACAGGCGAGCGGTTGAAGTGGTTGCAAATGGCGATGAATAATGCGGAAAATGCGTTGTTGAGTCGCTTGGCGGATAAGCAGAATATGACGGCGCGGTTGGTCAGTTTGCAGCAGTTGCTTAAGTGTGAAATCGTACCGAAACGGCTGGAATGTTTTGATATTAGTCATACGCAGGGCAAGCAAACCGTGGCTTCGTGTGTGGCGTTTGATAGCGAAGGGGCGAATAAATCGGCGTATCGGCGATTTAATATTACGGGAATTACGGGCGGTGATGATGCTGCGGCGATTCATCAGGCAGTTTTTAGACGCTTTAAACGTTTGCAGGAAGGTGAGCAATTCGCTCCAGACATTGTGTTTATTGATGGTAGCACCATTCAAGTGCGAGCGGCGCAAAAGGCATTAGCAGAATTAGGCATAAACAATGTTATGATAGTCGGTGTTGCTAAAGGAGAGCGACGAAAATCGGGAATGGAGAAGCTGATTGTATGGGATCAAGATCAGCCGATAGACATAACAATAAGTGCGGGCGGTTTGTTGATTCAACAGATTCGTGATGAAGCACATAGATTTGCCATCACAGGACACAGGCAACGTCGCGCTAAAGCAAGTAAACAATCGGTGCTGGAATCTGTTTCAGGACTGGGTGCGAAGCGACGGCAATTATTATTAAAACAATTTGGGGGGTTGCAGGGCGTAGCACGCGCGAGTGTGGATGGGCTTTGCAGCATAGACGGCATCAGCCGAGTATTGGCGCAACGAATTTACGATATTTTTCATCATTCAGATGACCATTCAATTTAACTTACCAACCAATCTGACTCTGTTAAGAATCGCGTTAATTCCTTTGTTGACAGTGGTTTTTTATCTGCCGTGGCACTATACCAACGTGGCGTGTATGCTGATTTTTTTAGCGGCAGGCATTACTGACTGGTTGGATGGTTATCTGGCGCGAAAAATGCAGCTGGAAACACCGTTCGGGGCTTTTTTAGACCCTGTTGCTGATAAGTTGATGGTGGCTATTGTGCTGGTTCTGTTGGTGCAACAACAGGCGACTCCTTATTTGGCGATTCCTGCCGCGATTATTATCGGTCGGGAAATTACTATCGCTTCCTTGCGCGAATGGATGGCAGAAATCGGTCAACAGGCAACGGTTAAAGTGTCCTCATTAGGTAAATGGAAAACCACAGCGCAAATGCTGGCAATCGGGATGTTATTGTATCGTGAAGATTTACTGGGCTTGCCGATTAACGCTATCGGTTACGGTTTGTTGTATATTGCCGCCGCATTAACCTTGTGGTCGATGATCAGCTACTTACGCGCCGCTTTAACTGCGATGGCAGAAAAATAACAATAATGAACTCAAGGTCTGACAAACCTTCTGTATTTTACTAACACTATAGAGATACAGCGCATTGAATCAGCTGTGACAGAAGAACATGGATCAAGAAAAAGATACTACTCATACCAAAACCGAAACTCACGATGAAATCTTATTAGCCGCTTTAAAATTGTTTGCTGAAAAAGGTTATTTCAATACCTCATTAACTGATATTGCCGAAGCGGCAGGCATCAAAACAGCGGGAGCGATTTATCATCATTTTAAGCATAAACAGATGATTGCTACCGCGCTACACGCTAATATTCTGGATAGCCTTAATATCTCGATTGATGAAATACGGCGCAAAAATCAGAAGCCTTCCGAGCAACTGCACGGTATCGTGGATTTATTCTTCAAGCTGACGGATGATGCGCCTGCGATTATGCAGTTTTTATTGATTCTGAAAATCAATGAATTTTTGCCCGAAGCCAAGCCGTTATTGGAAACCGCCGCATTTATTAAAATCATCAAAATCATTCGTAACGGTATCAGTGAAGGCGAAATACGCAATATTGATCCGTTACTGGCACAAACGTATTTTTTCGGCATTATCAATAATACCTTACGCATGATTTTAACGGGTGCGCTGGATAAAAAAGCCGAATCTTATCAATCACAAACGTGGTTGGTTGCGTGGAATGCGATTGTTAAAAAGTGATTTTGTTGTCCACGAAAAATACGAAAGGTCTATATAAGTTGTTTTTCGTGGACAAAATCTAATCTAATGAACTTCTGGAAAACCAAAACCCTGCCTGAAATGACTACCGAAGAATGGGAGTCATTATGTGATGGTTGCGCCAAGTGCTGTCTGCACAAATTGGAAGACGAAGACACGGGTAATATTTACTTTACCAGTGTCGCCTGTCAGCTGATGGATTTAACTACCTGTCGCTGCACCCGCTATACAGAACGCACGAAAATTATTCCTGATTGCGTGGATATAAGAAAGCTGCCTGTTGAACAGTATTATTGGCTGCCTGTCACCTGCGCGTATCGCCTGATTCATGAGGGTAAAGACTTACCTGAATGGCATCCCTTGTTATCCAAAACGACTGGTAGCGTGGAAGAGGCGGGCGTGTCCATTCGTGCCTATGCGCGACTGGAAACACCTGAGGATGACGTGAACGATTTGGAAGATTTTATTCTCGATTGGTTGGAATAGTGCGTCGCTATTAATAACGGACGTTACGCATGAAAAAGCAATAGTCCACGAAAGGCACGAAAAAATCAACATCTGTCATTCGGAGTCTAAAACACATTTTGGACGTTTTCAATCCGTCCAAGTCATGCCTTAGATTCCAATAATGGGCAGTTAGGTAGTGCGTAGAATGTGCTGCCGATGCAATCCACTCTTTTTCGTGCTTTTCGTGTCTTTCGTGGACAAAAATTCTTGTGCGCAACATCAGGAATACCCAGCAGTCAGTCCATTTTATTATGACGGTGCGATAAAGACCTGCGAGGTTTTAAAAACCTCGCAGGTCTAGCAACTTTTAAACTGACGGTGTGCTAGCAGGTTTGACTAATGGAGCTAGCGCACCAATTCACCTACAATAAATCCATCTTGCACGGCTATCAAACGGGTATTAATCGTCTGATTTTCAACAATTACATCCGCATCCAATTCACACGCCACGCGCAAATAATTGGGCGTATAGCCGAACACGCGCTGTTTACCATTGGCTAACGGTTCTTTATAGCCCTCCCATAACACAGGAAATTCATTGCCGATATTGGCGACACAAAACTGTTGTTTCATGGTCTCGGCTAATTCGTGCAGTTGTTGGCTGCGCTGTTTTTTAATATCGTTATGAATTTGGTCGGGCAGCGTGGCGGCTTTTGTGCCTTCGCGTCGTGAATAAGTAAAAATGTGAATATGCCCGAAACCGATGCGTTGAACGGTGTCAAAACTGTCCTGCCATTCTTGTTCACTCTCCGCAGGAAAGCCGACAATAATATCGGTGGTGATATTAAAATGCGGGATTTTAGCGCGCAGTTGCGCGACGATAGCGGTAAATTCCTCGGTTTTACAGCGTCGTGCCATACGCCGTAATACGGTATCTGAGCCGCTTTGTAGCGGTAAATGCAGATGCGGCATGAGGCGCGGATTATCAAACAACTGGAAAAAATCAGCGGGCAATTCCCACGGTTCTAGCGAGCCTAACCGTAAGCGCGGAATAGCGGTGTCGGCAAGAATGGCTTTAATCAAGTCCGATAAATTATTGCCCAAATCACTGCCGTAGCCACCTAAATGTACGCCTGTTAAAATAACTTCATGGATACCTTGAGCGTGCAGCGCATTGATTTCATCAATTACTGCCTGCACAGGACGACTGACTTCATCGCCGCGCGCTACGGTGACGATGCAGAACGTACAACGATAACGGCAACCGTCTTGGACTTTAACAAACGCGCGTTGTCTGCCACGGGTAAACAGCGAAATTTCCGCAGGTTCGGTAGACATGGCGGGCATGGTGTTCATGTTCAGCTCGGTCATGGCTTTTTCGACCAGCGAATCTTTGTCTTTATTGCTGACCACCAAATCCACGCCTAATAAGGATTCGGCTTCCTGTTGATTCAGTGTCGCATAACAGCCGCTGACCACTAATTTAGCCTGTGGATTATCGCGGTGAATACGGCGGATTAACTGGCGGGATTTACGCGCTGCGTCGCCTGTGACGGCGCAGGAATTCAGCACAATCAGATCAGCGGCTTCGGCTTGCTGGGTGATGGAATGCCCTGATGTTTGAAAGGCTTGCGCCCACGTTTCCAATTCGGCTTCATTAAGGCGGCAGCCTAAGGTTTTAAGGTGTACTAGCATGATGTCAAGGCAAAAAAAGGGATTGATTATAACTTTTTTTCGCGTTATGGCAGCGAGTTGTTTTTAATCCTTATCGGTGTTCCCTCATGTCACATTGGCGACAAACCTAGGTTTATACGCCATAATCCACATGAAAGCCGCTCATGTGGCGGGTAATAGAATACGCGGTAGCCCAATAGATGCGCCAAAATGTAATGTAGGTTGGGGTGAGTGATAACGAACCCCAACAATGCGCTTGCTATGTGTTGGGGTTCGTACCTCACCCCAACCTACACGAAATTAACCCAACGTACGCGGTGAAAATTGTTGACACATCACAACGTCACAATCAAAACGTTGCGACGGGGTACATACCCCATCGCGCTTCGGTATCTACATGGCTCGATTATGGAAGCACTATGATTTGTTGAGTGAATATATCCTTGAGTTGTATATCACCTCTTTTTACTGCGTCTTGAAGAGGTTTTGAAAGTTTGGTGCTAGAACCATTGATATAAAGTTCAAATGTAAAACCATTGTCTTTAGCAAATTGAATGTCATCCTTTATTTGTTGTGTTAGAGACTGTTTTTTTACGAACTTTACTTCTCCTATCGTTTTTGTCTCACGATTTAGTATATCTGGAATTCTTTTATTGCCGTTGATTATCAAAGTTTCTTTTTGTTTATTCGCACCAGCAATGATTTCGCCTACATTGCCTTTTGTTCGGCTTTGTACGGATTGTACAACCTTAGAATTAGATGATGGTTGAGTGTTCTTAGAGATTGTTAGAGAATTATCTTTTGGTGTTGAACCTGTTGTTTTTTGTGTGGTAGGCAAAATAAGCGGTTTTTTAGGTGAAGGTGCAGGAGAAATCTTAACTTTTGGATTTCCTCCAAAATCTAAATTTTGTAATTCGGATAAACCAATACCCAGATATATAGCGATTTTTTTATCAGACTCAGGCGCATCAGAGGAGTTTATTATTTTCACCAACTCACTTGAGCTTATCCTTCCCTCACGCCAATCTATATAAGTTTTCATTCCCTGAATTGTCTTAGTGGTAGCAATATCCCCTGATGTTTGCGCTCTAATAGTGGGGGGTTCGTTCTTTTTTGCTATATCGTATGCTTCTTTCCTAAACTCTTTGGGATAAGTAGTCCATCTTAGGTCTTGTTCTAATTTATTCCAATCAGTAGTTCCGAACAGTTTTATATTCTCGGCAAGATATTTAGGGCTGATAAAGTCGGGGATAAATCCTTTCTCTCGGTAAGCATCGTAAATATCTTTTGGCTTAGAGTTAAGGGATGTTTTCCCTTCATTTGTGCTACCAGCACCCGAAGTAAGCTTCTCATTCCCCCACGTTGTAACAATCCCATCCACTTGCGCTTTGAAAGGCTCAGATTGTTTCGGGATAAATATCTTTTCCTTAACAGCATTTATAATCCCATTAAACGATACGTTATCGACAAAATTAGTGATTTTATCTGTTATTTGTTGCGCTTTAAGTAATGCTGCTTCTTTCTGTGCAACAGCATCTCTCCGTACTTGCTCCTGTCTGATTGCTTCTTGCCGCGCCTGCTCTGCCGCTCTTTGCTGTTGTTCAATCCAAGTATTGTATTTCTCCACGCCTTTCACAAATTTAGCTGCATCTGGATTAAAGCGTGGGTCAGACAATGCCGCAATGATGTCAGGCTCTAGTTTTTTACCTTGTCCATCTCTCAGTAAGTTAAATACTTGTCCAGAGGGTTCTTTAGCAAATTCGTTGAAAACGGCTTGTTTTCTTTGGGCGTTGGCTACACCTTCTGGATTGCTCAGTTTGGTTAGTTCTAATGCGGCTGAGTCATAGCCATTTGGCGAAATCATCCAAATAAATAACTGTGTGCCAGTTTTGTCATTTCTGAGTGGGGTAACGGTATTAACGAGGCGATTGGCTTCGATTTGTACGGGCGTGGCTACGCCATTTTGATACAGTGCCGTCCAAGCGCAATCTTGTGGGCTGTTAAGTAGGCGGTCTTCTAATACTGCGATGGAGAGTCCGTAAGCACTGAGGCTTTTTAAGGGGGTGAGCAGTTTGGATACTTGGTTATCTGGTTTGAAGGTTGGGTAGGCGTTGCCTCACTGCCATTAAGTTAAGCCTCTCCGCCATTAAAAACAATGCTTTTTCAGGCGTTTCTGAAAATTCAACAATACCCTTGGTGAAGACTTTTTCCTTGGAGGATTGCGTTCACTACGCGAAGACGTTG
>Ga0208626_1000015_pt1 | contig 156065 bp, 154 predicted proteins | sample LakWasMet10_HOW4_2_FD_183860 | JGI IMG/M metagenome (GOLD analysis project Ga0208626, IMG submission 183860) | Freshwater sediment methanotrophic microbial communities from Lake Washington under simulated oxygen tension - Sediment Metagenome... | ecosystem: Environmental > Aquatic > Freshwater... | reverse complement strand
GTCTTCTTCGTCTTCTTCGTCTTCTTCGTCTTCTTCGTCTTCTTCGTCTTCTTCGTCTTCTTCGTCTTCTTCGTCTTCTTCGTCTTCTTCGTCTTCTTCGTCTTCTTCGTCTTCTTCGTCTTCTTCACTTTCTTCGTAAGATTCTGAACTTTCTTCGTAAGATTCTGAGCTTTCTTCATACGACTCGGAAGTTTCCATTTGCCATGATGACATCATTTCAAACAGTGAGCTGCTTTCGCTTTCTGAGAAACCATCTATGCTGACCACGCTTTGAATATCAATCATGATTCGCGCCAGCATTTCACTGGAAAAATACTCGCCCAATAAGGTGACAGACTCTTCAATCAGGGTGATATTGGTTATGTCTCTGACCGCATAGCGCAATATTTTTTCCGCACTCATGTTGACCACACCCAACAGCTCCAGCGTGGTAGTCATATACAGCGCGATAGCATCGTATTCTTCGTCGCTTAAATCGCCATCCTGACCCGCGGCGTATAAGAATAACAAGGCAATACGATACTCAAGCGGATAATCATCGCCCATTGCATCCAGCATCGCGGCGTAGTCATCTTCGCTCATATTCGCCAGTTCAGATTCGTAATCACCCACTACCGATTCATCGCTGTTATCCCAATACTGCTGATTATTAAAATCAGTGTTGTCGAGTTGTTTGATGATCCACGAGTCGCCATCGTTAAATTTTGGATTGACCAGATAATCGTAAGGAATGTAGCAGTAGCCTTTATCGCCCCAGCCTTCGCCCCATGAGTTACGCACGATAAATACTTTGTCTTTATCGGAATAACCGACTGCCAGCATCGCATGACCACCGTGTGACTCGCGTGATGCCTCAGTATCAGAAGGCATCGGGACTACGCCTTTTTTACGCTGTTTATCAAACGATTTGTATAAATTGATACCGAAAATAATCGGATAACCTTCGGCTAAACTGTGTTTCCACGCATACAAATCAGTGGGAACTGCCGCCATATCCTGAACTAGAAAAGCAGCCGCTTCATCATAATTTTCCTGATAAGGTTCGTCATTGACAATGGCGGGATCAAAGGGGTAGTTTGACTCCGCACACGCGCCGTATTTTTTCAAACCTTCGATAGCGTGTTGAATATAACAGCCGCTGTCTTCTATTTTTCCGCCTTCCTCAGTGCCTTCATAACGACCGTTGTAGTAAATGAACATCCGACTGACATCATAATCTTCGCCTGTGTGCATTTTGGCGAGGTATTCATACGCACCTGCGACCGCATTGGCGACACAACTGCTGGTCTGCCCCTGATCTTCTACAGGCGTTAAATATTTTCTTAAATCAACTTTACGAGGTAACTCGGATTCTTTGTAGCGGGTTTCACTGTATTTTTTTGCATCAGCACTTGGTTTAGCCGATTTGTAACCTTTAAGACTCCGTTGACTACCATCAGCGCGTCCAAATGTAAAATCACTCATAAATGTCCTATAAAAAATAAGGTGGATTGAAAGAAATATGCTTTAAAAGCGAGTGAACAATAAAACAAACGTGATAGAAGCGCAAACGCTTTTAATACAGGATACTACAACTAATTTTCACCATCTCTGCTCAGACCGAAACGCTCCATTTTTTGATAGCGTGCAGTACGGATAATGTCCCGTTTTTTGCGACCATTGCAGCCTCCCTGCCCTGCCATTTTCATGACTCAGGCGTTACAATACCCGCTACCCCACTCAAACGGTTATCACTATGAAAAAAACAAAAGTTCTCTTTGTCTGCATGGGTAATATTTGCCGCTCACCGACCGCAGAAGGCGTGTTTGCCAAACTCATTAAAGAAAAAAAGCTGGAGCATCAATTCGATATTGATTCCGCAGGCACTCATGCGTATCACATCGGCGAACAACCCGATTTTCGCTCCCAAAAAGCCGCCGCCAATAGAGATGTTCACTTAAGCCATTTACGCGCCAGAAAAGTGGTCATGGGGGATTTTGAAGACTTCGATTTTTTACTGGCGATGGATGATGACAACTACGCCACGCTCATCAATGCCTGCCCTGCCGCGCATAAACACAAAGTACAGTATTTTCTCGATTACGCGCCGCAATTAAATGAGCGCGAAGTACCCGATCCTTATTACGGCGGCGAATACGGTTTTGAACGGGTGCTGGACATGATAGAAGCCGCTTCAGAAGGTTTTTTAACCGCTTTACAAGCAACGCAACACAGGAGATAAATTCATGGCAATCGTAACAAATACAGTTAGTTATATGGATGGTGATACCGTTCTGGAAGCCTTTTTCGCTTTTGATGATGCCATCTCAGCACGCAGACCTGCGGTGTTGGTCAGTCATGCGTGGGGCGGACGTGATGAATTTGCCGCTGACAAAGCCAGAAAACTCGCTGAACTCGGTTATGTCGGTTTTGCGCTGGATATGTACGGCAAAGGCGTATCAGGCAAGACTCCAGAAGAAAGCATGGCATTAATGCAGCCGTTTATGCAAAATAGAGCCATGCTGCAACAGCGTATCACCGCCGCATTACGCGCCGTTAAACTACTGCCTTGGGTGGATGACAGCAAAATCGCCGCTATCGGTTTTTGTTTTGGCGGTCTGTGTGTACTGGATTTAGCCAGAACAGGTGTCGATATAAAAGGCGTAGTGAGTTTTCATGGTCTACTGAATATTCCAGAAAACACCGTCGTGCATGACATCAAAGCCAAAGTTCTGGCACTGCACGGTTATGACGACCCACTGGCAACACAAAATCAAGTCATTGATTTTCAGGAAGAAATGAACGAACTGGGTGCAGATTGGCAACTGCACAGTTACGGGCATACCCTGCACGCTTTTACCAATCCTATGGCAAATAACCCCGATGATGGCAAGCTCTACGATGCGGTCGCCGATAGACGTTCTTGGTTGGCAATGCAAAACTTCTTCACAGAAATCTTCGCCTAAGCGCGAACCCAACATTTACATAGTATTTGTGATTTAAAAACCGTTCGCGCTGATGTATGACGTGTCTTGCTCAAAACAGTGTGACGGGGTAAATACCCCGTCGCGCTTCGAGATTTATTATCTAAAAGAATGACCATAAGTGACTTAACTCCGTTACCATGACCACTGCCCAAATCAGGATACTTATTCCAGTGGCAGCGGCGGCAATATCCTTTATGACGCGTATTTTTTCATTTTGCCGCGTTTCCACAAAATCGCAGAGGGCTTCTATGGTGGTGTTAAACATTTCGCAAATAAGCATCAGCCCAGTGGCGGCGAATACAGAGATAAAATCCACCCATTGGCGAAAATAAAAACAAACAGTCAAAACCAGAATTGAAAGTATGACTTTATAAGCCACGCTGAAATCATATAAAACCGCATAGCGCAGACCTGAAAAACAAACCTTCAATTTTCTAAAAGGATGGTAACCGCTCTGACCCGTACTGAGAAACTTATTACGCATAGCTTACCTCATGATGATACCGATATTATGCAACAGATTAAATAAGCCCAGAACCCAAAGCAGACCCAGCAAAGCACCTCCCACTACATCCGAAGGGAAATGAACTTGAAGATAAACGCGGGAGAGGGCAACCAAGGATGCTAATAACAGGGCAATCCCAGTCGAAGAGTAATAGATAAGACCCAGTTTTTCGGGTTTCAATATCCACCCCAATGTCACCACAAAAGCGACAATTTGTGCAGTGTGGGCACTGGGATAGGAGGCATCTAAGGGAATTTCGCCAATGACTGGGAATAAATCGGGACGGGGTCGAGCAAACCAGAGCTTGGTCAGGCGACTGAACAAAGCGACACCCACTAGGCTTAGAACCAACAACCAACCCTCTGCGGCGTGTCCATTTTTGACCAGAAACCTACATATCAGCGCGGTTAAGGGAACCAGTATAAAGAGGGAGCCAGCCCAAGTGATGAGTGTGAAAAAACGATCAAGCTGGAAACCTCTGAGTTCGTGAGCGAGGCTAAGCAGATAGCGATCCCACTGATACCGCGCAACGCTGATGCGTTCGATGACGACTAGCAGAACCATTGCTACTAACCAAATTCCTACTGTTGGCAGGTATTTCAAACCTAGAGTGTTCATTGTTTTACCTTATGCGCTAGCCACAAAGTGCTTCATATATAACGACTAACCCGTAATCACGATGAAAGCGAATGCTTTGTTACACTGCTGGTTGCCGTTGTTTTTAACTACCGCTTTTTGAAGTGTAAACCATACCATAATAGATTTAAACATAGCAAAAACCATCTTTCACTTTTACCGTCTTGGCACAGATGGAAAGGCGCAGAAGAAAAACTAAAAAGCATCGCAACTTAGGTTGCTACTGTTTCACAAGCCAACATTTATAGAGTTTTGTTGGATTGGCTATCGCCAGCCTAACCTACATAACTACACTCTGCCACTGTGAAATTTTCACCTAAGGCAACACCGCCCTATCAATGGTATAATTACCCTGTAATTAACCCCAGACTTAAGCCTTGCTTGCTTTTAAAAAGCAGACAGGTTTATTGGGTTGAATTGTTTATGATTGCACACTGACTGCTGTCAGTGGTTGCCAACTAACAGATTAGGGAACTATGTCAAACTTCGCCAAAGAAATCATCCCCGTTAATCTCGAAGATGAGATGAAACAATCTTACCTCGATTACGCCATGAGCGTGATTGTCGGTCGTGCCCTACCCGATGTTCGTGATGGTCTTAAGCCCGTACATCGCCGTGTGTTATACGCCATGAGTGAACTGGGCAATGACTTTAACAAACCCTATAAAAAATCGGCTCGTGTAGTGGGTGACGTAATCGGTAAATATCATCCACACGGTGATACCGCTGTCTATGACACGATGGTGCGTATGGCACAGCCGTTTTCTATGCGTTATATGCTGATAGACGGACAAGGGAATTTTGGTAGCGTTGATGGAGATTCACCTGCGGCAATGCGTTACACGGAAGTGCGCATGGCAAAAATCGCCCACGAATTACTGGCTGATTTAGATAAAGAAACCGTCGATTTTATTCCCAACTACGACGAATCCGAATCTGAACCCAGCGTATTACCGACCCGCATACCCACGTTATTAATCAATGGCTCATCGGGCATTGCCGTCGGTATGGCGACTAACATCCCACCACATAACTTAGGCGAAGTGGTCAGCGCGTGTTTGGCAATGATAGATAATCCAGATATTGATGTACTGGAACTCATGACGCATATTCCCGGCCCTGATTTTCCTACTGCGGGCTTTATCAATGGCGCGGCGGGTATTTATAACGCTTACACCACAGGACGCGGCAAAATTTATCTACGCGCCCGTTGTCATTTTGAAGAATTTGGCGAACAAGGTCGGCAAGCGATTATCACCACCGAATTGCCTTACCAAGTCAATAAAGCCCGCTTGCTGGAAAAAATTGCCGAACTGGTGAAAGAAAGCAAACTCGAAGGCATTTCAGGCTTGCGTGATGAATCCGATAAAGACGGAATGCGCATGGTGATTGAGCTAAAACGCGGTGAAACCCCCGAAGTCGTGTTGAATAACCTCTACAAACAAACCCAATTCCAAACCGTGTTCGGCTTGAATATGGTTGCGTTGCTGGATGGCAGACCGCACTGCATGAACCTTCATGAAATTATCAGTGCCTTTATCAATCACCGCCGTGAAATCGTCACCCGCCGCACCATTTACCTGCTACGCAAAGCCCGCGAACGCGCCCATATTTTGGAAGGCTTAGCCGTCGCGTTAGCCAACATCAACGCCATGATTGACCTGATTAAAAACTCAGGCAATCCAGCCGAAGCCAAAGCGGCTTTATTAGCACAAACGTGGGCAGCAGGTTTAGTCGCTGAATTATTAGAACGCGCTGATTCTGCCCGTTCCAGACCTGATGATTTATCGCTAGAATTTGGTATCGTTGATGGCGCGTATCGCTTAACCGAAACCCAAGCCCAAGCGATTTTAGACTTGCGTCTGCACCGTTTAACAGGTTTAGAACAAGACAAAATAATCAGCGAATACCAGCAACTGCTGGAGCAGATAGATTTCTATTTAGCCATTTTAAATAACGATACACGCTTGATGGAAATCATCCGTGAAGAATTGGTTGCCATCAAAGACCAATACAGCGACCCGCGCCGCACGGAAATTATTCAGGATCATTCCGATTTATCGCTGGAAGATTTAATTACCGAAGAAGACCGCATTGTCACCCTGTCACATGAAGGCTATGTTAAATCACAACCTCTCGATGATTACAAAGCCCAACGCCGTGGTGGACGTGGTAAATCAGCCACCAAAACCAAAGAACTGGATTACGTCAATAAGCTCATTGTTGCCAGCACTCACGACACCATTTTGTGCTTCTCATCACGCGGCAAAGTCTATTGGCTGAAAGTTTATCAACTGCCGTTAGCCAGTCGCGGCTCACGCGGTAAACCGTTCGTTAATTTATTGCCATTAGAAGATGGCGAAAAAATTAATGCCATTTTGCCAATTCGTGAATACAGCAAAGATAAATATATCTTTATGGCAACCGCCTCAGGCACGGTGAAAAAGACCCCATTATCCAGCTTTAAAAACCCGCGTAGCATCGGCATCATCGCCATTAACTTACGCGAAGACGACACCTTAGTTGGCGTTGCTGTCACCGATGGACAACAAAACGTCTTATTATTCAGTAGCACAGGCAAAGCCGTGTGCTTCAATGAAACCGATGTCAACTCCGTCGGCAGAACCGCCGCTGGCGTACGCGGAATGCGCTTAAAAGAAGGGCAAAAAGTCATTTCTTTGATTATCGCCAGCGAAGGCACCGTCCTCAACATCACCGAAAACGGTTTCGGCAAACGCACCAAACTGGAAGAATTCACCTGCCATAATCGCGGCGGTCAAGGCATGATTGCCATCAAAACCTCAGAACGTAACGGCGAAGTGGTTGGCGCAGTCCTCGTCAACGACAACGATGAAATCATGCTCATCACCGACGGCGGCACCTTAGTCCGCACCCGCGTCGATGGCATCCCCATCGTCGGCAGAAACACCCAAGGAGTCACCATCATCCGCCCCGATAAAAATGAAAAAGTCATCGGCGTGGATAGAATTGAAGGCTTAGCAGGTGAAGAGGAAGACGACAGTGAAGGCGTGGATGATGAAACTGGTACCGACAGTCAAGCTGACGAATAAATCACAACAGTAAACACAACTGTGATAATTGACAAAACAACACTGCGCTTTGCTTACAAAGTCCAGCAGCAAGACCTCCGAGGTTTTAAAAACCTCGGAGGTCTTCGGTTTTTAGCGATAACCCAATCCTTTTTAACCTAACCAAGAGAACCCCAATGTCCAGAATTTATAATTTTAGTGCCGGTCCTTCTGCATTTCCACAGGCGGTTTTACAACAAGCGCAACAGGAAATGCTGGAATGGCGTGATAGCGGAATGTCGGTGATGGAAATGAGCCATCGTGGCAAACATTTTTCCATTATCGCCGAAGAACTGGAAAGCGATTTGCGCGAGTTGATGGCGATTCCAGACAACTACAAAGTGTTATTTTTACAAGGCGGCGCGTCTGCGCAGTTTTCGTTCATTCCCCAAAATATTTTAAACGGCAAAACCAAAGCCTGTTATATCAAAACAGGCGCGTGGTCTGAAAAAGCCGTTAAAGATGCGGGCGCGTATTGTGATGTGATTTTGAGCGCGAGTTCAGAAGACACTAAATTCACCACCATTCCAGACGCGGCAACGTGGGCGATTGATAACGATGCGGCGTATTTGCATTACACCTCTAACGAAACTATTCACGGTGTCGAATTCCAATCAACGCCTGATGCTAAAGGCTTGCCGTTAGTCTGTGATATGTCCTCTAACATCTTGTCACGCCCAGTCGATGTCAGCCAATACGGCATTATTTATGCAGGAACGCAAAAAAACATGGGTCCTGCGGGTGTCACCGTGGTTATCGTCAGAGACGATTTAATCGGTCACGCTCCTAAATCTGTGCCATCCATATTTAATTATGCCGAACAAGCTAAAAACCAATCCATGCTGAACACACCAGCAACCTACAACTGGTATTTAGTCGGTTTAGTATTGAAATGGTTGAAAGCTCAAGGCGGTGTCGCGGCGATTGAACAACACAATATCGCTAAAGCGGCTAAGCTCTACGCGGCAATTGACGCATCATCTTTATATTCAAACCCTGTCGAAATCGCTTCACGCTCACGCATGAACGTACCGTTTATTTTGTCAGATGAAAGTTTGGATAAACCTTTCTTAGCCGCTGCCGAAGCCAAAGGTTTATTTGAATTAAAAGGTCATCGTTCAGTCGGTGGCATGAGAGCGAGTATTTACAACGCCATGTCAGACGCAGGTATTGATGCGCTGATTGATTTTATGGCTGAGTTTGAACGTAGTCGCTAAGTAAGCGTTTCGTTGGTTGGGCAGCACAATCCTAACCAATAAATCTAAACATAGTTCCCACGCTCCAGCGTGGGAATTCGTCTGATAACGCTCCAGCGTTGTGTCATTTAGCAAGGCAAGAAGACGCTGGAGCGTCCACAGACGCATTCCAACGCAGAGCGTTGGAACGATGACCAACAAACTACGGACTAGGAGAATATCATGTATCGCTTAGGTTGGATTTTTGCCACCTTGTTGGCAAAAATCGGTATTCCGTTATTGATTAAAGTTGACATTATCCACGATGATGAAGCCGACGTTTATATTGCCACCAGTTCCGATTTAAAAGGCTTAGTCGTAGAAGCCAATACCTTAGATGAATTAGAAAAAGAAGTGCTGGAGTTAGTGCCTGAATTATTGGCATTAAATAGCCCTACATTACGCACCAAAGCCGCTACACATTTGTCCTTTAATCAGCCACCGATTGCAATATGAATGGCTATGAAAAACTGGTTAAAGAGCAATTACTTAAACACGGTTATAAATTAGTTCGCACAGGTAAAGGTTCGCATGAGATTTGGGCATCTGAAAAAGGCGTACCTGTTACTGTGAATCATGATTGTAAATCACGGCATACAGCCAACAGCATTATGAAAGCGGCAGGGATTGCGCATCGTTTTTAAGCATAGTTCCCACCGCTCCAGCGTTGTGTTATTTAGCAAGACAAGAAGACGCTGGAGCGTCCACAGAGGCATTCCAATGCAGAGCGTTGGAACGATGCGATTAGGATTTTCGTGATGAAATATAAATTATTAATTCTACTAACAACGATATTATTGTCTGCGTGCTGGTTCTATATTCCTTCATTAAGCGAAAGAACCGCGAAAGAAACAACTTTGAAGGAAGTAGAATTGCTCTTGAAAGAACTTGAAGTCATACCAAATATAGCATTGCAAAATCAATTTGATAATAATTCTAGATTTTTTTATGGAAACTATAAAGAAAAAGAATCTAATACTAATGAAACATACTATTCCAATATGTCTGGTGTAGAAGCGTGTAAAGTTTTTCTTGAATATCTCAAAAATAAAAGTGGATGGAATACAAAATCTATTAGAGAAGAATGCGATGGTAGCAAAAGAAAATATAAAGATGAGTTATTTATCAGTGTTGGTGCAAGAAAAAAATCCTCGGACGAATATGCGAATCCAAGATTTTCGCTAAATATTGACATTAAAGAGTCTACAACTGGTTTCCATCGCCAAACACCAGAGGATACAAAGTGGAAAACAATGATTAGGATAGCCATTCGTAGCGCATTAGATATTTCTTCTGGATGTAATGTTGAACTCTCGTCATGTGCAAATGCAGATTGGCATGAAGAACGTGCAAAATAGCTATGTAAAGTTAGGTATCGCCGACTTTTTAGCGCGTAGGACGGGCAGAGCTTGCGAAACCCATCACAAACCCGCGTAAATGATGGGTTTCACTGCGTTCTACCCATCCTAAAAAAATACCCTCCACCACTTCATCCATCACAAAACCTAACGTATTCAACTAATCATGAAATCCATTCTTACCACTGCCCTGTTTGATAATTGGTTTATGAATTTACGCGATAGGCAGGCGAAAGCACGGATTCAAGCACGAATTGACCGCGCTGAGTTGGGTAATATGGGCGATTGTAAAACAGTGGGGGATGGAGTTTTTGAAATGCGTATTCATTATGGGCAAGGGTATCGGGTTTATTTTGTACAACGTGGGTCAGAGATTATTATCTTGTTGGCAGGTGGTGACAAATCAACGCAAACGGGTGATATTGATAAGGCACAGGCTTTGGCTAAACAACTGGAGGAAAGCAGATGAATGACTTAATATTGAAGAAATGGGATAGCGCGGCACATCTGCATAATGATGAAGATATTGCCGCTTATTTGGATGCCTGTTTGCAAGAAAATGATGCTGCTTTAGTTGCTCATGCGTTGCGGGTCATTGCCAAAGCAAAAAATTTACCGCAATCTGATGATATACCTGATGAAGATAATCCCGCGTTAGCCGCTTTTTTTCAAGTAATGAATAGCTTGGATATTCGGCTTTGTGTTGACCATTCGCACGTTTGAACCCGTTAAAATAAACACCTGTCTCGTTCCCAAGCTCTGGCTTGGGAATGCCTACCCTCAAGCTCTGCTTGACGTTGTGTGTTGTGAGCATAAAGACAAGCCTGTTTTGTTCCTTGACACACCAAGCGGAGCTTGGCAATAGGCGTTCCCAAACTGGAGTTTGGGAACAAGAAATAGTAATTAATCAACTAAGGTACGTTTTTTAACAGCCAGTATTGAAGGAGTTTTTATGCAAGCCATCGAATTTGAAGCAACTGCCCATAACCATATTATTCGGATTCCAGATGATGTTCCAGACGGTGTGCGAATGCGGGTTTTGTTACTTGTCGATGATAAGGCTTTAAGTCCGCCCGCATCTGATAATCTAAAAACGTTATTAACAACGGTCGCCGAAGGTCTGAATGATACGGATTTTGAACGGATACGCGATTTTGGCAGGGAGCAACCTGAATGGGATATTTGATAGATACCAATATTATTTCAGAGTTACAAAAAGGTCAGCGCACGGATGAAAATGTACAAGCGTGGTTTGATAACGTAGCTGAAAATGAATTGTTTTTATCGGTATTGGTTATTGGCGAGATTCGTTTAGGTATTGAGCGATTACGTCGCCGTGATTTACCGCAGGCTTTACGTTTAGAACAGCGACTGCTGGTTTTACAAGCAAAAATGGCAGGACGCATTCTACCTATTACTGAAACTATTGCTAATCGCTGGGGAAAAATAAACTCAGGCGATCCTTTACCCATTATTGACAGCTTGTTAGCAGCAACAGCACTTGAGCATGATTTAATACTGGTTACACGAAATGTGCGTGATGTTGAGCGTAGCGGTGTGCGGTTGTTAAATCCTTTTACAACGCGATAAGATGCACTTTGTGTTTGTAGGGTGGGCATCGCCCACCTTACGAACGTAAATGTAATAATATACCCACTTTGCACTCGCGTTGTTTGGTGGGCAATGCCCACCCTACGCCATAACACCCTGATTAAATGAGAACCTCCGCTATGACATCCATTATCCCACTGTCTGAACTAAGAGAAAAAATTGATGCTATTGATGCGCAACTGTTGCAGTTGATGAATCAACGGGCTGAGTGTGCGTTAGAGGTTGCTAAAACCAAGCTGGCGCAGGGCGAGACGGGGACGTTTTATCGTCCTGATCGTGAGTCGCTGGTATTGCGGCGGATTCAAACGTTGAATCAAGGGCCTTTGTCTGATGAGACGGCAATGCGCTTTTTTCGTGAATTAATGTCGGCGTGTTTGGCGTTGGAAAAACCCTTGGATGTGGCGTTTTTAGGCCCTGAGGGGACGTTCACCCAGCAAGCGGCGTTTAAGCATTTTGGTCATGCGGTGAAAACCATTCCTGCGGCGACCATTAACGATATTTTTAATAGCGTGGAAAGCGGTTCGTGTCAGTTTGGTGTTGTGCCTGTGGAAAATTCCACGGAGGGTGTGATTAGTCATACGCTGGACAGGTTGTTGCATTCGCCGCTGAAAATTTGCGGCGAGGTGGAAATTCGGGTGCATCAGAATCTTATCAGCCAAGCGGATAAGCTGGCTGATATTACCGAGGTGTATTCACATTCGCAGTCGTTGGCGCAGTGTCGGCAATGGCTGAGCAATCATTTACCTCATGCGGTGCAAACGGCGGTGAGCAGTAATGCGGAAGCGGTGCGGTTAGCGGCAGGCAATCCTCATGCGGCGGCGATTGCAGGGATTGCGGCGGCGGAAGTGTATGAGTTGACGGTGCTGGAAAAAAATATTGAAGATGAAGCAAATAATACGACGCGCTTTATTATCATCGGCAGTCAACTCTCCACGCCGACGGGTAAAGATAAAACCACTTTAGTCGTATCTACCAGCAATCAGGCGGGTGCGTTGTATAAAACGCTTGAACCGTTCGCTACGGCAGGTGTCGATATGCTGAATATTGAATCGCGTCCATCGCGTCAAGGTTTGTGGGATTATGTGTTTTTTATTGATATTGAAGGACACAGCGAGGATGCAAAAGTTGCCGATGCTTTGGCGTTATTAAAAAATAAAGTGAACATGATGAAGTTATTGGGGTCTTATCCTAAAGCGGTTTTTTAATTCTGTTAGGAGGGTGCTATGCGATACCGTCATTTTTTACTGTGTTTAACGCTGTTAGTGAGTGCGGGTTGTGCCAATCAGCCAGCACTCCAGATAGCTACCCCTGATAGTAATGGACTGGATGGTGATGAAGAGCAGGCTATTTTAAGTTATCACAATGAAGCCAGAGCCGGTGTGAATGTTCAACCGTTACACTGGTCGGCAGAACTCGCGCAACAGGCGGCAACGCGGGGCGCGACTCTGGCAGCGAAAGGTTGCAAACTGCAACATAATAAAGATTCCAAATATGGCGAGAATCTTTTTATGACCTCATCCCATCAAAATCATGATGCGGTGATTGATGCAGTTGAATCATGGGGAAGTGAAAAGAAAAATTACACAGGACAGGCATTAACTAAAGCGAATGTGTCCGCAATCGGTCATTACACGCAGATGGTGTGGAGTGTCAGTAGTGAGCTGGGTTGTGCAAAAGTAAGTTGTAATAATCAGTTCATCGTCATCTGTCATTACAGTCCAGTAGGTAATCAGCTAGGCGCGAAACCTTATTGAAGTTATGCCCCTCGCGGTCTTAAATAGACTGAGGGGCAGTTTTTGTTTTACGATTTTTCGTTTAAATACAGTTGCAATACCGTTTGTGTGCGGATATTGTTCTGTCTCATGTGCATCACGAGGTGCATGAAAATATCCCGCAACACAAAATAACCTTTTTCAGGGTATCTATCCAAAAAGCTGATCATTTTTGGGCCGTCAAATTTTGCAATTTCACAATCCGTGAGGGCGATAACTTCCGCACTGCGCGGCTCACCGTCAAACATTGCCAACTCACCAAAAATATCATCTTTAAAAAGGCGTGCCAATCCAGGAGAGAATTGACTGGCTTCATCGCTGATATTGGTACTGACTTGTACTTGACCTTCTAAAATCAGGTACACATCCTGACTTTCTTCTTTTTCTTTTAAAATCACATCCAATGCTTTGTATTTTACTTTAGCGTGCGGGACATCGAGTATAAAAACGGGATCATTAAATAAATCGCTTAAGTTCGTCATAGTAGTATGGGTTCGTTTTGAAGTTTAAATGAGAGGCGATCAGTTTCGACCATTGTATTGTTAATGGCGGTTATTATTAAGATGACTATTATATTTTAAATATCGTAAATTTTAATGGATAACTTGTTGAGTATAATGAAGCAGTTGCGCAAAAGTGTTCAGAACCGCACTGCCAGTCCTTCAAAGAACCGGCAGGCGTTTTATGCCGCATTATTATTATTCGTCGCTGCTTATTTAATTTTTACGACTATAACAAAAATAGCCGCACCAAATACCAGACCCGTTATGTTACGACCATCACACATCGGTCTTTAAACATTATAATGAGTTTGAGAGTCTGTCATAGAAAAATTACCCGTTCGTTGCATCCGATCCCCAATCAAGCCGCAGACACGCCTGAAAATCGCACTATTACGCATAAAATGATTTATAGCGTAAGTTTTTACCTTGTTATACACTCCTTTTTGAGCAAAATAGCTCAACTATAAAATAATAAATAATACAGGAGAACACTATGAGTGAAGTACAAGACACAACAACACCCCCCTCATTATTCGACCAACTGGGCGGGGCGGATGCTGTTGATGCAGCGGTAGAAGTTTTTTATCGCAAAGTGCTGGAAGATTACCGAATCAATCGTTTTTTTGATAGTAGCGATATGGAAAGACAAGCCGCTAAACAAAAAGCTTTTTTGACGATGGCATTTGGCGGCCCGAATGATTATTCGGGAAAAGATATGCGTACCGCTCATGCCAGATTTGTCAAAATGGGCTTGAGTGACAGTCATTTTAATATCGTTCTGGAGCATTTATCAGCCACCTTAGTAGAGCTGAGCGTACCACCTGCGCTGATTGCTCAAGTAATGGCTCTTGCCGAAACTACCCGTGCTGACGTATTGAATAAATAACGCCCTCCGCTTTTTCGCACCAGTCACTGACCGTGATTGGTGTTATCACATCACCTCAAGGCATCTGTCTGTCAGGTTGTTAAAATCCGACAACCTTATAACTCAATACACTCTAACCTCTACAAAACCGCTTGTTTTACAGGTCATTTTCGCCGCAAAACACCGCGCGTAACTTGCAATTTTACCTCTTTTCCTTTAACTTAGCGCAATATCCGTAAAAGGCTAGGGGTGCTGATGGTTACTGCGTAACGAAAGGCTGAGATTAAACCCTTTGAACCTGACTCTGGTTAACACCAGCGTAGGAAAGCCCTCAAACTTCCCTGCGCTTTCGTATTCTATTTTGGAGAACAACATGAGCGCAGTCCTGAAAGACGAGCCTACCAACAGCGCAAGCTCGGTAAAAATTGATTCCTACCCCGCCTCAGAAAAAATTTATGTCCAAGGTTCACGCCCTGACATTCAAGTACCGATGCGTAAAATCACCCTGTCAGATACCCCCGTACATTTTGGTGCTGTTGAAAAAAACGCGCCGCTGTATGTTTATGACACCTCTGGCGTTTATACCGACCCCAACGTGGAAGTCGATTTGAAAAAAGGCTTAGCCGCCATTCGCGCCAACTGGATTTTAGAGCGTGATGATACAGAATTATTAGACGGGCCTACGTCTGAATTCGGTCAACAACGCTTACACGACCCCGCAACCGCTGATTTGCGTTTTGAACTGACACGCAAACCACGCCGCGCCAAAGCGGGCAAAAATGTTTCGCAAATGCACTATGCCAGACAGGGCATCATCACCCCTGAAATGGAATTTATCGCCATCCGTGAAAACCAGAAAATGGAAGAAATGCGCGAATTGTGGAAAGACCAGCACAAAGGTGATTCGTTTGGTGCAGCTATTCCCGATGTGATTACCCCTGAATTTGTCCGTGATGAAGTCGCCAGAGGTCGCGCGATTATTCCGTGCAACATCAACCATCCTGAACTTGAACCGATGATTATCGGACGTAATTTCCTCGTTAAAATCAACGGTAACTTAGGCAACTCAGCCGTGACTTCTTCGATTGATGAAGAAGTGGAAAAAATGCTCTGGGGCATTCGTTGGGGCGGCGATACCATCATGGATTTATCGACAGGTAAAAATATTCATGAAACCCGCGAATGGATTTTGCGCAATTCACCCGTGCCGATTGGTACTGTGCCTATCTATCAAGCCTTAGAAAAAGTCAACGGCAAAGCCGAAGACCTGACGTGGGAAATTTTCCGCGACACCTTAATTGAACAAGCCGAACAAGGCGTGGATTACTTCACCATTCATGCAGGTGTGCGTTTACATCACGTTCCTTTAACTGCCAAACGCATGACAGGCATCGTGTCACGCGGCGGTTCAATCATGGCGAAATGGTGTTTAGCACATCACACTGAAAGTTTTCTGTACACGCATTTTGAAGAAATCTGCGAAATCATGAAAGCCTACGATGTATCGTTTTCTTTAGGCGACGGTCTGCGTCCCGGTTCGATTTATGACGCGAATGATGCCGCGCAATTTGGCGAATTAGAAACATTAGGCGAACTGACTAAAATCGCGTGGAAACACGATGTCCAAACCATGATTGAAGGCCCGGGGCACGTTCCGTTGCACATGATTAAAATCAACATGGAAAAGCAATTGGAAGAATGCGGCGAAGCTCCTTTTTACACCTTAGGACCGCTCACCACTGACATTGCCCCCGGTTATGACCACATTACCTCTGCGATTGGCGCGGCAAATATCGGCTGGTATGGTTGTGCGATGTTGTGTTATGTGACGCAAAAAGAACATTTAGGTTTGCCGAATAAACAAGACGTGCGCGAAGGCATTGTGACCTACAAAATCGCTGCCCACGCCGCTGACTTAGCCAAAGGTCACCCCGGTGCGCAAGCGCGTGACAATGCAATGAGTAAAGCCCGCTTTGAATTCCGTTGGGAAGACCAATTCAACATTGGACTTGATCCTGAAAAAGCCCGCGAATTCCACGATGAAACCTTGCCTAAACAATCGGCAAAAGTCGCGCATTTCTGCTCAATGTGCGGTCCGCATTTCTGCTCGATGAAAATCAGCCAAGACGTGCGCAATTACGCCGCTGAAAAAGGCATTGCCGAAGAAGAAGCCTTAAAAATTGGTATGGACGAAAAGTCGCAGGAGTTTTTACAGGACGGCGCGGCGATTTATCACGAAGTGTAGCGAGTACACGGTCAATTTAGTTATGACGGATAAAGTTGCTAGACCTGCGAGGTTTTAAAAACCTCGCAGGTCTTTATCCCACCGTCATAATAAAATGAGTCAATTGGAGTACAAACCTAGGTTTGTACTCCCATCGCTCACTTTGGACTACCCATTTTTATCAATCATAATGTACTAAATCGTAATCCAAACCGGGTTCACGTCCTTCCAGTAAATCCGTTAAAAACGTCCAGAATACATCGGCAGACGGTGGACAACCCGGAAGTGAATAATCAATTTTCACCACTTCATGAATCGGATGCACTTGATTCAGTAATAACGGCAATTCAGGATCATTAGGAATCATAGGATTTTCCACGCCGATACCGTCCAGATACGCTTCTCTTAAACATTCTTCCAGCGGCACAGAATTACGCATCGCAGGCAAACCGCCGTTAATCGCACACGCGCCGACGGCGACCAGAATTTTGCAGTTATTGCGAAATTCGCGTAACACATGAACGTTCTCTGCATTACATACACCGCCTTCAATCAAACCGATGTCGCACGGAGCGCAATGTTTAATGTCGGTAATCGGTGAGCGGTTGAATTCGACCAACTCAGCCAATGGCACTAAACGTTCATCCAAGTCTAAAAACGACATGTGGCAACCGAAACAACCCGCTAACGAGGTGGTCGCTATTCTTACTTTATTCGCCATGCTGTTCTCCTGCGCTCATGTCACAAATATCATGGTGGTCGTAACGTCGTTGTCCAATCGGCACTTTAAACGCCGTGCCTTTGACTAAAATCGCACCCGTCGGGCAGATATGCGCCGCTCGGTCATGCGCTGTTATCTCGCTATCTCCCAAGTTTCCCGATGCAGAATTGACAATTAAATGTTTATTAATACCGCGTCCTGCAATGGCAAATACATCTTTGCCGTCGGCATGACTTGCTCGCACACACAGGTTACAGAAAATACAGCGATTGCGATCCAGCAATAAATCGGGATGCGAGGAATCAAGATCGCGTAGCGCGAAAAAATGCGGATAATGATTATCCAGCATATTCAAATGATAACCGACCGCCTGTAATTGGCAGTTGCCCGATTTTTCACACGAAGGGCAAAAATGATTGCCTTCAACAAATAACATTTGCGTGAGGCGTTTGCGGTCGGAATTCAGCTGTTCGGTATTATTGCAAACCGCCTGCCCCGCAGCCGCTGGAAACGTACACGCGGTGGCATTACGTCCATTGACATTCACCGTACACAATTTGCAACTGCCGTGCGGCGCAAATTCAGGGTTATGGCATAAATGCGGAATATAGACACCTGCCGCCGTTGCCGCTTCGATAATGGTTTGCCCTTCTTCAAAAGGGACAACTTGTCCGTCTATAGTAATGTGACTCATCACTCTTCCTCCACTTGAGCTAAATGTGCGTTGCTGTCATTGCGTCCGCTTAGTTGTCGGGCAATGGCGAGCGCACCGTCTAAATCAAAACCCGGTTCAAAACTGATTTGTTTAATTTTCTGATTATATAATTCGGGATACCGTTCCAACGTGGTGATAATCGGTTGCGCGGCGGTTTGCCCCAAACCGCAATGGCTGGTGGTTTTAATCAACTGGGCGATTTCCTGTAATTCACGCACATCACCCGACGAGCCGTGACCTGTACAGATTTTATCAAACTGTTTTTTCAGCAATGACGTACCGACGCGGCACGGTGTACAAAAGCCACAGCTTTCATGCGCAAAAAAGTGGGTGAAATTCTGCACAATATCGAAAATACTGCGACTGGTATTAAAGATAATGAATGAGCCGCCCGTGGCTAAATCTTCAAAACCCAATATGCGGTCAAATTCGGTATCGCAAATAAATGTTCCTGACGGCCCGCCGACTTGCACACCCAGCACATCATCCGCACCGCAGTCATTAAGAATTTGCCGAATCGGTGTGCCGAACGGGTATTCATAAATACCTGCTTTGGCGCAATCACCGCTGATACTGAGAATTTTTGTGCCTTTGGATTGTTCGGTGCCGTGGGCGGCAAACCATGCGCCGCCGTGTAGCGCGATATGCGCGGCAGCCACAAAGGTTTCGACGTTATTCACAACCGTCGGTTTGTTCAAATAGCCAGAAGTCACAGGGTACGGCGGACGGTTGCGCGGAATACCGCGTTTACCTTCCAGCGATTCAATCAGTGCCGATTCTTCGCCGCAGATATACGCACCCAAGCCCAGTTGTATGGTTATATCAAAATCCAAGCCCTGATCCAGAATATTATCGCCCAGTAATCCCGCGCTACGGCGTTGGGCTAAGACGGCTAATAAGGGTTCGTACAGGTGTAAGTATTCACCGCGCAAATAGATATAGCCCTGATTCGCGCCGATAATGGCGGCGCAGATTGTCATGCCTTCAATAACATCGTGGGCATAGCTATTCAATAACACGCGGTCTTTAAATGTACCCGGTTCGCCTTCGTCGGCATTGCAGATAACATAGCGTTGCGGCTGTTGATGCACTGATATATCACAAAATGCGTCTTCTTCACTGCCTTCATAACACAGATGCCATTTCCATGCAGTGGTATAACCTGCCCCGCCCCGCCCTCTTAAGCCTGCTTTATCAATTTCAGCCAGCGTTTCGGTTAAGCCGCGTTGCAAGGTGGCTTGCAACGCCGCGCCGTGGGCTAATTCGGCGGTTAATAATAAACCCGCCTGATGAATATTATCGTCTACCGCTAATAAATCGCTGTCCCACTCGGTCACGGGGATATTGTGTTCGATAGCGGTAACCATGCGGTCTATGCGTTCTGGAGTCAAATAGGCAATGGCATGACAATTGACTAATGCCGCAGGCCCTTGATCGCATAAGCCTGTACAGGAGGTGTTGGCTATACTGACCAACCCATCTGCCCGCACCGTTCCCAATGGTGTGTGCAGTTTTTGACATAAATAATCCGCTAAGTCCTGTTTACCCAGCATCATATCGGTGATTGAATCGCTGAGTAAAATGTCATAATGACCACGCGGCTCAAAGGAAAGAAAGCTGTAAAACTCAACAACCGCGATAATTTGCGTTCTCGGGACACCTGACTGCTGAGCAATCAAATCAACAGCGGGTTTGGGAATATGAAAATATTGTGCCTGTACTTCGCGTAATATCATCAACAGCGGCGTAGCGTAGCTCTGATATTTTTTCAGTGTTTGATTGATAAATAATTCCATGACTTCCTCTTGTTGAGTTAGGTGGTGGTTTTTCTCTCTGGTCAAAAAGCCATTGAGATAGTAAGTTAATGGTAACACCCCGCTTATTAAAATCAATGTTAGCCAACAAATCAGCCCATGTTAAAACGACTCACTACCCTATTTCTCGTGTTTATTTGTCTGCCGCCTGTTGCTTATTCCGCACAAGTTACTGAAAATAAAGGCAATATCTATTACGACAACCAACAACTGACTTCATCAGGCAACGATAGCATGGCGGTGTTATCACCCGATGGTAAACAAGTGGTTTTTATGCGTGATGAGGCACTGTGGCTGATGGATGTGACGGGCAACAACGCCCACGCTATCGTTGTCAGTGCTGACAATGACGACGTTAAACAAAACCTAACCGACCTCAATAATCCCCGTTTTTCTCTGGATGGCAAGGCAGTTTATTTTCTCAGTGCCGCGTGGGTTACCTCTAATGCCGTTCATGTCGTCGATTTAGCCACTCATAAACAGCATTTTGTCACCGATGGTAACAGTCTGGAATTAGTGCCTTCGGGTAAATATAAAGGTTATCTCATTGTCGCCAAACACAAGTACCACCAAGGCGGCGGTTCTTATGAGGATTTTTGGCTGGTATCGCCCAAAGGCAAAGCCATAAAATCGCTAGGTGAAGAAGAGGAACGAGTGAATGCGTTTCTTAAGGCAAATTGAAGTAAAATAGCCGCGACTTGCACTATCAATTTACGTCGCTTGGGTTAGTGATAACGAAACCCATCAACATGACGCTTATTGTTGGGTTTCGTCCCTCAACCCAACCTACGAGACAACTGGAATACTTATGACGACTTGGTTAGAAACCTGCCAACAACAACTGGCACGCTTGGAAAAAACGGCGGTATTAGCCGATAAATTAGTGACGCTCGGTAATAAAACAGGCGTAGACATTGCCCCTGAACTGCTGAAAAAACTCAATAGCGAACGCCCGCGTCTCAATCGCCAATTAGAACGTTTACACGCCAATCGCTTTGAAGTCGCCGTTATCGGCTTGGAAAAAGCAGGCAAAAGTGCGTTACTGAATGCGTGGCTGGGACAGGAAATTCTACCCTCCGCGCGTGAGCGTTGTACCTTCACCAGCACCGAAATCTGGTCGGCACAAACCGAACAAGATCAATTACTGCAAATTCAATACTACAGTCAGGATGAAATAAATGAGCTGCAACAGCAACGCAGTAACGCGCTGTTAGGCTTGCTGGGTGAAAGGGAACGCAAAGAAATCCAAGAAGATTTTGATGACACCGAGCAAAATCTCAATGCCATTTATGAATTCACCCGCCACACTGAAGGCTTTAGCCAAAGTTTCATTGATATAAGCGAAATCAATGAACAACTGCAAGCGGCGATTTTCAGAAACCGCGCCCAATCACTCGCCATTAAACGCATTCAACTAAAAACCGTGCGCCTGCGCAGTGACCGTGACATTGTGTTTCATGATGTTCCGGGCTTTAACTCAGGCATCCAAATGCACGCCGAGCAAGCCATAGAACGGCTGAAACATTGCGATGCTATTATTTATGCCAAAGAAATGAAACAGCCGTCTATCACCGGCCCCGAAAAAGAAATGCTGGTGATTGCCGATGCCGAAGACCCCAGTATTCGCGTCGCCGACAAAGTGTTTGTCGTGCTGACCCAAGCAGATGCCTTAGACGATCAAATTGATTTTAAAGACACCCTCGCAAAACACCGAAATTACTGGCCGACTGTGCCAGAACGTCGTTTATTACCCGTGTGTGCGCGGTCGCATTTGGTTGAATTCGGTATTCCCTCCGAAGACACGCTACGCCGTACCAAAAGTGCCGATGATAAAGGCAAAATGAAAAAACTCGGTATCAACGATGGTATTCCCGCGCTGAAAGAAGCGGTCAATCATTACATCGACCACGAACGCGCGTTGGTATTAGAAAAACGCTGTGACGCGCTGGTCAATAACATCCGCCAAATCGCCAGCGATATACTCACCAAACTCGAACCGATTTACGGTACGGTGGTGGTTGATGGTGATGCGCAGGAAGATGATTTAATCGGTAAAGAATTCAATCAATGGTGGGGACGCGAATGGCAACGCATCAAAAAAGATTTTGATGTCTGGTACGCCGAAGTGATTCAGGGACGTAAAGAAGCCGACGCGATAGGCTCTGAACATCAGGAACTCGCCGCATTACGCGCCGCTTATGACAGCAAAATTGAATCGTTACTCAGCGAGTTGACCACCGCCCAAGCCGATGAATTAAAACGTATTTATACCGCAGGCGGCGCGATTTCCATGCCTGACCCGCGCGAAGGCAATTATAAAATTCGGGAAGAATTATTTAGAGAAATTCAGAAAAAATTTGAAACTGAAATGACCGACCAGTTAGCGCAAGCTCTGCAAGCGTTAATCGACCAAATCGTACAAAAAACCCAAGCCTTGTTATGGAACACTGACGAAGTACGCCGTACCTTATTACATTCTCATGCCGATGAAAGTCTGGAGCAAGCGCGAATTCGTCACGGCTTTCAAGTGTTATTTTTGCGTTTCAGCCGTGTCGCGGTAGAAGCCTTTATTGCCAAACCCTTGCAAGCACGGGAACGTTTATTAAGCGAACGCGCCGCTGAAATTAAAACCTTGGAAGCCTTTTATCAGGGTGCTGATAAAGCTAAACAGGAAGGCGGTTTAACGCATTATTTGCGTTTCGGTTTATGGGAAAAATCAGTCAGCCCGCCCGCAACCACTCGAAGCAGAGGCAAAGCGGCAACCGCACAAGAAGCTGTCGCTGCTATCATGCCCGAAGTCGTTACTATTGCTAAAAAAGTGCTGGAAGAGCAGCAGGAAAAAGCCCCTGAACCCAACAACTTCGATGCCGTCGTGGCAGAAATCAACGGCGATTTAGCGGCATTGGAAGATTATCTGAAAAACAGCGTGTTTTATGCGGCAGGTTTTATCACCTACTGCAATCAGGAATTAGAGCGCATTCGTAACCGCTTTAAAGAAATGGAAGACAATGACAGACAATGGATAGGCATTATCCGCACCGCCGTTAAATACGAAAAAAATCCCGCTATTCCGTACAGCATTGCCCATTCCAAACGTGATTTTCGCTTGCGTCGGGAGATTGCCTTGGAACTGAAAGAAATTCGGGAAATCTGCTTGAACGTCTATTAAGGCGGTCTTGCTTCATGTCACCAGACGCGGCGTTCCTTGCACGGCAAGGAACGCCAAGTAAAAAAACACGCTTATCAGGCGTAATTCATCACACACTATGAACAGAGGAAAACCGCTTATGAACGATATGTATCATCAAGGTAATCGTGAAATACAAGATCAATTCGATTCACGAAAACTCGCAGATCGCGTCAGCGACCTGATAGTGCATGACAAAATTACCGATGAAGAACGTGCATTTATCACCACCCGTGATATGTTTTTTATCAGCTCTGTTGATGAGCAAGGCAGACCAACGGTGTCTTACAAAGGTGGCGAGGCGGGCTTTGTGCGCGTTATTGATGAAACAAGCATCGCGTTTCCAGATTATGATGGTAATGGTATGTTTTTAACGGCTGGCAATATTGCATCAACGCATGAAGTCGGACTGCTGTTTATTGATTTGGAAAATCCCCAGCGTTTACGCCTGCATGGAACGGCTACCATAGCCATCAATGATCCGTTGCTCAGTGAATATGTGGATGCAAATGCTATTATCCGTATCACGGTACGCAATTTATTTCTTAATTGCCCCAGATACATTCATCAGTACAAAAAACTTGCCCAATCCGAATATGTTCCGAAAAAAGGCTGTATTGCGCCGATTCCCGAATGGAAAAAACTGGATGTGGTGCAAGATGTGCTGCCCAAAAATACCTGATCTATTTATTGTCCACGAAAGACACGAAAAGCACGAAAAAGAGTAAAAAATAATGATAAGTCGTTGCGCAAAAGTGTTCAGAACGACGACTGCCCGTCGTTTTATGCCGCATCGCTACTTAGTAACCGTTGGTAGTGAGTCAACTCCGTGCTTTTGAAAGGGTTTGCCTGCATTGATAGGTGCTTGAACTGCTCATCATTCAGAGTCCAAGTCTCATGCCTTGGACTCTGAATGGATATATTTTGATTTTTTCGTGCTTTTCGTGGACTATTGCTTTTCCATGCGTAATAACACGCGCTTCATCATCTGCCCAGTAATGTACGGGTATGGCGGGCAATCATCAATTCTTCATTCGTCGGTAACATCCACACAGCAACACGGCTATCGACACGACTGATACACGCTGCACCCGTTTCATTGGCAGTCGCATCAAAATCCACACCCAGCCATGCTGCCTGTTCACACACCAGCTGACGGATTCGCGGGCTGTTTTCACCGATACCCGCCGTGAATACCAGTGCGTCTACACCACCCATTGCCGCCGCTAATGAACCGATTTCACGACTGACACGGTAGACAAAATAATCAATCGCCAGTCGCGCACGCGGCTCATCGCTGTCCAGCAACACGCGCATATCGTTACTGATACCTGATAATCCCAGCAAACCCGATTGTTTATACAGCAGGTCTTCCAGTTGTTTGAGACTTAAGCCTTGCTGTTGCAGCAGGTAAAGGATAACGCCCGCATCCAGACTCCCTGCCCGCGTTCCCATCAATAAGCCGTCCAGCGCGGTGAAGCTCATTGTCGTAGCGACACTGCATCCTTTATGAATAGCACATAAACTCGCACCACTGCCGATATGTGCGACTATGACGCGTCCTAAAGCAATATCAGACGGCAAAACCGAGGCAATGTATTCGTAAGACAGCCCATGAAAACCGTAACGCTGTACGCCATGCTCGTAGTATTCGTAAGGTAAACCAAACAATTTTGCTACCGTATCCTGCTGTCGATGAAAAGCAGTATCGAAACAGGCGACTTGCGGCAAAGCAGGGCTTTCTTGCATCATGGCACGAATAGCGGCGAGATTATGGGGATTGTGTAACGGAGCTAACGGAGTGATGGTATCCAGTTTACTTAAAACATCTGGAGTAATGAGCAGGGGTGCGGAATAATCAGGCCCGCCGTGTACCACACGATGACCGACACCCGCCAGCCGCTGGTGCTGAAGTTTGGTATGCAGAAAATGAGTAATGTGTTGCAGTGCCTGTGCATGATTGGCAACCTCAGCGGTTTGCCAATGAACGTCGATGAGGTTTTGCCCGTTGCAGTCTTTGGCTTTAAGATGCGGTGCGGTGCCGATACCTTCCACCTGTCCTGTGATGCTCTGGCGTAATTGTCCTTCACTGAGCAGATCGAAAACTGAAAACTTTAAGCTGGATGATCCTGCATTGAGGACAAGAATGGCGTTTTCCATAATAATCTCAGACTGCCAGTTGAGGTGATGCCAGCATAAGATGCTACACGCCTATAGTCGCTGGAAATTATTTTACGACACGCAAAGCGGGTTTAGTCGGAGGTGTTTTTTCTGGTGGCGACGGGGGGTTATCCGTGTCTTCATCTTCTGGATTAAATACCATGCCTTTACCGTTTTCTTTCGCGTAAATAGCCATGACTGCTACCACAGGGGCAATAATGTGCATAGGTTTACCGCTAAAACGTGCATTAAATTCAATGGTATCGTTACCCAAAGACAATGCTTCTACGGCTTCGGGTCTGATATTTAAAACAATTTTACCGTCATCAGCAAACTGCATAGGCAAAATGGCATTGCTGTTTTCAGCATCTACCAGTAAATAGGGCGTTAGCTGATTGTCCAGTATCCACTCATAAATTGAGCGGATTAAATAAGGTTTTAAAGAAGTCATTTTGAAGGTTCAACCATTTCTTTTTCAGCATCACTCAGACTACGTTTAAAGCCAGGGCGGTTAAATAATCGTTGTGCGTAGTGAGTAATGACATCATCTGGTGTTGATATATCAATGCCGATGCTGGGCAATCGCCATAATAGCGGCGCGATAGCACAGTCAATCAATGAAAACTCATCACTCATAAAATAGGGTCTGGACGCAAAAATAGGGGTAGCCGATAAAATACTTTCTCTGAGCATTTTTTTAGCACGCGCCGATTTTTTTTCGCCTGAAAATAAAATTTCATCCAACAATTGATACCAATCCTGATCGATACGCTTAATCAACATTCTGGCATTGGCGCGAGATACGGGATCCATCTGGTGTAAAGGAGGATGTGGAAATCGCTCATCGAGATATTCCATAATGATACGCGAGTCGTACAGCACTAAATCGCGTTCTATTAAAGTAGGTGATGTGCCTGTCGGATTAAGCTCAAGTAAATCCTCAGGCGGATTATTCGGGTCGTAATATTCTATATCTGCGGCAACGCCTTTTTCGTGTAGAACGAAGCGGGCGCAATGACTCATCGCGCACGTTGGCGATGAAAAAAGCGTCATAACAGATTTACGAGTGATAATGTTTGCCACGAATAACAACCTCTTTGAACGTGTAGGACGGTAAATTGGGTCATTGTATCACGAAAGCGTGTGTTTTTGACTTGAGGGCAATAATTAGAGCATAGCGAGAGGGGGTAAAAGAAAACATCCTTGTTTTCTTGTGAACTGAATTAATGAATATCTTTCCAGTATTCTTTTTTCAGTAAATACGCTAAGACAAGAAACAGAGACAAGAATATGAGTACATATTTGCCCATGCTTTGTCTGTCCAGTTGAGTTGGTTCCCCAACATAGACCAAGAAAGTAACCAAGTCATTGACCATTTGATTAAATTCTTTTTCAGATAATGCGCCATCTTTAGCAAGAATTAACTCTTGTTGATCGCCATAAATGGTTTTTCTAATGTCAATATGTTGTTCACCTTGCAATTGCCACAATGGATTAGGCATCGCTGTATCTTGGAAAACTAAGTTGTTGACACCAAACGGTCTTTTGGGATCTGAATAATAGCTTTTTAAATAGCTATACAACCAGTCAGCACCACGCACTCTGGCAATCAATGACAAATCAGGTGGCTGTGTACCAAACCATTTTTCCGCGTCATGTTTGTTCATGGCACTGTGGATTTGATCGTAGATACTTGCACCCAGTGGCGCGATGTCTTTCAATACTTCTTTTTCATCGGCATGAGTATCTAGGGCAATACGCAGATAACGAATGTGCTTGATTGAATGGCAGCCCAGACAATAGGTGACAAAATGTTTTGCACCACGCAATAATGACGCTTTATCACCGAGGTCAATATCCGCCTCTTGTAACTCTACCCCTTCCGATGCGTAAGCTCCAAAAGAGAGAGTCAGTAATAACAATAGTGTTGTAAGTTTTTTCATATCAATCTAGGCTCTCTTTTAGTTTTTTTGCCAATCGAGTTGCTACATTACGCATACCTTCAGGATTAGGTCTTCGACTAAAAAACACACTTCTAAAGGCGGGATGGTTATGATGGTCATCCGTAGCGGTTATTACTGTTGGTTTGATTTCAGTAATTTCCTCGAAAGTTTCTATTAATGCAGGGATTTGCTCTTCAAATGACAATTCCACGGTGAGACGCTCTGGTACAGGCTTGGTTTTTTCCCAGCGAGTATAAAGCGGCATTAATAAAAAGAAACCAAAGTAAATCACAGTAAATACACGCGCAACATTGGTGGCGACAGGTGTAGCAGGTTGTGTGCCTAGGTAACCCAAAGCAATAAAGCTGATAACGAATAACGCTAAAGCTTTTTTGTAGATACCGCCACGATAACGAATCGAACGCACGGGATTTCTATCTAACCACGGTAATAAAAACAGTACAACAATTGCTCCGCCCATGCCGATAACGCCTGCAAATTTATCAGGAATAGCGCGCAAAATGGCGTAGAACGGCGTGAAATACCACACAGGTGCAATATGTTCAGGGGTTTTCATTGGATCAGCAGGAATAAAATTCGCGTGTTCCAGAAAATAACCGCCCATTTCAGGCATATAAAAAATGACGGTAGCAAAGAAGATTAAAAATACACCGACACCGACAAGGTCTTTTACGGTGTAATAAGGGTGAAAAGGAATACCATCTAAAGGGATGCCATTTTTATCTTTCACTTTTTTAATATCAATACCGTCTGGATTATTAGAACCCACTTCATGCAGGGCGACGATGTGCATAAATACCAGCATCACCAATACCAATGGCACAGCGATAACATGAAACGCAAAAAAGCGGTTTAAGGTGGCATCAGACACAACGTAATCACCGCGTATCCACAATGACAATTCGTCGCCAATGACAGGAATCGCACTGAACAGGGAGATGATAACCTGCGCGCCCCAGTAAGACATTTGTCCCCAAGGTAACAGATAGCCCATAAAGGCTTCTGCCATCAAGGCAACGAAAATCAACATACCGAAAATCCATATCAGCTCACGCGGTTGTTTGAATGAACCGTACATGATGCCGCGGAACATATGCAGATAGACCACAATAAAGAAAGCCGACGCGCCTGTTGAGTGCATATAACGCACCAACCAGCCCCAGCTCACATCACGCATGATATATTCCACCGAATCAAAAGCCAATTTTGCATCGGGCTTGTAATTCATGGTCAATAAAATGCCCGTAATAAACTGATTAACCAATACCAGCAACGCTAAAGAACCGAAAAAATACCAGAAATTGAAATTTTTAGGGGCGTAATAATGCGTCATGTGGTCTTTCCACAGACTCGCCAGCGGGAAACGATCTAAAACCCATTCCCCATAAGCACTTAATCGAGATGGTTTCATGCGTTTTCTCCTTCGGCGGGTTCGCCAACAATCAACAATGTATCAGTGACATAGCGATGAGGTGGAACTTCTAAGTTAGTCGGTGCAGGTACACCGCTGTAAACGCGACCGGCTAAATCAAACCAAGAACCATGACACGGGCAGAAAAATCCGCCTTTCCATTTTTCACCTAAATCAGGTGGCGCGACTTCAGGACGAAAAGTCGGTGAACAGCCCAAATGTGTACATAAACCAACGGCAACAAAAATTTCTGGTTTAATGGAACGAAGTGGATTTTTACTGGATGCGGGTTGCACAGATTCCAAAGACTGAGGATCTCGAAGCTCACCCTCCAAGGTTTTTAATGTTTCAAGTACATCAGGTGTTCTATTAAGCACCCAGACCGGTTTCCCTCGCCAAGCAACTCTAATCAACTGCCCTGTCTCCATCTTGGACAAATCAACTTCAACAGGTGCGCCGGCCGCCATTGCCTTGACACTCGGCTGCATTTGCGCAAGAAAAGGAACGGCCAAATATCCCGTGCCGACAGCACCAACCACCGTTAAAGCCGTGGTCAAAAACTGGCGTTTAGATTGATCTACGCCTTCATTATTCATTATGGAATTCTCCTCATTAGGTCTGTGGCTTAAAAGCTCTTTATTGTTCTGTCAATATACCACTAGAAGCCCTTAAATTTGAAGTATTGTATGCAATTGTTTACAGTAATTAATGAACCTCGCAGCTTGAAAAACCTAAGTTCATGAACTTGCATAAAATTATTGGCACATCACTTCTGTTTTAATAGTGGCAACTAAAATACGGCTGTTACATGGACGGATGAATTGCGTCATTGAGCCGTCTTTATTACGCTGAGACTATTGATAGTAATTTATCAATAGTCAGCGGTTATTTTCCGATACAAAAACTGGAAAATATTTTGCCCAGTAAATCATCGGAACTGAACTGCCCTGTAATTTCGGCGAGCGCGTTTTGCGCTTGCTTTAAATCTTCGGCAACCAATTCACCCGCCAAGCTGGTTTGCAGTTGCGATAAAGCACGAGTAACGGATTCATAGCCTTGATTTAAGGCTTCAATATGTCGTCTGCGGGCGATGAACACGTTTTCGGTATTGGCGTTAAAATCTACGCTTTGCTTGAGATGTTCGGTTAAGATTTCCATACCCTGCCCCGTTTTAATGGACAGGTAGATTTCGCTTTGATGTTCGTGTTGTTTAATGTCGGGCGTGATACCCAGTAAATCAATTTTGTTGTAGATTTTAGTAATGTCGATATGAGCGGGTAATGAAGCGAGTAATTCGGGATCTTCGGTTTCTCTGGCATCAATCAACAGCAAAATTTTGTCAGCTTTTTCAATTTCTGCCCACGCACGGCGGATACCTTCCTGTTCGATAGCGTTATCGCTGTCGTGCAGTCCTGCGGTGTCGATGATGTGTAGCGGCATTCCATCCAGTTGGATACGTTCGCGTAATACATCGCGTGTTGTGCCTGCTATGTCGGTGACAATAGCGGCTTCGTGTCCTGCAAGCGCGTTCAATAAGCTGGATTTTCCCGCATTGGGTTTGCCAGCGAGAACGATGGTCATGCCGTCATGCAGTAAGCGTCCTTGGTTGGCGGTTTTTTGAATTTGAGCAAGGCGTTCTAATAAACGGATAAGACGGTTTTCAACCACGCCATCACTGAGAAAATCAATTTCTTCATCGACAAAATCAATAGCGGCTTCCACATAAATGCGCAGTTCAGTCAATTCTTCAACCAATTGGTTGATTTGCTCGGAAAATACGCCCTGCATAGATTTTTGTGCGGAACGCACCGCTTGTTCGGTGCTGCTGGTGATAAGGTCGGCAACCGCTTCCGCTTGCGCTAAATCCAGTTTGTTATTTAAAAATGCGCGTTCAGTGAATTCACCCGCATTCGCAAGTCTTGCACCTAAGCTGATAACACGGCGCAATACCATGTCCAGCACCACTGCGCCGCCGTGTCCTTGCAATTCAAGGGTATCTTCACCTGTGTAGGAATGCGGATTGGGAAAATACAGGGCGATGCCTGAATCAATAATACTGCCGTCGCTATCGAGAAACGATGAATAGATAGCGTGGCGGGGTGTTATCGGTTTGTTGAGCAGTTGACGGGCAATATCGGCAACTAACGCACCTGAAATGCGGATAATGCCGACTCCACCGTTACCTGAGGGTGTGGCGATAGCAGCGATGGTGTCGGTGTTTTTTAACATTATCATGTCTCAATATGAAAAAACCTCCGAGATTTAAAAATCTCGGAGGTTTGGATAGATAAAAAGCATTATGCTTCTTTTCTATTGGCTTTTTCTAAGCTGCCTGTGTGGCAGTAAATTTATGACTCTTTCTCTATTTGTTTAGTAATAATGGTTTGTTGAATAATCGACAGCGTATTGTTGATTACCCAATATAAAACCAAACCCGCAGGGAAGAATAAGAAAAATACGGTGAACACGATAGGGAACATTTTCATGACTTTCGCTTGAATAGGATCAATCGGTGCCGGATTGAGACTTTGCTGAATTTTCATGGTAATGCCCATAATCACGGGTAACACATAGAACGGGTCTTGTATGGATAAATCTTGTATCCATAACATGAAAGGTGCCTGACGAAATTCTACCGTTTCACTCAATACCCAATACAACGCCATGAATACAGGAATTTGTATCAATATGGGCAAACAACCACCCAATGGATTCACTTTTTCCTTTTTATACAATGCCATCATTTCAGTGTTGAAACGCGGTCTGTCATCGGCAAAACGTTCTTGCAGTTCTTTCAAGCGCGGTTGAATTTTGCGCATTTTCGCCATTGATTTAAAACTGGCTTGGGACAGCGGGAAAAACAACAGTTTGATACATAACGTCACGCCGATAATAGCGATACCCCAGTTACCGACTACGCTGTGAATTTTATCCAGCAACCAGTAAATAGGTTTGCCGACAAAGGTCAGAACACTGTAATCAACCGTTAATTCTAAGCCTGTTGCTACTTTTTCCATAACAGGTTGAATTTTTGGCCCGGCATACAATTGTGCGGAAAACTTGGTCTCAGTGTTATTCAGGACATTAATCGACGGTGAATAAGAGCCGATTAAATAACGACCGTCTTTTAATTCATCGGTATATAAATTATTTTCCTGATCTGCGGGCGGAACCCACGCCGAAGCAAAGTAATGCTGAATCATCGCTGTCCAACCACCTTTGGTGGTGACTTTAAGATTCTCTTCGCTCATGTCATCGAAGCTGATTTTCTGGTATTTATTTTTGTCTGTATAAACAACACCCCCGTCATACGCTCGCATACCGCCTGTGAGCATATTGCCTTTATCTTCGGTATTAGGAACGCGCAACAGTTGACTGTATTGTCTGCCTGTCCACATTCTGCCTGTGTTGTTTTTAATGCTTTGTTCCAGTGCAATTGCGTAGCTACCGCGTGTAAAAGTAAATACTTTACTGACCGTCAAACCATTATTGTCTGTCCACGTTAATGGCACAGATAAGCTGTCCTGCCCGTCTGCCAACGTGTAACTGTCTTGTGCGGCAGTAAATACGCTGTAGTGATTAGGGGCAGTGGCAGATTCTTTTTCAGTAATGAAACCACTTTGTGCAAGAAATAATTTTTTTGCGTCGCTGTTAAATAATCTGACAGGTGCGGTATTTTTCTCTGCAACCGCCATACCGACTAAACTGCGCAAGTAATCAACAGTGGTATTGGATTTTTCAACAGGGTAGTTGAGCAAGTCCAAGTTTAAAATCGTGCCGCCCTGCGGATCAATTTCCAAGGCAATGACATCGGTTTTAACTTTAATGGTATTGGTTTTAGCAACGACTGCCGCAGTTAAAGGTACAGACCCTGAGGACTGTTCACTGCTGCCCGCTTCTGCGCTTGTGCCGCCTGTGGTACTGGGCAAATCATCAACATTAATAGCAGTACTGGCTATTTCTGTGGCGGGTGGTTTGGGACCATAATCAATTTGCCAAGCTTGATACAACATAAAAACAAGCATTGCAAACGTAACGACGAGTATAAATCTTATGTTATCCATTCTTTTTACCAAATTTTTCTGGAACAGGATCAATGCCGCCTTCATGAAAGGGGTGGCATTTTAATAATCTTCTGAGTGTGAGATAGAGGCCGATAACGGTGCCGTGGCGTGTCAGTGCTTCTAGGGAATAATGAGAGCAACTTGGATAGAACCGACAGTTAGACCCAAGTAAGGGGCTAATAAAGTACCGATAACATTTTATCAGTGCTATGAGTGCGAAGCGCATCGGGCGACCAACCTAAGCCAATGCTTTTCCAAAGACTTTCTTAATAATTCCAGCGGCACACCGATTGCCTCTTTACGAGCCAAAACGACAATATCTATACTGCCCAGATTTTCTTGTAACCTAAAGTTTTCCCTGACAGTACGTTTAATAATATTTCTATGCACTGCTTTTCGTATATTTTTTTTAGCTATCGCTAAGCCCAGCCGTGAATGATCTAAATCATTTTGAATGGCTAACAGCGTAAAATATTGGTCACTGGATTTTACAGGCTTAGCAAACACTTTTTTATACTCAGACGGTTTTTTTAACCGGCACTGAGGGGAAAAACCAAAAGTGGCTTGTTTCACACACGCGTTAACTGTGCGCGACCTTTCGCTCTGCGCGCTTTAATGACGTTACGACCGCCGACAGTTGCCATTCTGGCACGAAAGCCGTGAGTTCTTGCACGTTTGATTTTACTGGGTTGGTATGTTCTTTTCATTTTACTATGAGCCTACAGATGAGTTTTAACAAAAACGGATAAAAAAGACTGCCGATGATAAAATAATCCACGCACCCTGTCAATTCTGTAGTGTAATGTTTTATTACGGTATAGTGGTACGCCTTTCACACCCATCGAACTATTATCGACTGCACATGAATTCAATCTGGAACAACTGTCTTGCAAAACTTGAAAACGAAATACCCAGTTCAGACTTCAGTACATGGATACGCCCGCTTCAGTCGATAGAAGATGCCAGTCAGATCAAATTGCTTGCACCCAATCGTTTTGTACTGGATTGGGTTAAAGAACACTATTTTGCCAAAATAGAGACCTCTGTTCGGGAATTTTCCAACGGCACAATGAGTTTAAATCTGGAAATCGGCTCTAAAAGTGCGGCAACGCCTGCCGCTGTACCTGCGACTAAAAAAACCGGCAAACAAGACGCTGAACCGAAAAAAACCGGCCCTAATTTCCTCAATAAAGCCTTTACCTTTGATAATTTTGTCGAAGGCAAATCCAATCAGCTGGCAAGAGCGGCATCACTGCAAGTATCTGAAAATCTGGGCAGAGCCTATAATCCATTGTTGATTTACGGCAGCTCAGGCTTGGGAAAAACCCATTTAATGCACGCTATCGGCAATGCCATTGTCGCTAAAAATCCGTCTGCCACTATTGTTTATCTGCATTCGGAAAAATTTGTGCAGGATATGGTCAGAGCCTTACAGCAGAATGCTATCGGGAAATTTAAGGAATATTACCGCGCCATTGATGTGCTGTTAATTGATGATATTCAGTTTTTTGCGGGTAAAGAACGCTCGCAAGAAGAATTTTTTCATACTTTTAATTCGTTATTGGACAGAAAGCACCAAGTGGTTTTAACCTGCGACAAGTACCCGAAAGAAATCGTCGGGCTGGAAGAACGCTTAAAATCCCGTTTCGGCTCAGGATTGCCCGTATCCATTGAGCCGCCCGACATGGAAACCCGCGCCGCTATTTTGCTGAAAAAAACCGCGCAATCGAATATTCATCTGCCGCAGGAAGTGGCATTTTTTATTGCCAAACGCATTCCGTCCAATGTGCGTGACTTGGAAGGCGCGTTACGACGAGTGATTGCCAACGCGCAATTTACAGGGCGTGACATCACCATCGAATTCACCAAAGAAGCTCTGCATGATTTAATTTCTTTGCAGGACAAGCTGGTTAATATCGACAATATTCAAAAAACCGTCGCTGATTATTACAAAATTCGCATCGCTGATTTATTGTCCAAAAGCCGCAGCCAACCGATTACTCGACCACGGCAAATCGCCATGTGTTTAGCCAGAGAACTGACCACACAGGGCTTATGCGCTATCGGTGATGCCTTTGGCGGACGTGATCATACGACCGTTATCAATGCCTGTAAAAAAGTCGCTGAGCTGAAAAAATCGGATATGAAAATCGCCGAAGATTATGCCAATTTACTACGCTCTTTATCCCACTAACTGCTTGAGCCACTATGTATTATCAGGGTATTAAAAAAATCATCACCCAACGCCCCGTCAGCAAAAAAGCGGTTCAATTCGGCGATATTCACCCCCTATTAGCGCGTATTTATGCCGCCAGAGGCTTAAGTACCGAAACAGAATTAGACAGAAGTCTCGCCAAACTGCCCTCCCCTTGGTTGTTATCTGGCATGACGGAGATGGTGGAGCAATTAATCACCGCGATTAAAGAACAAAAACGCTTGTGCATCGTCGCCGATTTTGACGCGGACGGCGCGACCAGTTGTGCGGTGGCGATTAAAGGCTTGCAATTATTGGGGGCGAAAAATGTCACCTTTGTTGTACCGAATCGTTTTGAATACGGCTACGGCTTAACGCCTGAAATTGTCGAACTGGTTAAACTGCAAACCCCCGACATTATTATCACTGTGGACAACGGCATCTCCAGCGTAGACGGCGTAAAAGCCGCGCAAGATGCAGGTATCAAAGTATTGGTAACTGACCACCATTTACCGCCTGCTGAATTGCCTGAAGCGGATGCGATTGTTAATCCTAATCTGCTCGATGACAAATTCCCCAGCGGCGCATTAGCGGGCGTGGGCGTGATGTTTTATGTATTACTGGCACTGCGTAACCGCTTGCGGGAACAGCACTGGTTTGAGGAACAACAGATCGCAGAACCCAATCTTGCGCAATTACTGGATTATGTCGCCTTAGGCACGGTTGCCGATGTCGTGGCACTGGATCAGGTCAATCGCATTCTGGTGTATCAGGGTTTACAACGCATTCGCACAGGACGGGCGCACGCAGGTTTAATGGCACTGATTGAAGTCTCAGGCAAAAATTATCAGACCCTAAGCGCGACTGATTTCGGCTTTTCGCTGGGGCCAAGATTAAATGCGGCAGGACGCATGGATGATATGGCGATAGGTATCGAATGCTTATTGACGGACGACCCGCAACTGGCAAAAGAACTCGCCGTGCAACTGGATGAATTTAATCAGGATCGCCGTGAAGTGGAAGGCGTGATGAAACAACAGGCGATGAGCTATCTTGCAGAAATGAAACCGCTGGATGAGCGACATTTACCTGCTGGCGTGTGTTTATACGATAAAACGTGGCATCAAGGTGTTATCGGCATTTTGGCATCCCGCATTAAAGACCGTATTCATCGCCCTGTGATTGCTTTTGCGCCTGCTGGTGATGATTTAATCAAAGGCTCGGCGCGTTCCATTACGGGTGTGCATATTCGCGACGTACTGAGCGATATTGCCAGTCTGCATCCGCACTTGCTCAGTAAGTTCGGCGGTCATGCAATGGCGGCAGGTTTAAGTTTAAAAATGCACGATTATCCGCCGTTTGCTCTGGCGTTTGATGACATGGTTGCCAAGCGATTGGCTCATGTGGATTTAGAACAAAAAGTATTATCCGATGGTGAATTGAGCGAACAGGAAATGACAGTGGAATTTGCCGAACTGTTACAAAACGCAGGGCCGTGGGGACAAGAATTCCCAGAACCCATTTTTGACGGTGTATTTGATGTCATTCAGGCGCGTATTCTTAAGCAACGGCATCTTAAATTGGTGCTGAGAAAACCTGACGGACAGTTGCTGATTGATGCGATTGCCTTTTCTATCGACCAACCTGAAAAATGGCTGGGGTTACGGCAGACTCACGCGGCTTACCGACTCGATATTAACGAGTACCGAGGCAACCGTACTGTGCAGTTTATTGTGCAGTATCTGGAAAAAATTATTTGATGGTCAGAACCTGACAGGTTTTAAAAACCTGTCAGGTCTTTTTAGAGTCAGCGACTTATTTTTTATCGTCTTTTTTAGCTTTAGCATCTGACTTTTCATGATGCTTTGCTGCTTCTTTTTTATCAGTCGCAGGTTGTTCTTTGATAACTTCAACCACTTCAGCAACAGGTTTGCCGTCTGCTGTTTTTTCTTCGACAACATCAACCACTTCTTTAGCAACTGTTTTGCCATCTGCCGATTTTTCTTCGATCACTTCGGCAGTTTCTTCGACAACATTTTGTCCCGCTGCTTTGTCACCCGCTTTCGGCTTGTCTTCAGTCAATGGAACCAAAATTTCCACTTTTGCTTGTTTACGCATTTCTTCGACCATTTTTTGGACTTTTTTGCGTTCTAACAATGGTTTCAGTTGCTCTTTAACTGCATCAAACGGAGGTGGCGTTTGGGCGCGTGAATCTTCTCTTAAAATGATGTGATAACCGAATTGGGTTTTAACAGGCTCTTTTGAGTATTTGCCTTTTTCTAATTTAGCCACTGCTTCTGAGAACGGTTCAACCATTTGTCCCGCTGCAAACCAGCCTAATTCACCGCCGTTTTGTGATTCTTTCGCATCCAGAGAATGTTTATTCGCCAAGTCCGCAAATTTCGCGCCTTTGTCCAATTCAGCAATCAATTTTTTCGCTTCGGCTTCGTCTTTAACCAAAATGTGACTGGCTTTGTATTCGGTTGCATTTGAACCGCCGACTTTGCTGTCATATTCTGCTTTCAGATCTGCATCAGTAACAGGATTGGTTTTTAAAAAGTTTTGCAGGTCTGCTTGGGTTAATAAAGTGTTTTTAGCACCTTCAAGTTGAGCGACGACTTCAGGTGATTGATCCAATTTCTTTTGTACTGCATCTTGAATCAATAATTGGCGTTGTACCAATTCTTCAATCAATTTTTCTTTAGGAAACGTTTGACCTTGACCGCGTACTGCAATTTCTTTTTCCAGATCAGCCAGTGTTGATTTGGCGATGTACTGACCATTGACAACCGCAACTGCATCGGCTTTATCAACGACAACCGCAGATGAAGAACTGGCAGCTGGTGCAGTGCCATTGGTAGCAGGTGCTGAGCCTTTATCACAACCGGCAATAAGTGCCGTACCTACAACCAGCAGAGAGACGAGCTTTTTTTTCATGGGTTTAATCCTTATTCTTCAGAAGGTGAGAGAGCATTAATGCCTAAGGCATGAATTTGTTGTTTCATCATATCGCCTAAGGCTTGATAAATTAATTGGTGACGTTGCACTAAACTTTTACCTTCAAACACCTCGGCAACAATAGTGACATTGTAATGACCACCGCCACTGCGCGCGCCCGCATGACCTGCATGAGCCGCGCTATTGTCAATAATTTCTAATGTTTCTGGTTTAATCGCTTCGGTAAGTAAACGTCTGATTGTATCGGTTGTCATTGAGGAAAGACCTTTTTAAAGGGTTTAACAGTGACACGGGCATAAACACCCGCATCTATGTAAGGATCAGCCACTGCCCATTGCTGTGCGGCGGCTAAGTCAGTAAATTCTGCAACAATCAAGCTGCCCGTAAAACCCGCTTCCGCTGGGTTTTCGCTGTCAATTGCAGGATGAGGGCCTGCCAACAGCAAACGTCCTTCATTTTGCAAAGCCTGTAATCGTTCAAGATGAGCAGGTCTTGCCGCCAGTCTTTTACTCAGGCTGTCAGCGACATCTTCGCTGATAATAGCGTATAGCATCAATTATTCCTCAGTTTCAGTCGTTTCGTTAGGATCAGGAATGTATTTATATAAAAAAGCCATTTGTACCACGATAAACACCAGCATCAATATAGGAGCGACAAAGGTTTTAAAATAAACCCAGTCATCAGTTGCGTAGTTATACATCACATACACATTGAGAAAACCCACGCCGATAAAAAAAATTGCCCACGCTAAATTCAAACGTGTCCACATTTCAGACGGCAATGTCATATTGTCCGACATCATGCGCTCAATAAAGGGTTTTTTACCGATGAATTGACTACCCAAAAATACCGAGCCGAACAGCCATTCAATAATGGAAAACTTCCATTTAATAAACGCTTCATCCTGAAAATACAGCGTTGCACCGCCCATTACCACCACCAATCCCAGCGTCACCCATTGCATGGTTTCTACTTTATGGTATTTAAACCACATGAACGCAACCTGAATAATGGTTGCCATCATCACCACCGCCGTAGCGACGTAGATGTCATACACTTTAAACGCAATAAAAAATAACAGGATAGGGAAAAATTCTAAAAGTTGTTTCATAAATGTTTTGGAATGGCGATGTTAGCGCGTTATTGGGCAATAGGAAGGCGTTTCAGTCATCAGCACCGAATTATGGCTGAATCAGGATTTTTCAATACGAGTAATCTAACTTAAGGGTGAAAAAGTTTTAGATGATAAAGATTGCCAGTCCTTGAAGGACTGGCAGTCATATTCCTAAAAACTGATACACAGTTACTTACTTAACCATCATTGTAAAATTTTTACCCGTTAATGTACATGATAGCCTGAGTGTTTCTGCTAGAATGCTTCGTTATTTTTGGAGCATCCTCATGGACAAACAAACCGAATTAGAAGCCGCCGCCTTCCGCCGACTGGTCAGTCATTTACAACAACATACCGAAGTACAGAACATTGAACTAATGGTTTTGGCAGATTTTTGTCGTAACTGTTTAGCAAAATGGCTGGTTGCCGCCGCCGAAGAACGCGGTGTTGACCTGAACTACGAACAAGCCAGAGAACAAGTGTACGGTATGCCCTACAGCGAATGGAAAGACCAGTTCCAACTCGAAGCCACAGAAGAACAACTTGCCGCTTATCAACGTAAACAACAGACGAAAGTGTAGCTTAGTAAAGTAGGGTACGCTGCGCGTACCAAAAAGATTCCAAATCCACAGTCTAATGGGTATTCATGGACAAGGTACGCACAGCGTACCCTACAGGGCTTTTTTGATGGCATCGAGTACAAACGCATTTTTATTTTTAATACTCGCCAATTGCTGGTTTATATCATCGGGTATTTCAATTGTAATATTCATGTTTTTACCTACACTACAGAGCTTATAGCGTTATTGATGAATTGAAAAATCCATATAATAATTTTCTTCGTCAATTTTATAAAAATCTATATCGGTTCTACCGTAATTTTTTAAATCTTCCATAGTAACCGTATTACCATTTGCGACACCTAATCTAAATCTAAAATATTCACCGATTAAACTATTATTGTGGGGTGTATGTATTGCTTTGCCATTTTCTTGCGCTCGCGTACAAATTAAAACTTTGCCATCATCTGTATGCACTGTGAAATGTTGAGTTCTAGGCGGGAAAAAGTCAGTGTGATATACGTCTGATTTTAATGCAATATAGGCTTGATTTGGCTCTCGGTGTTGGTCAGGTCTTTGTCCCCAATTCAACCCAGACCTTGCAGATATTTCACCCGAACGATTAATAAGTGAACACTTTATATGTCGAAGACCTTGTGATTTTATGTGATATTCGGCACTTTCACTTTCTATTGCATTTTGATTAGAATTTATATTGTTGCGATAATCATCTTGATATAGTGTAATAACTTCCTCGGCATCTTGATGTGTACAAAATAGGCTGTCAGAAATTAGAGACTTATAATAACTATAAGCATTATCTGGATTACAAGTTGTAGCAACTTCGCGCTGATTTTTACCAATAAATGCTTGTTGTGAATAATTAACTGAACCTGTAAAACCATTAATTGGGGTTGAGTTTTTTGTCCATACATAAACTTTTGAATGAACAGGAGGATGATTAATTAAATAACTACACTCAAATCTATTAGATAAATCATGTTCCATAAGTTGTTTAAACGCCTTATGATTAGTTTCAGATAACCCATCTTTTCCAGCCATTCCTATAATAAGATGGACAAAGATATTTTTATTTTTTTCTCGTAATTTCTCCGCATGATGAAAAGCCATTGCAGAGGAGGAGTAACCAGAAACAATATAGAGACTATCTGCCTGTTCAGCTGGCTCTATAAGAACTTTAGAAAATAAATCATTTGTAATTAACCGATTAGTCATTTAATAACTCTATGTTTTGTTTTTGATTCTCATATTCTATCCCAGCGAATGTTTTCAAAATAGCATTAAATATTACTTCAACACCTTTTGTTGGCACAGCCATGCCAATTTGTTTTCTTACGCTTTCTTTAGAGCCTACAAAAATAAAATTATCTGGGAATGTTTGTAATCTAGCACGTTCTCTATTAGTCAATGCTCTATTTTCTTCCCAGTGATACACATGAGTGCCGCCGCCACCACTACCTGTTACTGTATAAGCTGGTTTTTCTGGATGCAAACGTTTATAGATTTGGCTAATTTTTGCACCTTTAATATTAAGTTTAAGCTCTTCTGGTAAGTTAGCATTAAACGCATTTTCACCTGCTTTAATATGTTTTAACCTAGCAATAACATCAGCCGAATGATGTGTTTTTTCATTATTTTCAGCATCATGTAAAATAGGTGGGTTTTCAATAGCATTCCTTGCTGAATTATTTATAGATTTGTAAGGATTAGTTGAGGGAACTAGAAATTTCATATTCAAATCATTTCTAATTCCAACAATTATTATTCTGTGTCTAGCTTGGGGAACTCCGTATTCTTCAAATTTATAATAATGAGCTGTTATGTTGTAACCAGCCTCTTTTAGTTCTTTTAAAATAATATTAAAAGTATTACCTTCATTTGAATTTCTTAATCCCCCCACGTTTTCAGCTAAAAACCAACGTGGTTGAAACTTTTTTAGAGCTTGTACACCATAACTATAAAGTGGCCCAAACGTCCCATCTATACCTTTTTGTTTGCCAACCATGCTAAAGTCATTACATGGAAAACCAAATGCCAATCCATCAATCTCAGATATTTTTTCTAATCTATTAAAATCTAATTTTCGTATATCATTACAAATAACCGATTGAGGAGAATCTGGACAAATATTTTTTGTGTAAGTCTGACAAGTATCTTTATCATAATCAGTTGCCCAAGCATGACTAATAGAATACTCAGTGCCATTATTTGAAACAGCTTTTGTATTTACTGCTGCGTAGCCAATGCCACCAGGCCCGCAGAATAATTCGCCAAGTCTAAAATTCATTATTTTTTATCTTAAAATATAAAGTTACAACGGTAGATTGTATATTTTTTGATAAAAAAAAGCAGCTCTTAATCTAATAATATAGGATTAATTTTTATCTATTGAGTAGCATCGTAAGTTGGGTTGCCAAAAAACAGCAACCCAACCTACATAACTAAACAACCGTGAGCATTGAGAGACTAAGACCTGCGAGGTTTTAAAAACCTCGCAGGTCTTGATTGTATCGCGTCAATCTAGCATTCTTTGCCCCACTGCCCTACACTGCACACTTTAATTTTTAGCACGGCAACACTTCCTTGACAGCACTCACTGCATTTTTTAAACCGAATGGCGCGTTAGCCAACATAATCAAAGGTTATCAGCCGCGAGCCGCGCAATTGGAAATGGCGGAGGCGATTGAACGCGCCATAGAAAAGCAACAGCATTTAATCGCCGAAGCAGGTACAGGAACGGGTAAAACCTTTGCTTATTTAGTGCCTGCGATTTTATCGGGTAAGAAAGTAATTATTTCGACAGGGACGAAAAATCTGCAAGATCAGTTGTTTAATAAGGATTTGCCGCTGATTCGCCGCGCACTGGGGCAGCCGTTTGTGGCTACTTTATTAAAAGGGCGGGCGAATTATCTTTGTACTTACCGATTAGCCAATTCACTCACCTCACACATTGGTTTCAGTCAGTTTGATGCCAAAGCCTTGGCAAAAATCAGCACTTGGGCAAAACGCACCGTCACAGGTGATATTGCGGAAATGGCAACGGTTGCCGATACTGAGCCTGTGTGGTTTAACGCCACGTCTACGCTGGATAACTGTTTAGGCTCGGATTGTGATGATTACGACACCTGTTTTTTGATGCAGGCGCGTAAAAAAGCCAAAGAAGCGGATATTGTGGTGGTCAATCATCATGTATTGTGTGCTGATTGGTCATTGCGTGACGGCGGTTTTGGCGAATTATTACCCAGTGCCGATGTGGTGATTATTGATGAAGCGCATCAATTGGCAGAAACAGCGAGTAATTTTTTAGGCATGACCGTAGGTGCAAAACAATTCAATGATTTGGCAGCCGACGCGCTGGTAGAATTTTTTAAAGATGCCACCGATATTCCTGAATTGCGTACCGCCGCTGAAACGCTGGAACATGAGGTAAAAGATTTACGCCTTGCCTTTGGCGTAGACCAAAAGCGCGGCGAGTGGCAGGACATTGAAAGCAATCCGAAAATAATGGCGGCGTTGACCGCTGTACAAAAGCAGTTAGAAGCTCTAACGGAGCAGTTAAAAATCGCCTCGGTAAAAACCAAAGGCTTGGAAACCTGTTATAAACGCAGTGATGAGCTGATTCAGCAACTGGAATTGATGCTGAAACCTGCCGATAATAAATGGATACGCTGGTACGAAATCCATAAACGAACCTTTACGCTCAATCGCACCCCGCTGAATATCGCCAGTGAATTTCAGAGTTTTATGCGCCAGCATCCAGCAACGTGGATTTTTACCTCCGCCACCCTCAGCGTTGCCAATCGGTTTGAGCATTTTTCCCATAATTTAGGCTTAAATGATGCGGCAAGTGACAGTTGGGAAAGCCCGTTTGATTACGCCAAACAAGCCCTGTTTTATCATCCAAAAAACCTGCCGCAACCGAATGACGTGGATTGTATTCCCCGTCTGGTGGAGTTTGCCTTGCCTGTGTTGCAAGCCAGTCGCGGACGGGCGTTTTTTCTGTTTACCAGCCACCGCGCCTTAAAACAAGCCGCTGAATTACTGGAAGATAAATTGGATTATCCGTTGCTGGTGCAGGGAACGGTGTCGAAAAACCGCTTGCTGGAACAATTTGAAAAAGCGGGTAACGCGGTATTGTTAGGTACATCGAGTTTTTGGGAAGGCGTGGATGTACGCGGAGAGGCGTTATCGTGTGTAATTATTGATAAACTACCGTTTGCCTCGCCGTTCGATCCTGTCTTAAAAGCCCGTTTGGATGCCATGACCCAACAAGGCAAAAATGCCTTTATGGATTATCAAGTACCGAATGCGGTGATTGCCTTGCGCCAAGGTATCGGGCGTTTGATTCGTGACGTAGAAGATAAAGGTGTGCTGATGATATGTGACCCCCGATTATTAAAGAAAGCCTACGGGCAGATTTTTTTAGACAGTGTGCCGCCCATGCGCCGCACGCGTGATATTGCCGATGTACAGGCATTTTTTGATTCCAATTTATAGACCTAGCAGGTTCTAAAAACCTGCTAGGTCTTTTTCAACTAGAGACTAAACAATGAAATTATTAGCCGTAGAAACTGCGACTGAAGGGTGTTCCGCCGCGCTCTATGTGGATGGTACGATTAGCGAACGCTTTGAACTCGCGCCCCGACATCACACCAAACTGATTTTGCCGATGATCGATGAGTTAATGCGTGAGGCAGAATTAAAACCCAGCGAATTAGACGCACTGGCGTTTGGTTGCGGGCCGGGGTCGTTTACGGGTATTCGTATTGCGACGGGAGTGATTCAAGGTATTGCGTTAGGTGCCGATTTGCCTGTGGTGTGTGTGTCAACCTTGGCGGCTATGGCACAGGAGTTGTTTGACCGCACCGATGATTCACTGGCGTTTACCGCGATAGATGCCCGCATGGACGAAATTTTTTGGGGTGTATATCAGCGTGACGCGCTGGGTTTTGCAGAGCTGCTGGGTAATGAATCGGTGACTCCTGCCGCTTTAGTGGAATGTGCTGTTGAGGGTTCAGGTGTGGGTATCGGTTCAGGCTGGGGCGTGTATGCCGATGTGCTAATGGAACGCTTGGCAGGGCGCGTGCGTCATTATGAAACTGATAACTTACCCAGAGCCGCGCTGATTGCCCGTTTAGGGGTGCGTGGTTTTGAACAAGGCTTAGCGGTGCCTGTGGAACTGGCAACACCTGTGTATTTGCGTGATAAAGTGGCAAAAACAGAAGCAGAACGCAGACAGACCTGCGAGGTTTTAAAAACCTCGCAGGTCTAATTCTAACGTATGAAGGAAACCGACCATGAACTACTGGCTAATGAAATCCGAACCCGACACCTTTAGCATTGATGATTTGGCAAGTCGCCCAGCGCAAACCGAACCGTGGGACGGCGTGCGTAATTATCAGGCGCGCAATATGATGCGTGATGACATGAAACTAGGGGATCTGGTGTTTTTTTATCATTCCAACTGCACGGAAGCGGGTATCGTCGGCATCATGGAAGTGGTGAAAGAAGGTTATCCTGATGTTTCTGCGTTTGATCCTGAGGATAAACATTTTGATCCGAAAAGTAATGCAAGCAAGCCGCGCTGGATGCGGGTTGATGTGCGTTATGTCAGAAAATTAGCCCGCACTATCAGCCTGAAAGAGCTGAAAACCAAAGCCGAACTGGTCGATTTTACGCTGGTAAAAAACGGCAATCGTTTATCCATTATGCCTGTCAGTCAGGCGCAATGGGATTTTATTCTGTCTTTAGCGTGAACCCTATGAACTCAGAACAAGCCTATATTACTGCCACGCAAACATGGTTAAGCTCCATTATTATTGCCCACAATATCTGTCCGTTTGCAAAACGTGAGCAAGAACGCGGCAGTATTCGCTTTTGTGTTGACGAGCAGTCTGATATAGAAAACTGTTTGCTGAATTTGATGCAGGAATGCGAGCGACTGGATAACGATAATGCTATTGAAACCACGCTATTAATTTATGCGAATGCGTTTAAATCGTTTGATGATTATCTGGATTTTGTGGCGGTTGCCGAAGATTTATTAATCGACCAAGACTATGAAGGCTTGTATCAACTGGCAAGTTTTCATCCTGATTATTATTTTGAGGGTGCAAAGCTGGATGATCCTGAAAATTATACCAACCGTTCACCCTACCCTATGCTGCATTTATTACGCGAAACCAGTATTGACCGTGCGGTGAGCAGTTACCCTGATGTAGACAACATTCCACAACGCAATATTGAATTAACGCGCAACTTAGGCTTGGCTAAATTGAAATCTTTATTAGCGGCGTGTTATTCGTCGGGTGCATAGTGTTATGATTCAAGTATTCAAAACCTTATAAAAAACAGCACTATGAAACCCTTTAAGAATTTTTTTCGCTCTGAGCGGTTTGAAATAAATTGGAAACCCTTGGTGGCACAGGGCGTTGTCATCATGTTAACGGGTATTGCCTTGGTGATGGTCTGTATCGTGCGCCCTAATGTCATTATTTTGTCGGCAAGGGAATTATCGTGGTTGCCTGCCAGTGGCATGGTGATTTTAGCGTTGGGATTGGTGGAGTGTCTTGATGCGTTTCTTGCCGAAGAGACCCGCGATTTTCTGCAAAACCTACAAGTTGGTGTATTGGATACCGTCATCGGGGCATTGATTATTTTCAGTGTTGCCGAAGAACCTGCGCGTTTTAGTATGATGATTGCCAACTATCTCATCGTGCGCGGCATTGTGCGGGTTACCTTGATTTACGCGTTGCAAATGCCGCGTGCCGCGCTGTCTTCCATTGGCGGTTTTTTATCAGTCATTATGGGGTTTATGATTTGGATGGGCTGGCCGTCAACCGCTGGTTGGTTTCTGTCGTTGTGTTTGGATGTTGAAATTGCGGTGCGCGGCTGGGCAATTATTATTTTCGCGCTGTGGGTAAAAAAACAAACCGACACTGAGTTGTTACGCGCCCGATAATGTATCGGAACGCGCTTAAGCGCGTTCCGATATAGGCTGATTATTCCCTAGGATTCTCAGGCTCAGTCACACTTTCAGCTTCTGGTTCAGCTTCAACTTCTGCGGGCTGTTCAGATGTTTCGTTTATCGTTTCCTCATTGTCCGCATCGTCACTTGCCGATGCTTTTTCCAAGGTATTCATAAACATCACAAACCACAGTTGGTTTTTCGCCTTATCAAGGTCGGGGTCTGCCATAATGTCTTCGGCTTCGGGTAAGTAGCCGCTATTTTTAGCATTTTCCAACGCGTCTAAACAGGCTTCTTTTTCGTCGCGCAAGGCATGAATACAGGCAATATTATAAGCGGCTGAGTTTGCTTGAATAGCATTGGCTTTATCAAAGTAGTTTCTCGCCATTGAATAAGTTTCATCATAGCAATCAACGCCTTGCAGTCTTGCCAAGTCCATAAAAGCAACGCCGACATTAATCGCCGAACCCAAATAAGATGGATTAAGCAGCAAACAAAAATAAAATTTCGCAATCGCCTCTTGATAAAGCCGACTAGCCTCATCGCCTGTCTTGGTTTTTGCCTGATGCAATAAGGCAAAGCCCCAGTTGTATAAGGTTTCAGAGCGCAATGGATCGCCAAGTAACACCTCGGCATAATGATGATACGCGGTGTTATACAAGGCATCGGCGGCTTGACCTTCGCTGGCTCGGGCTTTAACGGTGTCATTAATTGCCGTGGTCAGGGCTTTTTTCTTAGTGAATGATTCTAACAGTGACATAGTATTTTACTGCGTAGCAATGGCAAAACTGTGTACCCACGCCAGACCGTCATCGTTCCACGTCATCCCTGCGTGCATTTTTAAGATAATGTCTTTATACATGGCTAAACTGGGATACCCTTCGGCTTGCGCGTGTGCATCGGTCATGTCGCCTAAACGCTGACGCTGCACATCGGTGACGATAAATTTTACGCCTTCCAGTTCAAAGGTTTCGTTCGGATACGCATAAAGCCCATCACGACGCTGTTCGGTTTTCGTTCCTGCCAGTGCGGCAGCGACTAATTTCGGGTGCGTGACCAAGCGTTCGATTGAACAGGTTCTTTCAGGGTAATTATCCATTGTAAATCTCATGAGGGTTAAAAAGTGTCATTGTATAGCAGTTCGTAGAGACGTTGCACTGCAACGTCTCTACCGTGTTTATTAATGGGTCAATAACCATTGCTGAACCTGATGACCTGCCTGTTGCGTTAAGTGCGCAAACCCTGCCACCGCACCCGTTGCGTCAGGTGTCGCGGTCGCTTGTTGCAAATGAAACGCCTGTGTGGCAAGCAGTTGCTCGGCATCCGAAGCATACAACTCAACAACAAAATTCAATACCACTCGTGCGTGTTGGGCGGTATCAAATTGTTGTTCAAAATCGAGCAGGTGAATGATTAAACGGTGCTTGGAAAATTGACCGCTGAACAGCAGTTGTTGTTTAAATAATTCGGTAGGCGGGGCAATCCATTTATCCAAGTTGTAACAGCGTAACTCAGTAGGCGTGGCATATAGCAGGCGATAATGAATACAATCATTTGCCAACCACGCAGGACTGTCTACGCTGATGTCGGCTTTTGTCTTGTTCGTAGGTTGGGGTAAGGCACGAACCCCAACAGCTACCCCGAAATCATGCAATGCAACGGTTTTAGCGGTTGTGCCACACGCCGAACTCAACATTATCAGCACCGCGATTAATAAACGACTCATTTGACTTCCTCATAATCAGGTTCACCCGGTGCGGGTTGTGCAGCGGGTACGCCGAATAATAATGACTGCGGGTTATTTTTCAGCAAAGTCGCGGTGCTTTTTACTTCGCGTGAGGTGGCTTGTAAATCAGTGAGCAGGGCATTCATTGTCGGCAAGGTTTTTTGTATCAGAATATCACCCATGTCTTTGCCCGTGTCGGCGAAGTTGCCTGCTTTGTCGGTGAGCTGCCCCGTTTTCGCACTCAAGGTGCGTAATTCTTTGCTTAAAGTTTGCAATTCGACAGTTAAGCTGTTGATGTGTTTCAGCGTTTTTTGCGCATCGTGGCTTAAGTCGGGAATACCGACCAGTGCTTTATCAAGGCTTTTATTCAGGTCGATTAATTTATCACTCAGGTTTTTTATATTGCCCAGAATATCGCCGACATTTTCCAGATTTTCATCGTTTAACAACGCATCCAAACGCACCATTATATGATCGGCTTTTGCCAGTATTTTCTCACCTGAATCTAATAATTTATCGGTCATCGACGGTACTAACGGAATACGAAAGGCTTTATCGTGACTGTTGGCGGGCAAGGGTTCGGTAATTTTCCCTGCATCCGCCAATTGAATCTGGGTTAAGCCCGTCACGCCTTTTAAGCGCAAAGTGGCAAACACGCCTTTGGTGAAAATGATATTTTTATCGACTTCAATCGGCACTAAAATAATACTAGAATCATCGGGATCAAATTTAATGTTAAGCACTTTACCGACGGCAATACCGCGATAAAACACCGTTGATTCAGGATTAAGCCCCGCAACCGCTTCGTGCGTGGCAATCACATAGACGTTGCGCTCGCGTTCAAAATGCCCTATCCAGTAAATAATGGTGGTGATTGCCGCGACAAAAACAACCAGAAACAACCCTGTTATCAATGCGTGCTTATTTTTACCCATGCGTCGCCTCTCGATATTGAAATACCCGCTGTGCGCGTTTATTGTAAAAAAACTTGTCAATGAACGGATGTTTGCTGCTTAGCACCTCTGCCAGTGTACCGAATGCCACCAGTTGATTATCTGCAAGTACCGCAACTTTGGTGCATAAATCACGCAGAATATCCAAATCATGCGTCACCATAAACACGGTGAATTTAAGCGTTTGATGCAGTTCGGACAACAGGCTGACAAAATCTTCACTGGAAATGGGGTCGAGTCCAGAGGTGGGTTCATCCAGTAATAGCAGACTGGGTTCAAGCACCATTGTCCGCGCCAGTGCGACGCGCTTAATCATGCCGCCCGACAAATCGGCAGGTTTTAACCACGCATCGTGTTCAGACAAACCGACCATAGACAGCTTCATAAATACGATGCGGGCAATCAGATCCTCGTCATGAAAGCCGATTTCGCGCAGGGGAAAGGCGATGTTATCAAACACATTCAACACGCTGAACAACGCGCCTTTTTGAAACAACACGCCGCAATCATGGCGCAACCATTGCCCATGTTCAGCGGTAACATTTTTCAAGGATTTACCCATCACGAACACCTCGCCCTGCGTCGGTATTTGCAAACCGATAATTTCGCGCAGCAAGGTGGTTTTACCGCAACCCGACGCACCGACCACGCCCAGTATTTCACCTTGTTCAAGATTAAAAGAAATATCCTTATGCACCACTTTATCGCCGAAGCGCGTCCAGATGTGGTCAAACTGTATGGCGTAGCTCATGGCATTCCGATTCCCATAAACAAAATAGCAAACAGCGCGTCTATCATAATCACCACGGTAATCGCTGCGACCACGGAATTGGTGGTTTCGCTGCCCAGACTTTCGGTATTGGGTTTGATTCTAAAGCCAAAATGACAGGCGATCAGGGCAATCATCACACCGAATACGATACTTTTACCCAGCCCGATAAACACGTTCAGCAACGGCACGACATCGGGCAGTTTTACCAGAAATTGCTGATAACTAATATCCAGCGTATTTTGCGCGGAAAACATCCCGCCTATCAGTGCCGCCGTGCTAGTCCAAGTGCTTAACAACGGCATAACGATAGCAAGAGCGGTGACGTTGGGCAAAATCAAGCGCATGGAATGGGAAATGCCCATTGCCGATAACGCGTCCAGTTCTTCTGTAACCCGCATGATACCAATCTGCGCGGTCATGGCAGAACCCGAACGCCCCGCCACCAGAATAGCCGCCAATAAAGGCCCTAATTCCCGAATAATACTCAAGCCCAGAATATCAATAATATACACTTCCGCGCCGAAGGTTTTTAATTGCAGCGCGGATAAATAGCTCAATACAATGCCGATTAAAAACCCCACCAAGGCAGTAATGCCCAAGGCGCGAACCCCTGCATCGTAGATGGTAATGAAAATCTCAGCCCACGGAATATGTTGCGGATGCCAGATTAAATACAGTCCATCCAATAGCAACTGCCCTAATAATATCAACACACTCACCAACTGTGACCAAAAACCCAATAGCGTTTGTCGGCAATAATCGACAACCACACTGAAACCAAACGGCGCGGCTTCAATCACGGGCAGCTGTTGCGCTTGCCAACGGTCAAATAGAGATTGATGTTCAGGCTTAAGCTGTAACTGACTGGGCAGTTGTTCGCCCCATGCCCGCCAAAGTAATAACGCCGCTACACTGTCCAGCACATCGACGGAGGTTATATCCCAACTTTGGTTCTGATCGGTCGCCAGTTGTTTGATTTGTTGCTGTATGCTGGTATTTATCGACAGATTACGCAGATTCCAACTACCTGATAAGGTAACGCACGGTTGCCCGTTGTCTGGTGTGGAGACGGTTAGAGAGGGGGGAAGTTCTGAGTTTATCGGCGTGTCTGTCATAAGTTATGCGTCACGACCATTAAATAAATAGAAAAAGAGGGTAATGGGTTAAACCTGTTACAACAGCATGAATGACTGCCAGTCCTTAAAGGACTGGCAGTCATAAAAATAACAGATTTAATACACCACCAAAAGAGTACAAACTAGGCTTGTACTCTAAACTCACTGACCGTTATAGTCTACTGTTCAATATTATAAACAATCGTCACGACCACTTTAGCGGTTTTATTGATGGTGGTTTTATCATACACGCCGCCGTAATCATCGGTGTCGGCATTTGCACCTGCGGCGAGAATATAAAACGCACCTTGTGAAGCGGAACGCATCACACCGACGCTGACACCGTCTTGTTTGGTGAATTCGTTGGCGCGTTTGCGGGCGTTTTCCGTTGCCGCACCGATAAGCGACATTTTTACCTCTTCCAGATTACTCGCCAGATATAACGGGGAATCGGCACTAACAGGACGACCTTCGGCTTGCAAGCTGAGAAAATCCTTACTGGCGGTGACGATTTTGGCTAAATCCTGTGTACTGATAATAATATCCTGATGGGCATCAAAACCGTTTTGTACGGATTTAGTGCCACCTTGAGGCAGGGGAACATCTTCATAATGCGGTTCGACAAATTCAGTGCCTTCCTGCCAACCCGCTTTATCCAGTGCATGATCGAGCAAAAATTTATCCAGCGCAGGGCGTTCGCCGCGCAGTTTAGCCAATGCCTGTGCAAAATCGGGGGCATTGACCGAAACGGACACCGTCCATTCTGCTCTGTCGGCAGTAATGGCTTTTTCTGCCAGACCTTTGACGGTGATGGCTTGTTGACTGGAAACCGCTTTTTTCGCTTGCACACCTAATATAAACGCCGCGCTGGACATACCGAGTGCCAAGGTAATACCCAGTATTGCCATTGCGATTGTTGATTGTTTTTCCATTGCCTTAGCCTGTTATGAGTTGTGTTTGTTGGGTTGCCAAAAAACGGCAACCCAACCTACCAGCACGATTATTTATGACAGTTTTTGCGTTAATGCTTTTAAATACGCTAAAAAGTCGGTTTTCAATTCGTTGTGTAATAAGCCATGCTCAACATTGGCAATTAAAAAGCCTAACTTTGAGCCGCAATCGTAACGTGTGCCTTCAAATTCAAACGCCAATACCTGCTCGTCTTTTAATAAATCAGCAATCGCATCGGTGAGTTGAATTTCACCGCCCGCGCCTCTTTCGGTGGTGGCGAGTTTATCAAAAATGGCAGGGGTTAAAATGTAACGCCCGATAACAGCAAGATTAGACGGTGCAACGTCGGGTTTCGGTTTTTCAACGATGAGTTCAATCGGTGCGTGTGAACCTGAACTTTCGCCGGTTCTGACGATGCCATAACTGCCCGTATCGGCAGGATTGACGCGCTCTACCGCTAAAATTGAGCTGTGTTGTTCGTCGTATAATTTAACCATTTGCGCCATACAGCCGCGTGTGGCATCCTCAACCAAGTCATCGGCTAAAATAACGGCGAACGGTTCATCACCGATGACAGGTCTGGCACAGGCGACCGCATGACCTAAACCTAGGGGTTCGGGTTGACGGATAAACACGAATGAGACATTAGGCGGTACGATGCTGCGCAGCAACGTCAACAGCTCGGTTTTATTTTTGTTTTCCAGCTCGGTTTCCAGTTCGTAGGCTTTATCGAAATGGTCGATAATCGCGTTTTTACTGCGTCCTGTGATGAAAATCATGGTATCAATTCCCGCCGCGACGGCTTCTTCGACGGCGTATTGAATCAAGGGCTTATCAACAATCGGTAATAATTCTTTCGCGACAGACTTGGTTGCAGGCAGGAAACGGGTTCCTAAACCTGCCACGGGAAATACGGCTTTGGTGACTTTAGTAGTGGTACTCATTGATGGTTTCCTTTGTTGAGATTAGTTGTTGATAAAGTGGATTCATTAATCGCGGTGATAGTGGTCGGAAAAGCGCACAATATCATCCTCGCCCAGATAACTGCCCGATTGCACTTCGACAATTTCCAGCGGAATCACCCCTGGATTTTCCAGACTGTGAATCATGCCCACGGGAATATAGGTGGATTCATTTTCGGTAATCAGCACGGTTTCATCACCCCTGCTGACCAGTGCCGTGCCTTTAACGACCACCCAGTGTTCGGCGCGGTGATGGTGTTTTTGTACGGATAATTTCGCCTTGGGTTTAACGACAATGCGTTTGGTATGGTGGCGTTCACCCTCATCCACCAAATCATAATGCCCCCACGGACGGTAGATTTTACGGTGTGTATCGACTTCTTTACGGTCGGCTTTTTTCAGTTGCTCCACAATGTGTTTCACATCCTGAACTTTGTCTTTACTGGCAATCATCAGCGCGTCTTTGGTTTCGACCACCACTAAATCCTGCACACCGATGACCGTAACCAGTTTGTGTTCAGCATAGATAAACGAATTTTCAGTATCCCGCGTGATGACATCGCCGCTGATGGCATTGCCATGCGCGTCTTTTGGGGTGACATCCCACAATGCCGACCACGAGCCTATGTCATTCCAGCCTGCATCCAATGGAATGACGACTGCCAAGTCGGTTTTTTCCATCACTGCGTAGTCGATAGAATTGCTGGGACAGGTCGCAAACACCTCTTTATCGACACGGACAAAATCAACGTCCACTTGTGCGCTTGCCAGAGCTTTTTGACACACCGACAACATGGTCAAATCAAATTTTGCCAGTTCATTTAAAAAACTGCCTGCTTTAAAGACAAACATCCCGCTGTTCCAGAAATAATCCCCGCTGTCCAGATAGCTTTGCGCGGTGTCGGCATCGGGTTTTTCCACAAACGCGGCAACATTAAACGCCGCACCTTGTTGTACCGTATCACGTTTAATATAGCCATAGCCTGTTTCAGGTGTGGTCGGCACGATGCCGAAGGTGACTAAAAAACCCTGCTCTGCCAGTCTTTTTGCGTGGTAAACAGCATCATGAAATGCGTCAGTATCGGTGATGACGTGATCGGCAGGCAGTACCAATAAAATATCCTCTGCATCCGCACTCAGTGCCGCCATGGTAATAGCGGGCGCGGTGTTTTTACCGACGGGTTCAAGAATAATCGCCGCAGGTCGTGCATCAATTTCCCACAACTGTTCTGCCATCATAAAACGGTGTTCTTCGTTACACACGGCTATCGGGGCTTGTAAGCCTGCCAAACCTGACAGCCTGAGCAGCGTGTCCTGTAACAGCGTATATTTGGATACCAACGGCAGAAATTGTTTTGGATATTGTCCGCGTGACAACGGCCACAATCGTGTACCTGAACCACCTGACAAAATAACTGGAATCATGAATGTTCCTTATGAGGTAAATGAATAATGCCGCGTTCGACCAATAACTCTATCACCTGCTGTACGCTGTCTTCCAGTGATAAGTTTTGTGTATCGACCACTAATTCTGGTTTTTCAGGGGCTTCGTAAGGTGAGCCTATCCCTGTAAAAAATGGAATCTGCCCTGCGCGGGCTTTTTTGTATAAACCTTTTACGTCGCGTTGTTCGCAGGTTTCAATCGCGCATTCACAGTAAATTTCCAGAAAATCCCCGTGCGGTACGAGATTTCTGGCGGTATTGCGGTCGGATTTAAACGGGGAAATAAACGCGGTCAGGGTAATAATACCCGCTTCCGTCATCAATTTGGCTAATTCACCGATACGGCGGATATTTTCCACGCGGTCTTTATCGCTAAATCCTAAATCACTGCATAAACCATGACGAACGTTATCGCCGTCCAGCACAAACGTAGAAATACCCAGATGATGTAAATAATCTTCCACCGCGTGGGCAAGCGTGGACTTACCCGACCCTGATAAGCCCGTAAACCACAAAATAACGCTACGGTGTTTATGCAGTTTTTCGCGTGCCGCACGGGTGATAGTGGCATGATGCCAAACAGTATTGGTACTTTTTGAAGTCATAGTAATATTGAATAGTGTTGTGCAAAGGCGTTGATAAAATCAGGCAATTGGTCAAACGGCAGATGATTAATCCCCGCCGCACTTTTACGCCCGCCACCCGAAGCAAAAGCCGAACACAGCGTATCTGCACCCATGTTATTGGTTAAGGGAGCGCGTACACTGACTTGATAATCGCCTTGCGCTGTCACATTCAACACCGCATGAGCGCGGTCTGGATACCGATTTGCCAGTTCATTGCTGAACACGCCGCTGACCCGTCTTGCCCATGCTTCATCGGGCAGGCTATACACGGCAACCTGCTCGGTCTGATATTCGGCTTTTATCGACAATGCCAACCGCATATCCTCCGCATAGCCCGTCATCAACCGCTCATAAATCAACGGTTGATCACGCATAAATTCAAACGGCGACGGGTATGGCAAACAGGCATGATACAGCGCGGCAGGGGAAAAATGCAGATCCGCAACACAACTGCCATACCCATTGTAATTGATACAGATACCCAACCGTTGCAGAGCTTTCAATTGCTCAATGGACAAGGATAAATTCTGTGCAGCTTGCGTGGCACTGTGTCGTAAATTATCACCGAACGCCGCCACCACTGCCCACGCACGGTACTGACCGTTTAAATACTCATCCATCAATAAACTGGTGCAGGTGTTCGAGTCGGTATTAATCCGCGTAGTTAATTGCGGATGCTGTGGAATATCGCCCGCCTGATGATGATCGACATAAAACACGCTTGCACCCTGTAATAATAGCCTATCCAGAGCCGTGCGGTTTTTTGCCAGAGAAATATCCAGCACCGCAACGCTGTCTCCCGCTTGCGCATTAACGCGCTGCAACAACTCAATATCACGTTTAACACCCGTTATTAACATTGAGTCAACGGGTTCGGCAAGGCGCAATTGCAATAATGCACACAAACCATCGGCATCGCCATTAAATACATCGTATTGCATCATTCACTCGAATTGACTGTCAGAATTGCTTATTTTACGCGAGAAGCACTGCAATTCAAAAACAGCCGTGCTGCAAAAGCGTTAATTCAGTAGAATGCGACAAACAAAACTTACAGGTATTCACGTTCATGTCCACTCAAGTCCAATTTGTCACCCTGCGTTTTTTAAGAGACGGTCTACGACGGCTATTGCCCAATACGCAAGCGGTGTTATTAGCATCGACCTTAATCGTGAGTTTTGTGCTGATTTATTCGTTGTCCGACTTACTCATGCCCGTCTTTGTTTCCATCGTACTTGCCTATTTGCTGGAAGGCATTGTGCGCAAAGTGGAAAGCATGAAAGTCTCGCGTTTAGCCGCAGTGTACTTGGTATTTTTAAGTTTTATGATTGGCTTGGGCTTTTTATTGTTTTTTTTACTGCCCATTGTGTCAGATCAAGCCATAGAACTGGTACAGCAAATTCCCAGTATTCTCAGTCGTGCGCAAACCGAAATCATGCGCTTATCGAAAGTGTATCCGCAGTTTTTTTCTGAAAAGAAAATCCAACAAATCATGCCCTTGGCACAAAAAGAATTATTAAGCTACGCGCAAAATTTATTATCGGTTTCTGCCGCCTCGGTGGTCGGTTTGGTCAGCGTGATGATTTATCTATTCTTAGTGCCGATGATGGTCTTTTTCTTTTTAAAAGATAAAGACTTATTCCTCTCATGGTTCGTAGAATTTCTACCTAACGAACGTCATTTAACCGTTCATGTGTGGGAAGAAATAGATGAACAAATCGGTAATTATGTCCACGGAAAATTTGCCGAAGTGTTTATACTCTGGTTTATCAGTTTTGCCACTTTCGCCGCACTGGATTTGAATTACGCCATGTTATTAGCGGTATTAATGGGCATACAGGCGATTATTCCCTATATCGGCGCAACGCTGGTGACTTTTCCCGTCTTAGGCGTAGCGTATTTTGAATGGGGCTTAAACGGCGATGATTTTATGTACGTCCTGATTGCCTACAGCATTATTCAAGCTTTGGACGGTGTGATATTAGTGCCGTTATTATTTTCCGAAGCGGTTAATTTACACGCGGTCGCGATTATTATCGCCATCTTGTTTTTCGGCGGCTTGTGGGGATTTTGGGGAGTATTTTTAGCGATTCCACTCGCCACTGTCGTGAAAGCGGTATTAACGTCATGGCCGCGCATGGGGACTAATATTGCGTTAAACCGCAATTATTAACTGATGTTACGGATGAAAAAAATAGTCCACGAAAAGCACGAAAGACACGAAAAAATCAACATCTGTCATTCGGAGTTTTCTCGTTCCCATGCGCCGCGTGGGAATGCCTTTGCACCGCGCTGCGGTGCGAGACGCAGCGCGTCTCTACTGCATTCCCACGCAGGCGCGTGGGAACGAGAAAAATTTTTTCATGTCTTTCGTGGACAACCGTTTCTTGTCAATTAATACAAGCCCAACTGCAACTGCGCGACTTCTGACATCATTTCCCGCGCCCACGGTGGATCCAGCACCACTTCGACATTGACTTTGGCAACACCGGGGAGTGCGCGAATACATTTTTCCACGTCGCTTTGAATCACAGGCCCCATGCCGCAACCGGGAGCGGTGAGTGTCATTTGGACGTAAACATCATTTTTATCGTCGCCGACAGGTGTAACTTCACACTGATAAACCAAGCCCAAATCCACGACGTTGACGGGAATTTCAGGGTCATAAACGGTTTTCATCACTTCCCAGCAATTTTTTTCTACCGCTTCCGCGCTGGTTTCAGACACCAGTGTATGCAGTTCGTGAACCTCTTTGCCCAAGGCATCGGCATCAACACCTGCAATACGCACCATGTGACCATAGCCCGTGATGACGGTGTAATTATTACCCAGCGATTGGTGAATGGTGACCGTTTCACCTTTTTTTAAAGTGTCAGGTGTACCGTCAGGAATAGTGATGATATTGACATCTCTGGTTAAAACAAAACTTTCGTTTTCAGACATGATTGCGGCTCATAAGTGGAAAGTTCTCGCGTCAATCACTTGACCTGTAATGGCTAGGCTTTGCGAGGTGAATAAATGGAGATACGCACCTGCTAAATCTTCCATAGCAGGTAATTTGGTTTTATCTTCGGCAGGGTAAGCGCGTTTGCGTAACGGCGAATCAACGGGGCCGGGAACTAATACATTGACGCGAATTTTTTGCGCGGCTTCTAATTCTTCTGCCAGTATTTTGGCAAGACCTTCAAGCGCAATTTTAGATACGCCGTACGCGCCAGTGTATGCGTGGGCTAGGCGTGCGGAAGAATCCGAGGTAAACACGATGGAGGCGTGTTCGCTTTTTTGCAACACGGGCAGCAACACGCGGGTCAGTAAAAATGGGGCGTTCAGGTTGACGTTCAGCGTGTGTCCCCAGTCTTTGGTGCTGTGCAGAGCAAGCGGTGTAAACGCGCTAAATTCAACGGCGGAGTGTAATAACCCGTGTAATACACCGTATTTTTCTTCAATACGGTTGGCTAATTCCTGATAGTCGTTTTCAGTCGCGCCCGCTAAATCAAACGGGTACATAATCGGTTCAGGCGCATTTTCTGCGACAATCGCATCATAAATTTTTTCTAATTTAGGAATGCTTTTATCGAGCAGAATAATGTGTGCGCCGTGTTTGGCGAGTGTGAGCGCGGCGGTACTGCCTAGACCGCCGCCTGCACCAGTAATTAAAATAACGTTATTTTTTAGTGACATAGCGCGGTATTTATCCATGTTGTGAGCTGTGCGGGTGAGGCGATAAGCGCGTCCGCGCCCCATGTTTCGGGCGTATCAGTCGGTTTAAGGTAGCCATACACAGCGGCAAGGGTTTTCATGTGTACGCTTTTTCCTGCGGTAATGTCGTGCAGTGCGTCACCGATATAAACGCATTCGCGCGGATTGACATTCGCTTGCGCACAGGCGGCTATCATCGGGTCAGAATGCGGCTTGGGATTGGCGGTACTGTCGCCGCTGATAATACAGGCGGCGCGGTCTGTCAGCTGGAGCGCGTCCATCAGCGGCGTGGTGAAGCGTTGGCGTTTATTGGTGACTACACCCCATTTCAAGCCGTGTTGTTCGATGGTTGCCAAGGTTTCGACCATACCTGTGAAAAATACCGTGTGTTCAGCGATATTATTTTCATAATGCGTGAGCATCGCGTCCAGCATTTCCGCGCGTTTGGCTTCGCTAATATCAGGCGAGACACTGGCGTTAATCATCGCTAACGCACCCCACGAAATAAACGGTTTAACGTGTGCCGAGCTGACCGTATTTAAGCCATGCGCGGCTAACGTCGCATTTAAACAGGCGATTAAATCAGGCGCGGTATCGACCAGCGTACCGTCCAGATCAAATAATACGCAGGATAATTTAAATTCGCTGTTCATTAGACAATGCGTTTAAACGCGGCAATGTAATTGACATCAATGTCTTTGCCCAAACTGAATTGTTTGGTAATCGGGTTGTAGCTGATGCCGACCATGCCTTGTAATTCCAAGCCTGCGGCGCGTGCGGATTGGCACAGCTCCGACGGTTTGATAAAGGTTTTATAGTCGTGTGTGCCTTTGGGCAGCATTTGTAAAACGTATTCGGCGGCGGCAATAGCCAGTAAATAGGCTTTAGGATGACGGTTGAGCGTGGAGAAAAACACCATGCCGTCGGGTTTGACCAGTTTGGCGCAGGCGGCAATAATCGAACCTGCATCGGGGACGTGTTCCAGCATTTCCATGCAGGTGACATGATCGAAACTTTCGGGTTGTTGCTGCGCTAATTCTTCCACGCTGATGATTTGGTAATGCGCGTTGACACCTGTTTCCAAGCCGTGCAAATCGGCAACATCAATCAAATCTTCGCTTAAATCAATACCCAGTGCATCCGCACCTTGTTTGGCTAAACCTTCAGTAAGAATTCCGCCACCACAACCGACATCCACTACGCGCTTACCTGCTAAGTCGGCGTATTGCTGGATAAATTGCAGACGTAACGGATTGATGTCATGCAGGGTTTTAAATTCACCCTGCAAGTCCCACCAGCGTTCTGCCATTGAGCCAAATTTATGAATTTCGTGTAAATGTACGTTAGTTGCTGTCATTGTGTTGAACCGTATTTGTTATTGGCTATAGTGTACTATAACACTGGGTTATTAGTCATGATTTAGCGGTGTAAGCCGAACTGGTGGAGGTGACGCAGTATCGGGATTGAAAAATCCACTGGTTATGATAACAAATCTATGGATTGGGAAATAAAAAAGCGTAGTGCAGGTGTGGCTAAACGGAATCAAAAATCATGATTTTTGACTCCGTGTGTCAGTAACGCATTACCCAAAGCGTTACAAAATCCCTACCGCATGACGCAAGCGCAACCGCGCCAGAGCCATATCATAACGGGCATTATTCAAATTATCGTGACTGGTTAAACGCGCATTTTCAGCGGCTAGCACTTCGGTGTGGATGCTTAAACCTTGCTGATAACGGTCAGTAGCGACTTTAAGATTTTCATCGGCTAGGTTGATGGTTTTTTCAGCGGTTGCCAGACGTTTTTTGGTTTCTTCAATGTCCAGCCACGCTTGGCGCACTTGCAGCATCATCAGACTGCTTACGTCGTCGCGCTGTTCTTTCAGCGCAATCGCCTGACTTTTCAGGGCATCGGTTTTGTGTCCTGTACTGCCGTCAAATAATTTCCAGTCCATGTTGACACCTGCCACCCATAAACCTTCGTGTGCTTGATAGCGGTTTTGCTGGTATTGATAGCCGCCATTAACATTGACTTGCGGTAAGCGCGTGGCATTGACGCTTGCCGCCTGTTGTTCCAGCGCGTCGATTTGCGCGTTGACTACCGTGAGTTCGGGGCGTTGTTTGAGCGCGTTGCGGGTTAATTCCTCCAGTGTACCCGTCGGTGCATCGGGCAGATGTTCATCCAGACTGACTTCGGCGGTTAAGGTTCTATCCAGCAGACGATTGTATGAGGATTTGGCATTATCAAACTGGAGATTGACTTTGGTCTGTTGCTGTTCGGCATTGGCAAGTTCCACGGTGGCGGCTAATACGTCGTTACTGGCAACAATGCCCTGATTAAAACGATCCAGCACGTCTTTACTGTCGGCGCGTAAACTGTCAACGTGACTTTGCGCCACATTCACCGCGCTTTTTGTCCGCAACACGGCGATATAGGCTTCGGCAACCTGCATTTTAAGATTCAGTTCGCTGGTGGCTTGTTGTTGCTGTGCCGCTTCTACATTCGACTCCGCCGCGCCAATATTGTGGTCAATGCGACCGCTGGTATACACAGGTACGCTGACCATTGCCTGTGCTTTCGCACTGCCCGCTTGAGCAGTGGGAAATTGCGTGGTGTCGCCGTTGAAAGTGGCAATCGCGGTCGGAGATTGGCTATATTGCGTGTAGCCTGTATTGACATTGAGTTCAGGCAGGCGTTGCCCTTGTGCGGATTGCAGTTGCTGTTCCGATGCGGTGGTATTCGCTTCGGCGGCTTTCATCTGGTGATTATGTTCCAGCGCGGTAGTCCACGCGGCGGCTAAGGTTTCAGCAACCGTCACAGGTGAAGTGACGGCGATAATAAAACCCAGTGCGACCGCAACAACATTAGGATTGCGCAGCATGAAGAATTCCTCGCAAATAAAAGGTAATGGCTGATTCGCACAACGCGGTTTTTTCCGCTTCTGTCGGCGCGGCTTGTATGCCCAATAAACAGCGAAAATGTAAATCGCCTTTCAATAAACTAAAAAACGCATCGGCGGCAAAACGGGTATCGGGAATGTAAAAGCAGCCGCTGTTCTGCAATTGTTGCAGATAAGTTTCCAGTTGTATTAATGCCAACCGCGCACCATTGTCATAAATCAATTGCCCCAGTTCAGGAAATTCATGGCTTTCAGCCACCACTAAACGGTACATAGCCAAGCCGTCGGCTGAATACAACAGCTCAACAAACGAGGCGGCGATTTTTTGCAAGGAGTGCTCAACATCATCGTCTTCCGATAAGGTCAGGGTTTGTAATAACGAGGTGCATAACTCACCGACCACTGCCGCGAATAATTCATTTTTACTGGTGAAATGATTGTACAGCGTGGCTTTGGACACTGGCGCGGCGGCGGCAATTTTATCCATACTGACACTGCGATAGTTATGCGTTAAAAATAACTGCGTGGCGGCCTGCACAATGGCGTGCCGTTTGGGTTCGATAACTTCAGACATTTTGATAACAACACTTGCTAAATTGAGAAGATAATTTAGAATAAACTAAACCGTTTAGTTTATCAAGGTCACTATGAAACGTTTGTTTACCCTATTAATTATCAGTGTATTGGTTGTCGGCTCTGCCTTTTTTGTGTTTCGCTGGATGATGGCGCGGCAGAATTTTGAAAGCACCGATAATGCGTATTTAAAAGCCAATCAGGTGCTGATTACCCCGCAGGTCAATGGCACTATTACGCAGTTATTGATAGAAGATAATCAAGCGGTCAAACAAGGCGACCTGCTCGCAGTGATTGATGATCGTGATTATCAAGCCAAACTCATGGTTGCCGAAGCGCAGGTTGCCGAAGCACTGGCACACGTTGAACGTTTACACGCCAACAAAAACACCCAGCACGCCAATATCGCCAGTGCCGATGCGGCGGTGTCAGCCGTTGAAGCCAAACGCCAACAAATCAATCAGGATTTAAAGCGTTTTAACGCACTGATTGAACGCGGCTCTGCCCCGCGCCAGTCGCTGGATAAAATTGAATCCGAGTCCAAACAGGCCGCCGCTGAATTGCGCGGCTCACAAGCTGCGGTCACCGCGCAGCAAAAACAACTCAGCGGTTTTGACAGTGAAATAGCCGAAGCCGAAGCGCGTGTTAAACAAGCACAGGCGCAAGTGGCATTAGCAAAACTGGATGTGGAACACACGCAGATTCGTGCGCCGTTCACGGGTGTAATCGGGCATAAAGGCGTACAACTCGGTTCGCACGTTCAAACGGGTATGGCTCTCGCCTATCTTATGGAAACGGGCAAAATCTGGACGGAAGCCAATTTTAAAGAAACCCAATTGCAGGACATGAAAATCGGGCAATCGGTAGACATTCATGTCGATGCCTATCCAGAACTAACATTCACTGGCACAGTAGCGAGTTTTTCCCCTGCCAGCGGTTCCGAATTCAGTATTTTACCGTCCGAAAATGCCACAGGCAATTTCACTAAAATCGTGCGCCGTGTGCCTGTAAAAATCGTGTTTGATGTAAATAATGACACTGCGTTATTAAAATCGGGCTTGTCGGTCACGGTTAAGGTGCGAGTTAAAAACCCATGACAGGCATCAATGAAACGGGCGAAAGAATCCTCACTACAGGCGAATGGATCGGCTTTTTCAGTATGGCAGTCGGTGTATTCATGGCGGTGCTGGATATTCAGATTGTCGCCAGTTCGTTGCAGGAAATTCAGGCAGGATTATCAGCCACCAAAGATGAAATTGCGTGGGTGCAAACCTCCTATTTAATCGCGGAAGTCATTATTATCCCGCTGTCAGGCTGGCTGGGGCGGGTATTTTCCACGCGCTATTTATTCGTGTTATCGGTCGGCGGTTTTACGCTCGCCAGTTTAGCGTGTGCGTTTGCGTGGAATTTGCCGTCCATGATTGTGTTTCGCTGCATTCAGGGCTTTCTCGGCGGTGCGATGATTCCGATGACCTTCACCGTGATTTTCATACTGTTTCCGCCGCGTTTGCAATCATCTATGACCATCGTGCTGGGCTTGATTGTCACGATGGCTCCGACCGTCGGGCCTGTATTAGGCGGTTATTTAACCGACTCGTACAGTTGGCAATTGTTGTTTTTAATCAACGTCATTCCCGGTTTTCTGGTGTGCTTTTTTGTGTGGCGTTTTTTGGACATTGATAAACCCGACTGGGCATTGTTGCAGAAAATAGATTTTATCGGCATCGGCTTGATTGCCTTGTGTTTGGGCTGTATGCAGTTCGTGCTGGAAGAAGGCGCACACGACCAATGGTTTGAAGATAATTTAATTGTCGCATTGACCGCAGTAGCAACATTGAGCGGCGTGGCAATGTTATGGTGGGAATTAAAAATTGCCCACCCGATTATTGATTTACGCGCGTTTAAAAATCGGAATTTTGCTGTCGGGTGCGGGTATAGTTTTGTGCTGGGCATCGGCTTGTACACCATCATTTATTTAACGCCGATTTATTTAGCCAGTGTCAAAGGCTTGAACAGCTTGCAGATTGGCTACTATTTGATGGTGGTGGGTTTGTTTCAGTTAGTCTCCGCGTTTGTGGCAGGCCCTCTGGAAAAGAAAATAGATTTGCGCCTGATGCTGGGCTTGGGCTTCGGTTTGTTTGCCTTGGGTTCGTGGTTGAACGGCGAACTCACCGCCGAATCAGGGTATTGGGAATTTTTTCTGCCGCAAGCGATACGCGGCGGCGCGTTGATGTTGTGTTTTTTGCCGATTAACACGCTTACTTTAGGCTTACTGCCCGTTGAAGAAGTCAAAAACGCCAGCGGTCTATACAATTTAATGCGCAATTTAGGCGGCGCAATGGGCTTGGCGGTGGCGAATACCGAAATGCAGTATTTAACCAAAGCCAATTATGCCATGCTGCGCGAATCAGTCACCGCCACCGCCGCGCCTGCGCAGGAATTGCTTTATGGTTTACAGCAAACCATGCACAATGCGCTGATTGCCGAACCCAGTGCCGCCGCGATAAAACAGCTTACAGGCTTGGTGTTGCGCGAAGCCGAAGTAATGACCTTTAATCATTTGTTCCAGACTATCGCGTTTATCTTTTTCGCCTCACTGTGTGTCGCGCCGTTTTTGAAAAAAGTGGATGCTGAAAAAGCGGCTATGTTACCGATGGATTGACAATCAAGACCAACAGTGTGCGGCAATTACGCTAAAATAGCCCAACAACAGCCAAAACGGGAAATATCAAATGAAAACAGTCGCGTTATACAGCATCAAAGGCGGTGTGGGGAAAACCTCCAGCACAGTTAATCTGGCGTTTAATGCGGCGTGCAACGGCTATCGAACCTTGATATGGGATTTAGATCCGCAGGCGGCAAGCAGTTATTATTTTCGCATTCAGGCGAAAGTAAAAGGCGGCAGCAAGGATTTAATCGCAGGTAAACGCCCGCTGGATGGGCTGATTAAAGCCACTGATTTTGATAAGCTGGATTTATTGCCTGCTGATTTTTCGTTTCGTAATATGGATTTGGTGCTGGACACCAAAAAGAAACCGACGCGACAGCTGAAAAAATTACTCGCGCCACTGGCAAGCGACTATGATTTTGTGTTCTTGGATTGCCCGCCTAATATTTCGTTATTATCGGAGGCAGTGTTTGAAGCGGTGGATGTGTTGCTGTCGCCGATTATCCCCACCACGCTGTCAATCCGCACACTGGAGCAGTTACAAAAATTTATCACCGATAATGAGCTGACTCATTTAACGTTGTTGCCGTTTTTTTCGATGGTGGACAGACGCAAAAAAATGCACCTCGACATTATGGCGCATCTTAATGAAACCTACCCTGACACCTTAAACACCGCGATTCCTTATGCCAGCGATATTGAGCGCATGGGTCTGGAGCGCAAGCCGTTAGGGGCGTATAGTCATACCGGCAAGTCTATCAGTGCTTATAATGACTTATGGCAAGAAATTTTGACCCGCATCAACACCCCTTGAGTCAACGCTATCGACGTTTAACACTATGACACAACCAACTTCCGGCAACGTTCATTCAGAGCAATTCTTACAGCAACAACTGCAAGAAGTCATCCGCCTGTTAGAAAAGCAGGAACTGGAAAAATCACTGGTTCATAGAGACCTGTCAACCACTGATTTAATTGAAACCGTGCTGCATAAACAACAGCAAACCCGTTTACAGGAAAAGTTCGCCCAGTTACACCCTGCCGATATTGCCGCGATTCTGGAATCATTACCGCTGGATCAGCGACAAATCGCATGGGAGGCGATTAAAACTGCGCATGAAGGTCAGGTATTATTAGAAGTGTCCGATGCGGTGCGGCAGACGCTGATTTCAGGCATGGAGGTGGAAGAACTCGCCAGTGTTGCCAGTCAACTCAATGCCGACGAAATAGCCGACATCGCCGCCGATATTCCTAAACGCGCGATGCTGAAAATCCTGCGTTCATTGAACAGTGAAGAACGCAGCGAGTTAAACGCGATTCTAGCGTACCCCGATAATCAGATTGGTGCCTTAATGGACTTCGGCATGATTACCATTCGGGATGATCTGAATTTAAAAGCCGTACTCACCTATATTCGTAAACTCGGTAAATTACCCAGCCACACCGATAAATTATTTGTCGTCAATCAATCCGATGTAGTGCAGGGTGTGCTACCGTTGCAACGCTTATTGACGCACCGCCCTGCCCTGCAAGTTGCCGATGTCATGGTCACGGATTTTGTCAGTTTTCAGGTCGATCAGGACACCGCCGAAGCCGCGCGTGCCTTTGAACGCTATGATTTGATTTCCGCGCCTGTGGTGGACAGCGACGGTAAATTACGCGGTCGATTATGTATCGACAGCATTTTAGATTTTGTCCGCGAAAAATCCGATGACGATTTGCTGATACAAGCGGGTATCGGAGAACAGGAAGATTTATTTTCCAGCGTCTGGAAAAGTGCCAGAAACCGCTGGGGCTGGTTATTGATTAATATCGTCACCGCGTTTATCTCCACGCGCATTATCGGCTTGTTTGAAGACGTGATTCTGCAATTAGTCGCATTAGCATCACTCATGCCCATTATTGCCGCAATGGGCGGAAACACGGGCAATCAAACCAGTATGCTCATTATCCGCTCGTTGGCATTGGGGCAGATTACCTCTACCAATGTCTGGCGGATGATTAAAAAAGAACTCACACTGGCGATGATTAACGGCGTGTTCATCGGCTGCATTATCGGCTTATTCAGCTTGTTACTGTATCGGGATGTGGCATTGTCAGGCGTGATGGCAGGGGCGATGTTTATCAATCTCATCGTTGCGGTGGTGGTTGGTCTGGTGATTCCTTTAGTACGGCATAAATTCGGTTACGATCCCGCCGTCGGTACCAGCGTTATTCTCACCGCCATCACCGATTCAATGGGATTCTTTATTTTTCTGGCGTTGGCGAGCGTGTTCTTAATCAAGTAGCCTGAAAAAGCTCTTGTCCACGAAAAGCACGAAAAAGATTAGGCAGTGTGTTTATTAAATGGAGTCTAAGGCATGACTTGGGCGACACAATCTCCAAAAAGTGTTTTGGATTCCTTGTCACAAATTTTGATTTTTTTTCGTGCCTTTCGTGCTTTTCGTGGACTATTGTTTTCTCATGCGTAACATCAGTTATAAATAAAAACGGTGGGCAAAAAAAACGCTGTCCTGCCTACTTCTTATGCAAGATTTTCAACTGTCGGTTCTCAAAAAACTTCAAGCCTTTGAAGGTCAGCCAACCGACTATCACCAAGCCGATGGTGAAGATAGCATAAGACGCTTCCCACGGCAGACCTTGGGTCATCATCGAGTATTCCGACATACCGCCCACCCCTGCCAATAAATTCAGCGGCATAAAAATAACGCTGATAATGGTGAGTCGCTTAATATCTTTGTTCTGGTTGATGTTGATAAAACCAACCGTGGCATCCATTTGAAAATTGATTTTATTAAACAAAAACGCCGTATGTCCGTCCAGCGATTCAATGTCACGCAAAATTTCGCGGACATCTTCACCTTGTATTTTTGACAAAAATTTGCCGCGCATCAAAAACGACAACGCGCGACGGGTATCCAGCACATTACGGCGGATGCGTCCGTTCAAATCTTCCTCGGCAGCAATGGCGGCGAGGATTTTTGCCGCTTCTTCATCGGTCATCTGCGATTTGAACACTTGCCGCCCGACTTCTTCCAGCTCGGTATAGACATCTTCCAGCGCGTTCGCCGAATACTCCACCTCGGCAGCATACAAATCCAACAGCACATCTTTGGCATCGGTCACATAACCCGACTGGGCGCGGGCGCGTAAGCGTTGCAGACGAAACACGGGTAATTCTTTACCGCGCACGGAAAACAGCGTGTCTTCATTCAGTACAAACGCTACCGCAACGTTGCCCGATTCATCTTTACGATCCAGTAAAAAATCGGAATGCAGGTGAATTTCGCCGTTATCTTCCACATAAAACCGCGCACTGGATTCCAAATCGGTTAAATCACGCGGATTGGGTAATTCCACGCCAAATATTTCTTCTGCCCATGACAGATGCTCATCTTCAGGCATCACCAAATCAATCCAGACAGGCTTGATATTGGCTAAATCGTCTTTGGTGTCTATCGGACTTTGCCGCAAGCGACCTTCATGCAAATCAAATACCCGAATCGTCATGTTACGATTGCGATACTTAACGTCAGCCTGAACTTCTATCTGAGGCTGGACAGACATGGAGACGCGGATACTGTCTCTGCGCTCAAAACGAATCAATGACCACAAAATTTGCCGGTCATCGGGCGAGAAAGTCTCCAGAATAGTCGCAATCGCTTCATTATCCAGTTGCTCGAATAACCGTTGTATCTCGACTAAATTTTGTTTATGTACCAGACTTTCTACCAGTTTATGTTTGGCGAGAATATTTTTTATTTCGCGCAAGTGATGTTGCAAGTATTCTGAATTGTGCATTTGCTTTACCTTATGTAACAACCTGATGCGCTACGGGTTTTATTTTTATTATCAAAGAAGGAGAATTTATGGATTTTCAATGCGACACCGTTAAGGTATCCGGCAAAGATGCGCTGGCTGCTTATCAACGTCTGAAAGACAATACCGATGTTATTCCTGTGATTTTAGGTGATGACGAGGATCTTGAAGCAATGGCTGAAGCCGCAAATTATACCACCGAGTCATTTAGCCAACTATTGCAACAGGCAGAAAACATAGACCCCGCAGATTGGTTTGATAAACGCCAAGCCCAAGATGCGGAATACTACGATTTAACCACAGGCGAGTGGCAGGATGACTTATCAGCTGCCAGCGACATTTCCGTACATTTGGACATACTGACAGGCGAACCTAAACCTGAGGTGAATATTGCCCTCGTACCCGTACCAAAAAGCTGGATGATACCTGCATTTTTAAAAATCGGCGGCTGGAATGAATGCCCGACTGCCGCCGAACACGCGGCTATTTTTAAATACTGGGATGAACGTTACGGCATCACCGTCGCGGGTATCACCGCCGATGTCATTGAACTGGAAGTACAACGCCCGCCAACCACACGCGAACAAGCCTTACAACTCGCCGAACAGCAATTTATTTACTGCCCAGACATTGTCTATCAAGGCACACAAACCATTGCCGCCTTAGCCTCAACCTTATTAAACGGACGCGTGTGGTTTTTCTGGTGGGATTAAATAATCTCTCGTTAAAGTTTATCAGAGGTGTAGCAAGCCTTATTACACTATGTTAATCTGAACAGGCTAAGGCATTGCCCTTAGTAACACAACGCGAAATGCTTCGCGTATTTCAATATTTATTTATTAAGGTGATAACAATGGCAGAATGGCGCAAAGTAGCTAAAGCATTTGCTTTAGGCGATGGACATATTTCACAAAAAGAAGTAGAAATTCTTCGTAAAGAAATTCTGGCTGATGGCGCGCTTTCTAAAAGTGAGCTGGATTTTTTACATGAAATCAAAGCTGAAGCCACCTCATCTGTTAAATTGCTGGATGAGTTGATTGCTGAGTGTGAAGCAATCGCTAAATAATCTGTGAGATAGCCTTTCTCCACATCAATCACAAGCGGTAAGCCGTTTGTGGTTGACAGGATTAAAAATAAAATTGTAAAAGACGTTGCTTGCAACGTCTTTTTTTAGTTACCGTGTTCTGGATTTACTCGGCTTGCCCGTACCGCGCTTGCTGTCATTGGGTTTACTGGGTTTGCCCGCACCGCGTTTGGCATTGTCGGCTTTCACTGGTTTTTTAGTGTGGCGAAAATCTTTCTTGCCCGTATTTTTATGAGGTGCATTCTTCTTCGGTGCATCAATCACTTTCAACGACACAGGTTCATAACCCGTATCAGCGATACGCGGAATCTGGCGTTTCAATAACTTCTCAATTTCCACCAATAAATACGCATCTTCGGGGCAGACCAACGAAATCGCCGAACCCGACGCACCCGCACGTCCTGTGCGTCCGATACGATGAATATAATCTTCCGCCACTTGCGGCAAATCAAAATTGATAACGTGCGGCAAATCATCAATATCCAAACCGCGTGACGCAACATCGGTCGCGACCAATACCTGTACTTTGCCCGTTTTGAAATACTCCAGAGCTTTGGTACGCGCCCCTTGAGTTTTATCACCGTGCAAAGCAACGGTACGGATGCCGTCTTCTATCAGCTGTTTTTCCAAACGGTCTGCACCGTGTTTGGTACGCACGAACACCAGCACCTGCTTCCAGTTGTTGCTGCCGATTAAATAAGAAATCAACTCGCGCTTGTATTCTTTGCCGATACCATAAATAAGTTCCGAGACGTTTTCAGCGGTGGCATTTTGTTTGGCAACCGCGACTTCCACAGGATTATTCAGCAACTGCGCGGCGAGGGCTTTCACGCCATTGGGTACGGTCGCGGAGAATAATACCGTTTGCCGTTGCTTGGGCAGCAAAGTCATGATTTGTTTAATATCAGGCAAAAAACCCATATCCAGCATACGGTCGGCTTCGTCCAGCACCAGATATTCCACATTGCCCAAATTAACCACGCGCTGATTAATGTGGTCGATTAATCGTCCTGTGGTGGCAATAACAATGTCACAACCACGGCGTAATTGGCGGGTTTGCTGTCCGATACTCGCACCGCCGACCACTAATTCCGCGTGTAACGGCGACAACGCGCCATAAGTCTGCACGCTTTCATACACTTGCGCGGCAAGTTCACGGGTCGGCACTAAAATCAATGCGCGTATGCGGCGCGGCGTTTGTTGCGGATTGAAAGTTTCTGTGAGTTTTTGTAATAACGGCAAAGTGAAACTGGCGGTTTTCCCCGTGCCTGTTTGCGCTCCTGCGAGTACGTCTTTGCCCGCTAAAATTAACGGTATCGCTTGTTCCTGAACAGGCGTGGGCGTGGTGTAGCCTTGTTCGGCTATAGTTTTTAATAGGGTTTCGGATAAGCCGAGTTGGTTGAAGGTCATAAGTGATTTTGTGTGGGTGGTTGAGTGTGTGTTGTATGGCGCGGCGCGCCGAGACTGCATTCCCACGCGGCGCGTGGGAACGAGTGAAACGAGGTAAGCTCATTCAGATTGAAATCCATGTCTTTCATAACTTTTTATCAGCGTACTTTCAGGTAAGGTTTCCCTGCCCATATTAGTTAATGACAGAATCTCCCTTACATATCTTCCTATTGTCGCGTTTAATCCCCTAGATGGAAATGTTAGATACCTTCCCATTAATTCTTGATTATTCTCAATTTCAAGAAAAACAGTGTCCGTAATACAAATAACTTCAGTAGCTGTAATGACTCCATTTCTTGATCGTCGAATTGTATTAATAATTTCTCTAACAAATATGTCTATTTCTTCATTCATAAATAATTTCTCACAAGATAAACAAAACACCCCTCTCGTTCCCACGCGCCGCGTGGGAATGCAGTGTAGGCGCGCCGCGCCGCGCCGCGCCACACACCCATAATACTACCAATCCATAAAAACAGGCATCAACCCCTCCAAGCCCGCGTAATTCCTAGCACTAGAATATCGCCAATCCTCAGGCTTATCGACATACCCCCGTTTCACAGGATTAAAATGTATGTAGTCCAACTTCTGCCGCGACATTTCTGCATTTTGCATAAGTTGAGGGTGTAATCCTTCTTCCCAGCATTGATATTCCCTATCCAATTTATGCGCCTTACGAAAAAACGCCATTTGTTTCAACACCCGTTCAGCCTGACATTCTTTCAAATAATCAATCAACTGTCTTGCGGTGTAGGATTTAAACAGCGGCAATTCGGCGAGTAAGTCATCTGCTTGCGCGACTAAATGCAGGTGATTTTCTAGGATGACATAACCGTAAACTTTCCAGCCGTTGTGTTGTTGTCGATATTGTAACGCATTGAGAATAATGTCTACGGTTTGCGGGCGAGTGAACAACGGTATCCAGTTGATGACGGTGCAGGTAAGAAAGTGCGGGGCTTGGGTTTCGCGGATTAAATAGCGGCTGCGTCCCATTGGATTATTCCTTGGTGATGGGTGGCGCGGCGCGCCACTACTGCATTCCCACGCGGCGCGATGGGAACGAGTGAAACATAAAAAAAGAGCCTTGCGGCTCTTTTTCGTTGCCGAGCTAAAAAATGATTTTAATCTTCTTTTTCAGCTTCTTTAATACTTAAACGCACACGACCTTGACGGTCGATTTCCAAGACTTTGACTTTAACTACATCGCCTTCATTCAAACGGTCGCTGACTTTGTCAACGTGTTCGTCGGAGATTTGTGAGATGTGAACCAAGCCGTCTTTGCCGGGTAGGATAGTGACGAACGCGCCGAAGTCCATTAAACGGACAACTTTGCCTTCGTAAACTTTACCGACTTCTACTTCTGCGGTGATTTCTTCGATTAAGCGGCGAGCTTCTTCACCTGCGGCTTTATCAACTGAAGCAACTTTAACGATACCGTCATCGGTTAAATCAACGCTTGCACCTGTTTGTTCGGTAATGCTGCGGATAGTTGCGCCGCCTTTACCGATAACTTCACGGATTTTTGCAGGGTCGATTTTGAAGGTGATGATACGCGGTGCGAAATCAGACATTTCATTGCGCGTTGCGGCTAAGGCTTTGTTCATTTCGCCTAAGATGTGCAGACGACCTACTTTAGCTTGCGCTAGTGCAGTTTGCATGATTTCTGCGGTGATACCATCAATTTTGATGTCCATTTGCAGCGCGGTAATGCCGTCGATTGAGCCTGCCACTTTAAAATCCATGTCGCCTAGGTGATCTTCATCACCCATGATGTCGGATAATACGGCAAAGCTGTCGCCTTCTTTAATCAAGCCCATTGCAATACCTGCAACAGGTGTGCTGATGGGTACGCCCGCATCCATTAATGCCAAGCTGCTACCGCACACGGAAGCCATTGAGCTTGAGCCGTTTGATTCGGTAATTTCTGATACGACGCGGATGGTGTAAGGGAATTCTTCCATGTTGGGCAATACCGCAGCAACGCCGCGTTTTGCTAAACGACCATGACCGATTTCACGGCGTTTTGGTGAGCCGACAAAACCTGTTTCACCTACGCTGTACGGAGGGAAGTTGTAATGCAGCATGAACGGTTCTTTGTATTCGCCAGCCAGTGCATCAATAATTTGTGCATCGCGTTGTGTGCCTAAGGTGGCAACGACGAGGGCTTGGGTTTCGCCGCGTGTGAATAATGCTGAACCGTGGGTTCTGGGCAATACACCTGTGCGAATGGTAATTGGGCGTACTGAGTCTAACGCACGTCCGTCAATACGTCTGCCTTCTAATACTGCATGACGCACGATGCTGTATTCAAGGTGTTCGATAATGCCACGGATGTCATTTTCAGCGTAATTGACTGATAATTTTTCGACGACGGCGGTACGAATGCCTTTTAAATGTTCTTGGCGAACTAATTTTTCTGCGATGGTGTAGGCTTGTTTAATATCAGCTTCTACGGCTTCGGCAACTAATTGTTTTAGTTCAGCATTGGTTTCAGGGGCAACCCATTCGACTACGCCACAACCTGCGGCAGCAGCAAATTCATTAATGGCGTTAATGGCAGTTTGCATTTGTTCATGACCGAACAATACTGCACCCAGCATGACTTCTTCTGATAAACCAGCGGCTTCTGATTCCACCATCAATACGGCTTGCGCTGTACCTGCAACCACTAAAGTCAGTTGTGATTCTTTTAAGGCAGCGGGTGATGGATTTAATAAATATTCGCCGTCTTTATAACCGACACACGCTGCGCCGATTGGACCATTGAAGGGTAAACCAGAGACCGCTAAGGCAGCAGATGCACCTAAAAGGGCGGCAATTTCTGGATCAACTTCTGGGTTAAGCGACACCACGGTAGCAATAATCTGCACTTCGTGGGTGTAGCCTTCTGGGAATAAGGGGCGTATCGGGCGATCAATCAAACGTGATGTTAAGGTTTCTTGTTCGCTTGGTCTGCCTTCGCGTTTGAAAAAACCACCGGGAATTTTACCTGCCGCGTAGGCTTTTTCTTGATAATTAACCGTTAAAGGAAAAAAATCGCCGCCAGCGGGTTCTTTTTTACCGACGACTGTAACAAGTAATGATGTACCGTCTACATCAATCATCACTGCGCCGTCTGCTTGACGTGCGATTTCACCCGTTTCTAGCGTAATTTTATGATCGCCGTACTGAAATTCTTGCCTAATAGGGTTCACTATTGAAGGTTCCTTTATTGTAGATTGTGAGTAGATTTTTACTGTGTTAAAGCAGAAACGACACCGTGCAGTGCCGTTTCTGTGGAGAGTATTACTTGCGTAAACCTAAACGTTCAATCAATGAACGATAACGTCCTAGGTCTTTGCCTTTGAGGTAATCTAATAATTTACGACGTTGGTTTACCATACGCAACAAACCACGACGTGAGTGGTTGTCTTTTTTGTGTTCGGCAAAATGCGGCATTAAATGATTAATATGAGCGGTCAATAAAGCCACTTGAACTTCGGGTGAACCTGTATCAGTTTCTGATTGACGATAGGCTTCGACGACGGCTTTTTTTTGTTCTGCGGTAAATGGCATTGCTTATAATCCCTAAGATTAATTTAAAATAAAAACCGTCGGATGACGGCTTAAGATAACACTCCACGATAGGGTGTAGAGTTCGGTGCTCAATCGCGTAGATTGAATAATTTTTTCGGGGCTAGTTTACCATTTAAAGCCATTTCCCCCAAGCCCAGAAACAGCTCGTTATGATAAATCCGCACGATGCCCGCTTCTGAATTGTCGTAAGCAATCGTCTGACCGTACTGAATAGCGGTGGCTTGTTCGCTTGATAACTGCACAGAGGGAATGCTTTGCAGCGGTTCATCAACCGCCATTAAACAGGCGTTTAATTCCTCTGCTGTCATGGCGGTGAGTTGTTCAATCGTGTGTGCATCGGCTAACTGAAACTGTCCTGCCTGCAAACGCCGCAGCACAGTGACCGTACCGCCGCAACCGAAATAATGCCCGATGTCTTCGGCTAAGGAGCGGATATAAGTGCCTTTAGAGCAGAACACTTCCAGACTCAGCAAATCGCCAGCAAAATCTAGCAATTTAATTTCGTATAGCGAGATATGGCGGGCTTTGCGCTCAATGGTGATGCCTTCACGCGCCAATTCATACAGTTTTTTGCCGTTATGTTTTAACGCCGAATACATCGGCGGCACTTGGTCAATCTCACCTGTGAAGTGTTGCAAACAAGCGTGAATTTGTTCAAGAGACAACGGCGGCACAGGCTTGGTTTCCAGCACCATGCCTTCCGCATCGCCCGTATCGGTCATCACGCCTAACTGAATAGTGACCGCATAGCGTTTGTCATCATCCAGCATCATGCCCGACACTTTGGTCGCCTCACCAAAACACAGCGGCAATAAACCTGTCGCCAACGGATCTAAACTGCCCGTATGCCCTGCTTTATTGGCATTAAATAAACGGCGTACTTCCTGCAAGGCTTTATTAGAAGAGACACCGAGGCGTTTATCCAACAATAAAATACCGTGGACATTAAGACCTGATTTGCGTTTGCTCATGGGGTGATTAAGTGGCGTTAATGCAGATAGTTATTTAATAACCGAAGAACAGGAGTCTATTGTAATCGGTGTTAATTCGATGGCTGACATGATGTCATTTTAAAAAAATATCATCACTCCCCTATTTTTGTGACATGGGAATGATGATGGTTTGTGTAGTATTTCTGTTAGTTCTCAGGTTCTTGTGAAGACCTTGGCACATCACTCAACAATTCAGCGACGCGCATACCTGTATCAAACGAGGTGTCGTAGTGAAAACGCAGCGTGGAGATGTGCCGTAGGCGCATACGCTTGGCGAGTTCGTGGCGTATCAGTGGGGCTAGTTCGTTGAGCAATTTAACATTGTCTTTTTTAGCTTGCTCATCAGCATTCAGTACCGTGACATAAATTTTTGCCACGGCTAAATCTTTGCTGACCACGACTTCATTGATAGTGACAAAACCTAAACGGACATCTTTAACATCACGTTGCAAAACAAGCGACAGCTCTTTTTGCATTTGTGAAGAGACGCGGGCATTACGCCCGAATTCTTTTGCCATGATTACAGTTCCCGTTTCACTTCGGTGCGTTCAAAGACTTCAATTTGATCGCCAACACGGACATCGTTGTAGTTCTTCACGCCGATACCGCATTCTATGCCCATTTTAACTTCGGCAACGTCATCTTTGATACGGCGTAAAGATTCCAGCTGACCTTCATAAATCACAACATTGTCACGCAGTACGCGAATCGGTAGATTACGTTTAACGTAGCCATCAACGACCATACAACCGGCAATCGCGCCGAATTTTGGTGATTTGAACACGTCGCGCACTTCGGCAAGACCGACAATGGTTTCTTTGATTTCAGGAGCCAACATCCCGCTGATAGATTTTTTAACTTCGTCTATCGCTTCATAAATGATGCTGTAGTAATGTAAGTCGATGCCTTTTTCTTCAATCATTTTTCTAGCGGTCGCATCGGCACGGACGTTAAAGCCCATTAAGATTGCGCCCGACGCTAAGGCTAAATTGGCATCGCCTTCGGTAATACCACCTACACCGCCATAAACGACTTTTACTTCCACTTCGTCGTTCGACAAGCCGACCAATGAACTGCGCAGAGCTTCTAAACTGCCTTGTACATCGGTTTTTAACACCAAGTTGACACAAGCCAGTTCGCCTGTGGTCATGCGTGAGAATACTTCGTCCAGTTTAGCGGCTTGCTGTGCGGCATGACGGGTGAATTTTTTGCGGTCTTCACGATGTTTTGCCAAGTCTTTGGCAACACGTTCATTTTGTACCACTAAGAATTCATCACCTGCATTCGGTGTACCTGATAAACCTAGAATTTCAACAGGTTCACAAGGGCCCGCTTCTTTAATGGGTTTGCCGTTTTCATTGAACATGGCGCGAACGCGACCATATTCATGTCCGCATAACACCATTTGTCCATTTTCCAGTGTGCCTTTTTGGATTAAGACGGTGGCAACTGCACCGCGTCCTTTATCCAGACGTGATTCAATAACGATACCAGAAGCCGCGCCTTCGACAGGGGCTTTCAGTTCTAAAATCTCGGTTTGGACAATCAGTGCTTCGATAAGGTCATCAATACCCAAGCCTGTTTTAGCCGAAATTTGTAAGAATTGCACATCACCGCCCCATTCTTCGGGCTGTACGCCGATGCTGGATAATTCCTGCATGACTTTATCTGGATTAACACCCGGTTTATCCATTTTGTTCATGGCGACGATAATCGGTACGTTAGCCGCTCTGGCGTGTTCAACTGCTTCTTTGGTTTGCGGCATCACGCCATCATCTGCGGCAACGACGATAATAACTACGTCAGTGACATCGGCACCACGCGCCCGCATGGCAGTAAATGCCGCGTGACCCGGTGTGTCCAAGAAAGTAACCGAACCGTGGTCGGTTTTGACTTGATACGCACCGATGTGCTGAGTAATACCACCCGCTTCACCTGCGGCGACGCGGGTTTTACGAATGTAATCGAGCAGTGATGTTTTACCGTGATCGACGTGACCCATGATGGTGACGATAGGTGCGCGCGGCTGTTCTACGCGGTTATCTTCTTCCAATGCTTCGGCGAGCATTTCCTGCTCAAGATCGTCTTCACTTTGCATAATGGGTTTATGACCCATTTCTTCAACCAGAATCGCCGCTGTGTCTTGGTCGATGGTTTGGTTGATGGTCGCCATGATACCGAGTTTCATCAAATGCTTAATGACAGCTGCCGCTTTGATGTTCATTTTTTGCGCAAGATCAGAGACGATAATCATCTCGGGAATCGTCACGTCATAAACGATAGGCGCGCTGGGCATTTCAAATTGATGCTTGCCTTCAGGCTGGTTAACGTTGCGTTGCGGGGCTTGCTGCTTGCCTTTGCTACGCTTGCCGCGTTTACCGTCTTTACCCGATGAACGCGCACCACCGCCGCCTTCGTCAGCACCTTTTCTGTGCTGTCCGTCAGTTTTTGCGGCTTGTTGTCTGACTTTGTCAGCATTTTTCTTAATAGACTCTTCCAATCGACGCTCTTTCTCTTGTTGTTTTTTGCGGGCTTCTTCAGCTTCTTTGGTTTTGGCTGATTTTTCTTTGTTTTTCTTTTCTTCTTTGAGTTTTAACGCCTCAAATTTGGCTTCTGAGTCAAGATCCACTTCTGGCTCAATCAGTTGCTCCGCTTCAATGTCAGCAACAGACTTGTCATCGGCTTTCACTTCAAGCTCTGGCTGTTGTACAGATACTTCGGCAACTGTATCTTTCGGTTGAGGCGTTTGTTCAGCGGATACGATAACAGGCTCTACGACAACAGGTGTAATAATTTCAGCGGGTGCGACAACTTCGATCTCTACGGGCTGTGTCAGTTCTTCCACTTCAACTTTGGGCGGTTCAACGGCTTTTACTTCATCGACATCGGCACGTTTTATGTACGTTTTCTTTTTACGCACTTCAACGCTGATGGTTTTTGTGGAACTACCCGGTACGCTGGCTTGTTTGATTTCGGTGACTTTTCGGCGTGCTAACGTAACCCGATTAGGCGAGTTGTCACCTTCGCCTTGGGCTTTACCATGACTTTTACGCAAGTGCGTTAATAAACGCATTTGTTCATCGTCATTAATGATGTCATCAGGTGTTCTAACAGATAATCCCGCCTCTTGCAGTTGTTTTAATAACTGATCCAACGGCGTTTTTACCATGTCGGCTAATTGTCGTACTGTTTTATCGCTCATATTCCTACCCCTTACCTACTCGCTTTATGCCTACGCAAACCAAGGCTCACGAGCCTTCATAATCAACGTTTTTGCACGTTCTTCACTCATACCTGAAATATCCAGCAAATCGTCAACTGATTGTTCTGCCAAATCTTCCATCGTTACAACGCCCTGACTGGCTAAACTGTAGGCTAAATCATGATCCATGCCTTCCATATCCAGCAAACTTTGCGCGGGCTGTGCGGTTTCTATTTTTTCTTCAGCGGCAATGGCATTAATGAGCAGTGCGTCTTTAGCACGATTTCTCAGTTCATTAACCAGTGGCTCATCAAAACCTTCAATTTCCAGCATTTCACTGACAGGTACATAAGCAATTTCTTCCACACTGTTGAAACCGACTTCCGCCAGAATTAATGCGATGTCGTCATCAACACCCAGTTGGTCGATAAATAATTGTTTAATTTTGCCCACTTCGGCTTCGGCATTTTGTTCGGCTTTAGACGCATCAATCACATTGAGTTCCCAGCCGGTCAGTTGAGTCGCCAATCGGACATTCTGACCGCCACGACCAATGGCTTGTGATAAGTTTTCGGAGCTGACCGCTAAATCCATGCTGTGTTTGTCTTCATCGACAACAATGGATTGAATTTCCGCAGGTGACATGGCATTAATGACAAACTGCGCTTCACTTGGGTTCCATAAAATAATGTCAACCCGTTCGCCTGCCAATTCGTTAGTCACGGATTGTACGCGAGAACCGCGCATACCGACACACGCACCGACGGGGTCTAAACGCGGATCGTTACTTCTAACCGCCAGTTTAGCACGCGAACCCGGATCACGAGCCGCGCCCATGACAGTAATCATGCCTTCGCCGACTTCGGGTACTTCTAAACGAAATAAGGCAATCAGCAGTTCGGGTGCTGTGCGGCTGACAAATAATTGGGGGCCGCGAGGTTCTAAACGCACGTCTTTTAAATAGCCGCGAATACGGTCGCCAATACGCACAGGTTCACGCGGAATCATGTCTTCTTTGGCAATATAGGCTTCAATGTGTCCGCCTAAGTCCATATAGATACTGCCTTTTTCGATGCGTTTGACTACGCCTGTCACCAGTTCACCGACACGACTTTGATACGCATCGACAATTTTCTTGCGCTCTGCTTCGCGTACTTTATGAATGATAACCTGTTTAGCAGTTTGTGCGGCAATACGACCGAAATCGACTGATTCTATTTCTTCTTCGATGATGTCGCCGACTTGTGCATCTGGATTATCCAGTCTCGCCACTTCCAGCAAAATTTGTGTTGTTGGGAACTCAACATCACCTGCACACGCTGGGTTTGCATCCACGACTTCCCATTGGCGGTAAGTGCTGTAATCGCCTGTTTTACGGTCGATAGCGACTCGTGCTTTGATTTGATTAACGTGACGTTTGATAGTGGCAGTTTCTAATGCGGATTCGATTGCTTGAAAAACAATTTCTTTTTCTATTTCTTTTTCATTAGAAAAAACTTCGACTACCAGTAAAATTTCTTTATTTGCCATTGCGTCCTCCTTTTTCTATAAAATACTCAGGCACTAAACGCGCCTTACTCATGGCGTTAAACGGAACATCAAAAAACTGCCCTGCTTCTGAGAGCGTAATAATATCGTCTTCAACTTTTTCAATCAGTCCTGTGATTTTTCTACGACCTTGGATGGCTTTAAACAGATGAACCATAACAGTGCTACCGATAAATTGCTCAAACTGACTGACTTTAAAAAAGGGTCTGTCCGCTCCGGGTGAAGACACTTCTAATTGATAAAAACCTTGTATGGGGTCTTCTACATCGAGAACACCGCTGATCTGATGACTGACTTTAGTGCAGTCTTCCACCAAAATTCCGTTTTCACTGTCGATATAAACTCGTAACAGACCGTGTTTTGGATGCGGATTATAGTCAATGCCGACGCATTCATAACCTAAGCCTTCCACAATCGGTTCTATTAAGTTGACCAAATGCTCAGGAGCCTGTTTCATTTTTCCTCACTTACTTTCGCACAAAAAAAAAGAGCCAAAGGCTCTTCCATTAACAATTCGACTATTAGACCACTCAAAACCGAAGCCTAGAAAATAAAAAACCCCAAGAATGGGGTTCAAAAATCTGGTAGCGGGGGCAGGATTTGAACCTACGACCTTCGGGTTATGAGCCCGACGAGCTACCAAGCTGCTCCACCCCGCGATTGATTTGATGTATTATAAACACTTTATAATATAAAGCAAGCTGTTTCTTTAATATAACTTGCTGCTGGAGTACAAACTTAGGTTTGCACTCCTTGTTTATCAGCTTAATAACGTGCGCTCTATTAACCAATAAGCACCTGCTAAACTCGCCGAAATTGAACAAACAGGTGTGAGTCTTGGTTCTATCATTGGCTTTTTATGCAGCCACCAGATAATCGGTAAAAAGACAGCCGCTACGGTTATCTGACCTATTTCCACACCTAGGTTAAAGGAAAACAGCGGTAGCATGATGCCTGTTTCCATCGAGGAAATGCCCATTTCGCGTAACACGGCGGCAAAACCGAAGCCATGCACCAAGCCGAAGAAAAACGTCAGCCATTGTCGTCCTTTGGGATGATCGCCACGCATTATATTTTCCACGCCGACATAAATAATAGTGGCGGCAATCAGCGGCTCAACGATACTGCTGGGAATATCAATGACGTTGAATGCAGCCAAGCCCAGTGTGATGGAGTGAGCAATGGTGAAAAAGGTGATGATTTTGAGTGCGGGCAAAAAGCTGCGCGTAACAATCAACAGCGAAAACAAGAACAATAGGTGATCGTAGCCTGTCAAAATGTGTTCGATGCCTAACAGTAAAAAATCGCTGAACGTTGAGGCGGTTGGCGTACCTTCGACACTGAGGATGCCCGCATCAGCAACAGGAAAAGTCTGTGCGATGGTGTTATCGGCTTGCGAGAGCATTTTTTCAGCTATGCCCTGCCCTGTTTCATTTTTCAGGGTAACAAATTGCTTATGACCTGACGGCAGTTTGCTTAAAAAATTTGCCTGTAGTTGCAGTTGTTTACCGGGGGTTTGTGCATAATGCAGGTCAATATGGGCGTTATTCTGCTCATCAAAACTGACGACACCTGCCGCACTCGGCTGAATAACCTGCCCGTCCAGCGTGAGTTGTAAGCCTTGCTCTACCCACGCGGCAATTTTGGGCTTTGCGGCATTTTGTTCTGCGGCAGTGACTTCGGCATCCTGATCGCTGTCCATCGGCACGAGTGCTTCCACATCTTGCACAGAGAAAGTGATTTTAGTATCCATGCCTTGCGCGTTGATGACTACATCTGTCGAACTTAAACCCGGATCATGCGCCGCGCTGAACTGCGCATAACCCAGTAAGAAAATAACGGCGATGAGTTTATTGAACATTAACTCTTCTCCATGACTTTACGTTTTTTACGAACCCAGACAATGATGCCAATGATAAGAAGCAGTAGCGTGGTCGCACCGCCTGCAATCAGCATGATGGTTTGTTTGGGTAATGCGTCTGGATTGCCACCGACATGAAACGGAATTCTCAGCTTGTCTTCATCTGAAATAGCTTCTTCACCACCCACTAATAAAAATAAGGCGTAATAGCCATTTTTATCAATATCAGCTTGTGCTTCCACTACGCCTTTTGAATAAGTTTTAGCAGGAACTTCGGTAATGGTGCGAATTTCTTTAAAACTTTCAGGTTTACTGTCATCTGAACCTGTTAATTCCAGTTCGACAACACGAATACCAATCGGCGTTTGGCGAATATCGCGGTCAATTAAATCAGCTGAAAAAAAGGCTTTACCTGTTACGGGCAGCTCTTGGCAATACGGTTTTAATAACGCCGCTCTATCACTGGCATCTTTGGGTGCAACGGCAGTTTTGACATAAACGCTAAGATGCACGGCATAAAAATCATTGGTAATCAAACAGCCGACGCTGTTTAAATCAGGAATTTGCGGCTGTGTACCGAGTTTGTCTCTATCGCACCCAGTGAGCAGGCTCATCAGCAGTAATACGGCAAAAATTATATTTTTCATCATTAGGGTGCTTTAATCGTGAATTGGTATTTGCCTGTGACGATGTGGGTATCAATCGACACCGCGCGATAACGGACGGTATAAGTATCGGGGGTTAATAAAGGCACAGTGACATAAAAATGTGTTAAATCAGTGGCTTCCTGCACCATATCTTTGTTGTCAACACGTTTGCCTTTGCTATCAATAACCGCGAGGGCTTTGTATTCTGTGCCGACTTTATCATCAAACCAAACATCGACTTGTTTAGGCGATTCCGTCAACACGGCATTTCCCTCTGGCGAAGACCGTACCATTTTGGCGTGTGCGAATGATAGCGACGGCATTGCCAGCGCGGCAAGCAGGACAACCCCCGAAAACAGGGAATATTTTTTCTTATTAGTGTGATAGTGAGTCATAAAATCTACGAATAAATGAGTGAATGTCAGTGGCAATGGGGGCGTTATTATAAACCGATGTGTGACAATAGCGTTATTCATCAAGCATTTTAACCATCCATTGACTAGGCTGTTTATTGTGCTTTTCTGTCCACAGAGCTAAAAAACCATGCTGGGTACTGATAATACGCGGATGCGTCGCCATGATACCTGTGGCAGATAAGCGTTGAGCGGTTGACCATGTACTACCGCCATCTTTTGATTGTGCAGAAAAAATACTCAATCCGTCCGGCTCTCTTTCGTCCCAAATCATGGCAAGCTGTTGTTGATTAACGGCAATATCACTATGACTGGCCAGTTTGCCGATAGCCTGCGGTGTACTCCATGTGTTGCCATTGTCGCTAGAACGCAGTGTATATAAGCCTGACTTACCGTCCAATCCTGTCCACACGCTACTATATAGCACGTTATGTTCGTCTACCGCCAAGCCGCCGCCGATATGCGGACAACCGTCAAATTGCCAGCCAAACGTGCCAACGGTACTGGTACGCCGCCACGTCACGCCATTATCAGACGATTGCATCAATGCCATATCGCGCGGTTTCATGTCCCGATACAGAATATTGAGTTCACCTGAGGGTGATACTGCCAAGGTGTTCCAACAGCAGGAACACGTCGAATCATCCAGTTTTTGACTTGCCTGCCATTGCTCACCGCCATTCAGCGAGCGGGCATAGCGCAAACTTTGATAACCGTTTTCTTCTGGGTCTGCGAGCCACACCGCATGAAAAATGCCCTTTTTATCGGCAATCACATCAATATGCGCTTGGTCACCATTATTATCAACGGCAGGATTTGCGCCTTTGTGCCACGTCTTACCTGCATCATGTGAATAATAACTGACCATCGGCCCCATGCTGGGAAATTCGCCCTTGGTTTGCCAGATTGCCACCCGATTATCGCCAGTAGCGGCAATTTGCACATCGTTGCCGCGTACCGCAATAGGATTGCTATCGGTCGCAATATCCACCGCCGCATTCCAATGCTGACCACCATCTTCCGAAGAAACATAGCGCACGACAGTAAGCTTGGTTTTATCTGATAGCTTGCCTGCGACCAGCGCGTGAATTTTGTCATTATCCGTGCTTACATCGAAGCTGATAACGTCCTGTACGCCTGATGATGACGTTAAATTAATTGTCCGAGGATTCGGCACTACGGATTGAACACCCATACAAGCCGTCAATAATAAGGTAACGCCGATGCCTAAGGTGAAAAAATAAGAAGTTCTGTACATAGCTCATCAATATTAATGTGGGTCAACCTATATAAAGTAGGTAGGATGATTTAGTGTAACATTATTAATCAATCCTCTTGATTGTAGTAGTATTGAACACGCTGAATTCACGCATAAAAATGGGGAGAAGTCATGAAATTTAATAAAATAATAACATTCGTTTTGACCTTGGTCGCAAGCGCATTACCTAGTCAGGCAGCACAGGCAGTCGAATACAAATCGTTTGCAGGTATTCGCTTTGTCCGAATAGAAGCTGGCTGTTTTTTAATGGGCAAAGACACGGATATTAAAGAAAGCAGTGAAGTTGAAATGCCGCAGCATCGCGTCTGCATTGAAAAGCCGTTTTATTTAGGCGAAACGGAAGTCACGCAAAAACAATGGGAAGATGTCATGGGCAGCAATCCCAGCAAATATAAAGCCCAGTATAAACCTGTGGAAAAAGTAAACTGGGAGGATGCACAAGCCTTTATTAAAAAATTAAATGAACAACAAGGCGGCAATGCTTTTCGCTTACCGACGGAAGCGGAATGGGAATATGCTGCCAGAGCAGGCAGCACCACGCTATATTCTTTCGGTGACGACCCTAAAAAATTAGTCGAATACGCATGGTTTGGTAACGAAGGCTATCACGGCACCAGCAAAGAAGTCGGTACTAAAAAGCCTAACCAATGGGGATTGCAGGATATGCACGGTAATGTGTGGGAATGGGTGCAGGATTGGTATGACCCCAATTATTATCATAACAGTCCTGAAAAAGACCCGAAAGGCCCTGAAACAGGGCAATTCCGTGTATATCGCGGCGGTAGCTGGGTAGGTAAAGCGATTAATTTACGCTCTTCTTTACGTTATAGCGGCTTACCCGTCAGCCGTACCAGCGACATTGGCTTTCGCTTATTAAGGGAAATTGAGTAATTCTACTGAAAAAAATACGGTATTTTCACTGAAAAAGTACCGATATAGCAACAATGTTTAAGGCATTTTAACGCATCATCTGTGTTAGAATATGCAGAGCAATAGTCATTACATTTTAGTTAAATGTCTTTTGTTGACCACTTTAAACTTAAATAGAGTGAATGTAGCTTCACTCAGCCACCAAAGGATCACAATATGAAATTATTGAAAAAAATCGCAGTTGCTGTTGTCATCACTGCATCAATGACTGCGGTATCTTCAACAGCATTCGCTGCTGAAGCGCACAAAGATTTAAACGCTGTCGTTCAAACTGCTGCTAAAAACACTGAAGCATCATTATTAGAAGCAAAAGCGTTATTAGAAAAAGGTGGCGACACTAACGAACAAATTCAAACCGCTTTGAATAATGCTCGCCAATCAGTTAAAGAATTCCGTTATGAGCAAACTGAGCGTTTACGTCAAAAATTGAATGACAAATTAAGAACAGCTCGTGAAGCATTCTTAGAAAACAAAAACGAAGAAGCATTAGCTGACGTTAATGCTGCTTTAGCAATCTACGCAGAAATGAAAAAAATCTACGACGCAGCTCACTAATAATTAAGTCAGCCCGTTATTGATCAGCCAGACTATAAGGGTTGTATACCCTTATAGTTTACTGCGGCAGACATTAAAAGTAACATCTATTACCTTACTAACAAATTGATAATTTCAAAATGTGGTAGAATCTTTCTTGGTAGGTTACATACTATAAAAAAATGGTCTGCCAATACACTTAAATAAAAATAACTTGAGGATTTAGAAACATGAAAACCTTAAAAAAAATCGCATTAGCTTTATGTATCGCCGCTTCTTTGGGCGCAGTTTCAACTTCAGTCATGGCTGAAGGCGATGCGGGACGTATCACTTATGCACCTGCTGATGCAATTGACATGGTCGCAAGCAAAGTTGGCGATGCTATTGAAGCTCTGACAAAAGGCGAAGACATTGCAAAAGTTGACGCGCTTATCAAAGACGCACTGGATGCCGGTAAAGAAATCAATGCCAATGACAGAGTGTTTGCTGCGCGTGACAAAGTAAACAGCAAATTGAAAAATGCTCGTAAACTTTTGAAAGACGGTTCTACACAAGAAGCTGAAGCTCTGTTAAGAGATGCTCAAAAAGGCTACTTAAAACTGAAAGAGTTAATCTAAAAAGCATACTGCGCTCAATACATGAGCGGTGCTTTAAAATAACCTGCTGAAAAACAGTTAGTTAACCCAGTCGATATTCAAATGGGTTTAACTTTTTAGGCACACCTTTTATGCCGTCAGCTAAAGGGTTAAAAACCTCGTTACCAACAAGTGACGAGGTTTTTTTATGCCCATTACTTAACCTCTATTGCTATTAGCACTTACCTATCTGCTTGGCTTCTGGTATATTCAAAACCCAGCTTCATCGTGAGCTGCACAGATTTACTTTCTGTGACTATAATAAATTTAGAGGAGGGGGGTTGTCATGACTGAAATATTGTTTGTATTAACTGTAATTTATGTGGCTTATATTCTTTATATTGTCAGTGGTGACAAAAAAGCAATAGCCAAATCCATAACGCCTGTAGAAGAACCTGAAAAACAGGGAGTATCGGTGCAACTTGCAGCAATTGAGCCGATTCCTAAAAAAGAACCTGCAAAGTCACCCAAAACCAACACAGCAAAACCCGTTAAATCAACATCAACCAAAAAACCAGCAGCAACCAAAAAGGGTCTGAAAGACCCTAAAACAGGTGATATTGCGACCACATACAATAATTACCGATTTACCAAACGATGGATAAAAGAAGCACTGGTTACCGAAGGTTTATTGGAAAAAATCTATAAAAATAACGAGCTGAATGCCGACATTGAGACCATCATCAAAGCCGCTATCGCTGAACTTGAAACCATGGAGCAATACAAGGCTTAGAAATTAATCCTTGCCATCTAAATTAAGTCGCTTCAGTCGATAACGAAATGACCTGAAAGACAGTCCCAGCTGTTTAGCTGCGGCTGTCTTGTTCCATCTATTCTCTTCCAATGCGCGAGTAAGCATATCTTTTTCTATTCTTTCCAGATAGTTCTCCAGTGAACCTTCGGCGGGATCAAATACAGGTGCAGCTGCACTATCCGCCTGATGCTTTACACCCTTATTTATGTAGTTGTGCATCGCAATATTCATAGGCAGATTTAAATCTTTCAGCTCTATGCGATTGCCCTCATAAAGTGCCAAGGCTCTTTCTAAAATATTCTCAAGCTCACGAACATTACCGGGAAAATCATAGCGTTGCAGAGCTACTAAAGCGGTGTTTGATAATGTCGGCTTATTCGATGTGTTGGCTCCCATCAGTTTCATCAGAATATGGTCGATGAGTTCAGGTAAATCTTCGCTTCTCTCGCGCAATGAGGGAACGTGCAAATCAATGACATTGATACGATAATATAAATCCTGTCTGAAACTACCCGATGCCACCATGTCACTGAGATTTTGATGTGTTGCACTGAGTAAACGAATATCGACAGGAATTTCTCGGTTATCACCCACAGGTCGGATTTTTTTCTCTTGTAAGGCGCGAAGTAATTTAACCTGTAACGACAACGGCAAATCCGCCACTTCATCAAGGAATAAAGTGCCGCCTTCTGCTGCCTGAAACAGACCTTGTTTGTCACAAGACGCACCTGTAAAACTGCCTTTTTTGTGTCCGAAAAATTCGCTTTCCATGAGTTCCAACGGAATAGCACCGCAGTTAATAGCAACAAACGGATTGGCAGATCGCGCACTTTGACGATGGATTAATTTAGCGACCAACTCTTTACCAGAACCTGATTCGCCACTGATATAAATAGGTGCCTGACTAAGAGCCAGTTTATTTATTTTGCCGCGAATTTCACGCATAACAATAGAATCGCCTAACAATATATTACGAGTGCGGCGGTCTTTGGTCATCTCAGGTTCAGCGGTTTTTAACGCGCTGCTCACCAATTGTCGCAACACTAATAAATCAACAGGCTTGGAAATAAAATCAAACGCGCCTTTTTTCATCGCTAAAATGGCGGTATCCATATTGCCATGCGCCGTAATAACCGCAATCGGGATAGGAGTCGTCATATCCTGTATTAAATCAACCAATTCCAAACCATTACCATCAGGTAATTTCATATCGGTTAAACAAAGATCAAACGATTCCTCTTGTAATAACGTTTTAGCACTACCGATAGTTTTAGCACAACGGGTGTCTATTTCCATTCTGTTCAAGGTAATTTCCAACAGTTCAAGAATATCGGGTTCGTCATCTACAATCAGTACCAGTGGTTTTTTCATATTTCAATTAAAGTGTAGTCTGCATTAAATAAACACAACCGAAAGCAGCTTTGCTGTTCGGCAGTAACATAATAAATCAATTTCGCCTGATTAAGCTCGGCTAGCTCTTTAGAGATATAAAGCCCTAAGCCAGTTCCGCTAGTCGATGTAGTAAAAAAAGGTTCAAACAAATGGCTGAGATTTTCACGACTGATACCCTCGCCATTATCAATGACATCAATACAGGATGCCTGTTTTAAGCTCACCGTCTGCACTGTAATAACACCCTTCTCAGGCTGACCGTATTTCAGTGCGTTCAGGCATAGATTATCCATAATCTGTTTTAAATGATTAGAATCAATAAACACAAACAGTGGTTCTGTGGTTAGTATCAACCGAAAGCTACTCGCACTCAGTACCTGTTCAAGAATAAAATTCTGTAAATAATTCTCTAACCATGTATTTAATTCTATTTTTTCGCGCCGTGAATCTTTGCGACGCGACAATTGCAAAATATCTTCAATGATATGATTAACACGCGATACATTGGCTTTAATAATATGGGTTAAGCGTACATCTTGAGTCAATAAATCAGGACTTTCTGATAATAACTGACCCGCATGATTAATGGCACTGAGCGGATTGCGTATTTCATGGGCAATACTGGCGGTTAATCGCCCCAAAGAAGCTAATTTGCTTTGCTGTAAGCGTTGATTATAAAGCGTACCGTCTTCAATGATAACCATATAAAACACTTGATAACGTGTCGGCAACAGCATGAAACGCACATGAATATCAGACTGATTCAACACATGAAGCACTAACAGGTTCTGTTCGTTATCAACCAGCCACGTTTGAAAACCCAATTGTAAATACTCGGAAATGTCGCTGAGTACTGTAGGCAGCGTCGCTAAATTGGTTAATCGTAACACTGCTTCATTCGCCATAAGAATCATTTGTTGCTGATCGGTAATTATAATACCTGATTGCAAATGTTGAATAATATACTGATTCAATTCTTCCAGATTAGAAATTGCCTGTTTTTGCTGATCGGCAAACTGCAACATCTGCTCACTGCGTTTTGCCAACACGAAAGACAGCAACGAAATGGTGAAAAATGATGCGCCCAGCATTCCTGCATACACATAAGCATAAGAGCTTATCTCAAAACTGTGCATATAATCGGCATACAGTTGTTCAGCCAATACTGCCAGACTTGCCAACGCCGCAAAAAACATCGCACAACGTCCGCCGATTAATAATCCACCCGAAGCAATAGAGACCGCAAGCAAAATACCCATACCACTGGTAACACCGCCATAAGCGTGCATAATCAGCGTCAGAATGAGAATATCGGTGAGAATCAACAACTGCGCCTGAATAGTGTAGCGCGTCAGTTTCCAGATAATACACACCGCCGATACCACTGACAGCACCAGATAACTCTGACTACTATAAGTAAATAACGGACTATGGTGAATATTAATTAACGCCGAGCCTTTCTGGGTATAAAACAACGCAATAAACAAACTGGCGAGCGTGAGACGATAACCCAAAAACAATTTCAGTAATATCCAAGCCTGTCGCGCAGGAATACCATATCCCTTAGAAAGCGGGCAAGGGTAAATAGTCTCAGAAGTATTTTCAGTCATCAATGCGTTAGGGATAGCGTTTTACGGGGACTTCGTTAGAATAAGCGATTAATGATAGCATCAATACAAACACATAATAACATAACACTGGAATCCACCGGTTAACGAGGAGTTGGACATGAATATCCACGAGTATCAAGCTAAACACCTATTTCAGCAATATGCCATCCCCATTCCTGAAGGCAAATACGCTGATACCCCTGAAAGCGCGGAACAAGCCGCGCGCGCCTTGAATGGTGATGGCTGGGTCGTTAAAGCCCAAGTTCATGCAGGTGGTCGAGGTAAAGTCGGCGGTGTAAAACTCGCCAGAAATCTGGCAGAAGTCATGGAGTTCAGCCATGAACTACTGGGAAAACGACTGGTCACCATTCAAACAGACAGCGTGGGCTTACCGATTAACTCACTGTTAATCGAAAAAATATACCCGATTAAACGCGAGTTATACCTGAGTTTAATTCTTGACCGCGCCACCGAACGCCTGATGTTTATTGCCTCCGCTGCGGGCGGTATGGATATTGAAGCGGTTGCACACGACACCCCTGAAAAAATTATCTCGGTCGCGGTGCATCCTGCCGCAGGCTTACAATCCTATATTTGCCGTAAAGTAGCGTACACACTGGGCTTAAAAGGAGCGCAACTCAAAGCTCTGGAAAAAATCATGTTCGGAATGTATCGCCTGTTTTTAGCCAAAGATGCCACGCAAATTGAAATCAATCCCCTGATTGAAACCGACAGCGGCGATTTACTGGCACTGGATGCCAAAATTAATTTTGATGATAACGCACTCGCTATTCATCCCGACATTCTGGCAATGAAAGACCCCAGCCAAGAAGACGACAAAGAAAACGAAGCGCAACAATTCGGGCTTAACTACATCACGCTGGAAGGCAATATCGGCTGCATGGTCAACGGTGCAGGTCTGGCAATGGCAACTATGGATTTAGTCAAACTCAAAGGCGGCTTGCCCGCCAATTTTCTGGATGTCGGCGGCGGCACCAATGTTGAAAAAGTCTGTGAAGCTTTTAAATTAATTCTTTCAGACCCCAGTGTTAAAGCTGTCTTGGTGAATATTTTTGGCGGCATCGTCCAATGCGACGTGATTGCCTCGGGCATTCTCGCAGCTATTGAACAAATTCACGTTAGCGTACCTGTCGTGGTGCGCTTAGAAGGCACCAATGTCGAACAAGGCAGAGCCTTGCTGACCAACACAGGTCTGAACTTATACGCATCAGAAGACCTGAATCACGCCGCAGAACAAGTAGTCGCATTAGCAAAGGCAGTCGCATGAGCATTTTAATCAACAAAGACACCAAAGTAATCTGTCAGGGTTTCACCGGCAAACAAGGCACATTTCATTCCGAACAGGCATTGGCTTACGGCACACAATTAGTCGGCGGCGTAACACCCGAACGCGGCGGTCAAATCCACTTAGGTCTGCCTGTCTTCAACACTGTACAGGATGCCGTGAATACCACAGGCGCGACTGCCAGCGTTATTTATGTACCGCCGTTTTATGCCGCCGATGCCATTTTAGAAGCCGTCGATGCGGGCATTCAACTCATCGTCTGTATTACCGAAGGCATCCCGACATTACAAATGTTGCGCGTCAAAGCGGCAATGGCGGGTACAGGCGCGCTACTCATCGGTCCTAACTGCCCCGGCATTATCACCCCCGATGAATGCAAAATCGGCATTATGCCCGCTAAAATTCACCTTGCAGGTTCTATCGGCATCGTCTCGCGTTCGGGTACATTGACTTATGAATCAGTGCATCAAACCACCCAGCAGGGCTTAGGGCAAAGCACTTGCGTCGGCATCGGCGGCGACCCTATTCACGGCATGAATTTTGTTGATGTACTCAGTCGCTTCCAAGCAGATGAGCAAACTAAAGGCATCATCATGGTCGGTGAAATCGGCGGCGGTGAAGAAGAAGACGCAGCCGAGTACATTAAAGCATTCGTCACAAAACCTGTGGTAGCGTATATTGCAGGACAAACCGCACCTGCGGGCAAACGCATGGGACACGCAGGCGCGATAGTAACAGGCGGTAAAGGCACGGCAGCAGGTAAAATTGCCGCATTGAAAGCCGCTGGCATTGAAGTGGTCAGTTCGCCCACTGACATTGGTGTAGCAATGAAAAGCTGTTTTTAATTCGCCCACATTAGGAATAAATAATGAATTATTATGAGGGAGTCAATGCCGAATTACTCTCCATGCTGCCAAAAGAAGCACATACTGTCGTAGAAATTGGTTGTGGTGCAGGACGATTGACAGAAGCATATCGAACTATCAATCCTGACGTACGCTATCTGGGCGTAGAGCTTTTTGCAGAAGCCGCGCAACAAGCGGCGACTCAAGTGGATTCGATAATCATCGGCAACATTGAAGATGCCGAGGTATTTTCTGAATTGGCAACATTGCTCGGAGAAAACAGAATTGATGTCCTCATTTTCAGCGATGTATTAGAGCATTTACTAGACCCGTGGACTATTCTGACAAAATTCAACCCCCTCATGTCCTCAAATGGATGTTGTGTGGCGTGCATCCCCAATATCAGCAACTGGACTATTTTGGCGGGTTTACTGCATGGCGAATGGAACTATGCTGACTTCGGACTGCTGGATAAAACCCATCTGCGGTTTTTTACCAAAAAAACCATGATTGAGCTTTTTGAGCAAACAGGTTGGCAGATTGACGCATTTACACCACGCATTTTTGCGCCACGGGAAACAGAACAAGCGATAAGCGTATTTACCACGCTCGCACCCTCTTTTGGCTTAAGCACAGAAGAAGTCAAAGAAAATTTAATGGTATTTCAGTGGGTCATTCGCGCCCAATGTGTATAAAAACGACAGAACCTACTTCATTGAGAGTGTATTGAAACATGAACGAAATAAACACACTGATTCAAAATTACGGCGACTGGATTTACCTCATCGCCTTTTTCTGGGCTGCATTGGAAGGTGAAACCTTCGTTATTTTTGCAGGTCTTGCCGCTCAGCGCGGCTATTTAAATCTTTATGAACTCATTGCCGCCGTCGGTTTAGGCAGTCTACTGGGCGATCAAATCTGTTTCTGGCTGGGTCGTCTTCACGGTTCGCGGGTACTGCATCATTTTCCTAAACTGGAATCAGGTGTAAACCTCGCCATTATCTGGCTGGAAAAACACGCCGTAGGCTTTATTCTCTCCTACCGCTTCATGTATGGCATCCGCAATGTCAGCAGTATCGCCATTGGCATAAGCCACCTATCATGGCAAAAATTTGCCTTCTGGAATGCGGTTGCCGCGTTCGTCTGGGCAGTCGCGTTTTCTAATATCGGTTATCTGTTCGGCGGTTTAGTGGCGAATGTACCAGAGGGTGAAGACGCAATTGCCTCAGGTATACATCAAGCCATGCTCATCGTATTGGGTTTGTTTGTATTGGTTATGGGTTTTCGTGTTATCAGCACCCGCATACACAAACACCATGCCAAACAAACGCTGGATAAATTACAATAGCCCTGTTTTTCATTTTATAACCATTACTCATGCTAACTTACCCTAATATCGACCCCGTACTCATCGCCCTTGGACCTGTCAAAATTCACTGGTACGGCATCATGTACCTCATCGGTTTTGCTGCCGTCTGGTTTTTAGGGCAACGCCGCGCCGCACAGCCGTGGTCAGTCATTAAACCCGAAGCCATTGAAGACCTTGTAACTTACGGTGCAATAGGCGTGATTCTCGGCGGGCGCATAGGTTATATCCTGTTTTATAACTTCAGCGCGTTTATCGACAACCCGCTGATATTATTCAAAATATGGCAAGGCGGAATGTCATTTCACGGTGGAATGCTGGGCGTGTTTATTGCCATGTGGTGGTTTGCGAAAAAACAAAACTGCACCGTGATGCAACTCACCGACATTATCGCCCCGCTTGCCCCGATTGGTTTAGGTGCAGGGCGTATCGGCAATTTTATTAATGCTGAATTGTGGGGCAGAACGACTGACGTACCGTGGGCGATGGTATTTCCCACAGGCGGTGAATTCGCACGTCACCCCTCCCAACTCTATGAAGCTTTTTTAGAGGGTTTGGTGTTGTTCGTTATCCTGTGGATTTATACCAGCAAACCACGCCCCACTATGGCGGCAACTGGCTTAGCCGTATTGCTGTACGGCTGTTTTCGCTTTTTTGTCGAATTTTTCCGTATGCCTGACGCACATCTGGGGTATCTGGCACTTGATTGGGTCACGATGGGGCAAATACTCTCCACCCCGATGATTATCATCGGCGCGTTAATGGTTTATTTTGCCTACCACCGAGCTGAGAAAGCATAATGGCGGCACATTACCTCAGCCTGTTAAACGACATTCTTACCAATGGCGTACAAAAAGGCGACCGCACAGGCACAGGTACATTATCCGTGTTCGGGCGGATGTATCGTCATGATTTAAGCACAGGATTTCCGTTACTCACCACCAAAAAACTGCACATCAAATCCATTATTCATGAACTGCTGTGGTTTTTACAAGGCTGTACCAACACGCGCTATTTGAATGAACACGGCGTAACGATATGGGATGAATGGGCGACTGATACAGGTGAACTGGGGCCGATTTATGGTGCGCAATGGCGGGCGTGGCGCGGTGAAGACGGTCACGTTATCGACCAAGTAGCCGAACTCATTGCAGGTATAAAAGCCAATCCCAACAGCCGCCGCCACATTATCAACGCATGGCACGTCAGCTACCTGCCCGATGAGCGCAAAACCGCCGCTGAGAATATCGCCGCAGGTAAAATGGCACTCGCGCCCTGTCACGTCATGTATCAATTCTGGGTCGCCAACGGCAAACTCAGTTGTATGCTTACCCAACGCTCCGCCGATTGTTTTCTGGGCGTACCGTACAACATGGCATCACTCGCTTTTTTAACCCACATCGTCGCCCAACAATGCGACTTGGAGGTAGGCGACATAGTCCATAGCTTCGGTGATTTACACCTGTACAACAATCACTTAGAACAAGCTCAACTACAACTGTCCCGCACACCACGCGCCCTGCCAACCTTGGTGTTAAAACGCAAACCTGAGTCTATTTTTGACTACCAGTTTGACGATTTTGAGATAGTTGGTTATGAGCCGCATCCTGCTATAGCCGCCGCAATTTCAATTTAAAATAGTAGTAGTACGGAGTACAAACCTAGGTTTGCACTCCAACATTTAAATTCCTCGGTATCCTGAGGTAATCGGATACCGTCTATCGCGTCCAAACGCTCTACTGGTAATACGAATACAGGGCGGCGATTGACGGCGTTTGTATTCATTTCTATCTACTAAACTAATCGCTCTTGCCACATCTTCCGGTTTAAAACCTGCGGCAATAATCTCCTCGGCAGATTGGTCTTGCTCCACATAACGCTCTAGAATCGGGTCTAAAATTTCATAAGGCGGCAGTGAATCGGCATCGACTTGGTCGGGCGCGAGTTCCGCAGACGGCGGACGGGTGATAACGCGCTCTGGAATCACCGCTGAAATAGTGTTGCGATACTTGGCAAGGGCATACACCAGCAATTTAGGTGCATCTTTAATCGGTGCAAAACCGCCCGCCATATCACCGTATAAAGTCGCATAACCAACGCTCATTTCACTTTTATTGCCTGTCGTCAGTAGCAACCTGCCCTGCTTGTTGGACATTGCCATTAAAATCACGCCACGACAACGGGCTTGGATATTTTCTTCGGTAGTGTCTTTTTTTGTGCCTGCAAAAATATCAGCCAACATTCCTGTAAACGCAGTCACAGCGGGTTCAATAGGTACGATGTGATAATGCACGCCCATTGCATCGGCTTGTAATACGGCATCTTCATTGCTCATGTCTTGCGTGTAGCGCGACGGCATCAACACCGCTTCCACTTTATCCGCACCCAGCGCATCAACTGCCAACGCCAATACCAACGCCGAATCAATACCACCTGATAAGCCTAAAATCGCCCCAGAAAAACCGTTTTTGCGCACATAATCTTTTATGCCCAGCACCAACGCCTGATACACGCCTGCCGTTTCTTCGTATTGCGACGCACAATGACTGGGAACAGGCAGCCCATCCTGAAATTCAATAACGCTGAGTTGCTCTTGAAATTCGGCGGCTCTAAAGACAATCTCGCCGTCGCTATCAGCGACAAACGATGCACCGTCAAAAATCAGCTCATCCTGACCGCCGATTTGATTGACGTACACCAGCGGGATTTGTGCGGCTTTGATTTGCGCACAAATGACGGCTTCACGTTGATCGACTTTACCTGCATTGAATGGCGAGGCATTCAGCGTCAGTAATAATTCCGCGCCAGCAGTTTTGGTAGCGGCAATAATGCAGCCTTGCCAGACATCTTCGCAGATAGTCAGTCCGATAAATGTGCCGTTAAATTCAAACACACAGGGTTGCGTGCCTTCGGCAAAATAACGCTGTTCGTCAAATACGCCGTAATTGGGCAGGGCTTGTTTGCGATAGCTTGCCAGTATTACGCCTTGATGCAGGACGACCGCGCTGTTGTAGAGGTGTTGACCGTCGTGTTCAGGAAAACCTACCACGATAGCAATGTCTTTGACCTGTTCGGCGAGGCTATAAATGGCGTTATTGGCAGCGGCGATAAAGTCTTTGCGGAGTAATAAATCTTCGGCGGGATAACCGGTAACGGTGAGTTCAGGGAACAGGACAATGTCCGCACCCATCTCACGCGCTTCATGGGCGGTGTCGATGATGTGCTGGACATTGGCGGCAATATTGCCGACTAAAAAATTAATTTGAGCGATAGCGATTTTTAGTGATGACATAACGGTTACTTAAAAATAAGAGTGGTGACTTATTTTAAGTGTAACCGAAGCGCGTTTAGCAATTAAGAAAAAATATAAACGGTTGTTCCTAATGCTCCAAACATCAGTATTGCTTTAATCCATGCTTTGACTCTGGGTGAACGATAGAATGCCAACACTATTTCATAGCCCTGTAAGGCAGCAAAATAGGCTTTGCGACCTACATACCATGTTGAATAGCCCATTAAGATACAAAAACTATAAAACAGGGTAACTTGTGCTTGTCGCGCTGAAAAACCGAAAGCCGCTTCCAGAAAATGCTCAAGGGCAGACTCAATCACTTCCAGTAATAAATGCAGACAATGTCCGATAAACGGTAACAAAGTATCACCGAAGAACAGCAGAATAAAAAATACACCTATGTAACACGTTGTTTTTTTATGGTGCTGACAAACGGCTTTCAGGTGTGCAAAAAATTGGGCTGACATAATATAGACTCTCAAATTTATCTACGTTGGAGGGTTTCGACCGTGTGGTCAGATTACGCAGGTGTCATCATAAAAACTGACTTCACCCGTTGTTATATCGTGAGTACCACCCACAATACCTATCGTGCCTGCTTCAATCATTTCTTTTAAAATCGGACTGCGTTCCATAATGGCGTGTACTGTTTTTTTGACATTAATAGTAGCCACTTTTTCCACGAAGTCACTGTTATCTGAATTACGATTTTCAGTGATGGTTTTTTCATCATAAATAGCGGGTTGTATTTTGCTTAACAGTGCGGTCAAATTACCCATTTCCACATGATCGCACGCGCCTTTTATCGCGCCGCATTTACTGTGTCCCAGTACCACGATGATTTTAGCCCCTGCTACTTTACAGCCGAATTCCATGCTGCCTAAAATATCTTCATTGATAATGTTGCCCGCAATACGAATACTAAACACATCGCCCAAGCCTTGATCAAAAATAAGTTCCACCGAGGTGCGCGAATCAATACAGCTTAAAATGACTGCAAATGGATGTTGCCCGTCAGAGGTTTCATTGGCTTGCTCCAGCAGATTACGATTCACTTTTAAATTATTGACAAAGCGTTTATTGCCTTCTTTCAATAATTCTAACGCCATTGTCGGGGTAATAGCGGCTTGCATTTCTTTGGTTAAGGTTTTCATAATAAGTCGCTTTTAAATTTTAAGTGTAGAATAGTAAACTTACGCCATAAAGATAGTATCACTATCATTTTAAATTGCAAGGCTTTCAATTATTTTTGTAAAAAAATTATGCAACTCGGTTAGAACAATGAAAATAGAAGTAAACATTAAAATGAATGAGAAATTATTTCTCAAAAATCCAGAAAGCACCGAACTGGGCAAAAAAATCATTCTGCACAGCATTCAGTTGATTTATGACAATGGCTTTGAAGCCTTTACTTTCAAAAAATTAGCGGAGGCTATCGGTACAACGGAGGCGGGGATTTATCGGTATTTTGAAAACAAACACCGCTTGCTGATATACATTGTGACGTGGTACTGGAGTTGGCTGGAATATCGCGTATCTGTTCATACGCACAATATTGACGACCCTGTGATTAAGCTGAAAAAAGTCATTCAATTATTGGCAACAACCATAGAAGACGACATTCAAACCAGCTATGTGGATAAAACTATTCTGCATCAGATTATTATTACGGAAGGTTCTAAAACCTACCTGACCAAAAAAGTATCTGTCGATAATAAGGATCACCTATTCAAACCCTACAAAGACCTGTGTGCGGTTGTCGGTAACATTATTCTGGCGTGCAATCCAGATTATCCTTATCCAAAATCATTGGCTTCTACGATTATTGAAATGGCACATTTGCAGAATTTTTTTATGAAAAATCTGCCCTCACTGACTGATTTTGGTAACAATAAAGATGAAGCAGACATCGTATTGTTTCTTGAAGACTTAGTGCTGTGCAGCATCAAAAAGCGATAGTCACCCTGTTAGGTGCGATCATACTCGCACCCGCCTAAAATTACGGCAGATAAATCCGCCAGTCCATGCCGCCTAAGGCTTTGCTTTTGCCGCCGTCCAGTTTACCGCCCAGCAGATTGATGATTTCATTGACGACGCTGACTCCGATACCATGTCCGTGGATATTTTCATCCACGCGGGTGCCGCGTTTTAAAATCTGATTAAACTGCCCGACAGGAATACCCGCACCGTCATCTTCAATGTGCAGTAACAGCGAATAATTACGGCGGTCTTTACGCGGATTGAGTTCAATACTGACTTTTACACGCTGATTGCACCATTTGCAGGCGTTATCCATTAAATTACCGACAATTTCGTATAAATCGCCTTCTTCGCAATACACAAAACAATGCTCAGGAATACCGATGTCAAACTGAATGTTTTTATCCAGATAGACTTTGCTGAGTGAAGTATGAATTTTGTCAATAATGGTACAGACATCAATGTGTTTAATCACCGTGTGTTCCACTTTGACGGAGGCGCGTTGCAGCTGATAAGTGATGATGTCATCCATGCGGGTGATTTGTTCATTCACCGTGTCTTTCTGGTCGTTAAAATTTTCGGTACAGCCGCGCAGAATCGCCAATGGGGTTTTTAAACTGTGGGCTAAATCGGCGAGGTGATGTCGATGCCGCTCCAGACGCACCCGTTCATGAGTGATAAAGGCATTGAGATTACTGACGATGCCTTGTAATTCGGTCGGATAGTGTCCGTTTAACAGCTCTTTTTTGCCTTCATCAATGGCTTCTAAATCCGCGACGATACTGCGTAACGGCTTTAAACCTGAGCGCAAGACCAAAAATCGAACCACCAATAATGCCAAACCCAATACCGTCATGGATTGCGTTAACGATTCATTGAGTTTGTCCAGCTGGGTGCTGGCAAATAAATCACCTTCGCTGACGGTCAAGATGTAATCATTATCCTGATTGTCGGCATTTTTCAGCGTCAGACGTTTGTGCAGCACATAACGCCGCTTGCTTTTAGTGTCGTCTTTTAAAAAAAATGCCTGATCGCGATTCAAATCATCGGGGAGTTTAATGTGTGGCAGGTTTTTATCCACTGATGGTGAACGCCATATTTCTTTCTGGTCATAACTGATAAAGCCATAAACATCGGCAGCCGCATCACCAAACCGCCCTTCGCGAAAATGTTCGGGCATTTTAAATTTAGCGGTTTCATTGGATTGTGCCACCGCTTCCTGTACGTCTTTTTCAAAACTGCTCATGAAGGCTTGCAATCTATCATTAGCGAAGCCTTCGATAACGACGTAATCAAAGGTCAATACTACCAGTGCGAAAAATGCGATTAACACTAAGCATTCCGACAAAAACAGCCGTAAGGTGATGGATTTAGGGAATATCATTTAAGAATCAGCGAGAATGGAATAACCGCGATTACGCGCGGTGGCAATCGGGTTGCGGGTTGAATCGGGGTCGATTTTTTTGCGTAAGCGTCCGATAAACACTTCAATCACATTACTGTCACGGTCTAATTCTTCATCGTAGATATGCGCCGCCAAGGTAGTTTTGGTAATCCATTTGCCTTTATGAAACAGCAGGTATTCCAGCACCTTGTATTCGTAAGCGGTAAGTTCTATTTTTGCTCCTGCGACAAATACTTCTTGTGCTACTGTGTTGATGGTCATATCACCATGCGTCAATACGGGATTCGCCACGCCGACCGAGCGACGGATAAGCGCGTTGATACGCGCCAGTAATTCGGCATATTCAAACGGTTTGGTGACATAATCATCCGCGCCAGCATCCAGACCTTCGACTTTTTCCTGCCAGCTGATACGCGCGGTTAAAATTAAAATAGGCACTTTGACCTGATGCTGACGCAGGTGTTTAATCAGTTCGATACCTGAAAAATCAGGCAATCCGACATCAATAATCGCGGCATCAATCGGGTATTCTTTCGCCATATATTCGCCGTCGGTCGCATTATGGGCGACATCGACAGCAAAGCCTTTATCGACAAAATAGCGGCGCAGTTGTTCACAAATCAGTTTTTCGTCTTCGACGATAAGGATACGCATGATATTTCCGTGTGTTTCAGTGGGTTAACGGGCGACTAATCACCGATGAATCTTTCGTAGCTTCTTCGGGCATTCTGGTCTTGTCGCCATCTCTCATAATTTGCATCGGCTTGTTCGCGTGCAACTTGCGCCTGCCTGCCCCTATCAACATTATACTGATCAATAAAACCTTGCGTCTGCGTGGGGGTGAGGCGCATCTGAACGCCGCCATTATCATAATAATTATTTGCAGGATACCCTGAATACTGAGGATAGTATTGTGGTTGTGATTGCGCCTGCTCGCCGATTGGCAGACTGTGATAACGCCTTGTCTCGTCAATAAACTGTCTCGATTCGCGTTCAGAGGCGTAGTATTGCTGCATTTCGCTGATATGATCACTCCGTTTTGCCATCTCTGCATGATGCCGGTGAGCAATTTCAGCATTCCGTTGATCTATAGCCGCCTGTCTCTGTGCGGGTGTGTGTGTCGCCCGATACCTTTCATCCGAAAAGGAATTGCCCGCTGGCGAATCCCGCCACTGCTCCGCGCTTATTGGCGCGTAATCCCCGTTCGCCATAACACCTGAAGACATGAATGCCAACAAGCCCATAATTACGATTTTCATGTTGATATTTCCATAATAATACAGACAGTGCCTAGCATTAAGCACCCATTGGCTACACTATCGCATATTGTCTGTGAATGGAAACTGAATAAAACGAAAACCTAAGGAAAATAAGTCGCCGGTTTTGGTTTCGGTACGTTTGCGGCTTTTTCTTGTTCAACTATCCAGCCGCCGCCCATTGCCAGATACAAATCAATAGCCGATTTAAAGGTATCGGCGCGGGCGGTGGTCAGTTCAATTTGCGCATCAAATAATTGTCTTATCGCATCGAGTTCGACGAGGTAATTCACATAACCTTCCTCATAACGCACTTTCGATAGATGGTAATAGTTTTGGTTGGCTGCCACGCGGTCAGCTTGTTTATCTTGTTGTTGCTGAGTTTTTATCAAACTGATGAGCGCGTTTTCAAATTCGCTAAAGCCCGTGATAATCGTTTTCTTGTAGTTAGCTAACGCGGCTTGTTGTACCGCTTCGGCGGCGCGCACTTCGCCTGCTATTTTGCCAGCGGTAAAAATAGGCGTGACGACCGCCGAACCGACAGTCCAAAAATTCGCCCCGGGGGTAAATAAACCCGCCACTTGCGTACTAATCTGCCCGACGTTACCTGTCAGGCGGATATTGGGAAAATATTGCGCCCGTGCCACGCCGATTTGGGCATTAGCGGCAATCAGTTGTTGTTCGGCGCGGGCAATATCAGGGCGGCGCACCAGTAAATCAGACGGCAAACCTGAGGGAACAACAGGTAATTTCAGTTTATCTATTGGTAAGCCGCGTTCAATCGTTCTAGGATTTGAGCCTAATAACACCGCCAAGGCATTTTCAGTCAGGGCGACTTGTTGTTCATAGAGTGGAATTTGCGCACTGCGGCGTTGATATTCCGAGTCGTTTTGCTGCACTTCTAAATTAGAGATATAACCTTCTGTGAACCTCAGCGTATTAATGCGCAAGCCTTCTTTAAGCGAGGCGACGGTTTCTTTAGTGATTTCCAGTTGTTTGTCCAGCTCGCGCAATTTGACGTAGGTTTTTGCCACTTCAGTGACCAGTGTCAACATAACCGCTTGTTGCGTGGCTTCTTGTGCCAGCAACTCTGCCAAAGCTGATTCATTGGCACGTCTTAACTCGCCCCAAATATCAATCTGCCAGTTCATGCCGCCACTCAAGCTCACTTGATCGCCCGCACCAGCGTTAATCGTGCCAGAATCGCCTGTTTGCGCGTTAAATGACCCTGAAAACTGCGGAAATAAATTAGCGCGCGTCGCACCATACAAGCCCATATATTGATTGACCCGCGCAACCGCGATTTTTAAATCATAGTTGTTTTGAATCGCTTCATCTATCAAGCGATTCAAGACTGAATCGTTTAGCTGTTTCCACCATTGGCTGTTGGTGGTGTTTTGGGTATTTGCTTTATTACGCCACTGTTTTGGTGTATCAATCTCAGGTTTTACATAGTCCGGCCCGACAGTACAGCCTGATAGCAATGCGGCGATAGAAACGGCTAACAATTTATTCATGGTTTTAATCCTTGCTTAGCGTTAGCGGGGCTTTACGGTGACTTACTTTTTCAACTAAGTAAAAGCACAGCGGAATAAAAAAGATAGCAATCACTGAGGAGGCAGTCATACCGCCGACCACCACAAAGCCAATCACTTGCCGTGATAAAGAACCTGCACCTGTCGCTAATGCTAACGGTACGCAGCCTAAAATAAACGCAAAGCTGGTCATTAAAATAGGACGCAGCCGTAATTTCGCGCCTTCCAGTGTGGCTTCCACTAAAGGTTTGCCTTCTTCTACGCCCATTTTGGCAAACTCGACGATTAAAATCGCGTTTTTCGCCGCTAAACCAATTAACATTACCAGCCCGATTTGCGCGTAAATATTATTTTCATAGCCGCCCATTTTCAACGCGAAAAACGCGCCAAACACCGCAATCGGCGTGCTGAGCAACACGCTGAACGGTAACGCCCAGCTTTCGTACTGTGCCGCTAAAATTAAAAATACACACAGCAAAGACAGCCCGAAAATAATCATCGGCGATACGCCTTGTTTCGCGATAAAGGATTGATAACTCATGCCGATATAGTCATAACCCATGTCGTTGGGCATGGTTTCTTTGAACACCTCTTCCATTGCTTTCATGGCTTGGTCTTCACTGTAACCCGCTTTTGCCGATGCCATAATTTGCGCACTGCGATACAGATTGTAGCGCATGGTAAATTCAGGCCCTGCGATACTGCGTATCGTGGTCAAGGCAGATAACGGCACGGTTGTACCGCTGTTATTACGCACATAAAACTGCCCAAGCTGTTCAGTCGTGGTGCGATAATCGCCTTCTGAGGCGAGATAGACTTGCCATTGTCGTCCAAAACGATTGAAGTAATTGATGAAACCACTGCCCATGTAATACTGCAAGGTTTGATAGACATCGGTCAATTTCACCCCTTGTTTAATCACTTTGTCTTGGTCTACATCGACAAATAATTGCGGCACACTGGGAATAAAGGTGGTGAATACCCCCGTCAATTCAGGGCGTTTACTGGCGGCTTCCATAAATTTCTTTACGTTTTCAGCCAGAAAAGCCACATCTTTACCTGCGCGGTCTTCGAGAACAAAACTCACCCCACCCGATGTACCAACACCGGGAATAGCGGGCGGTGGAAACACCATTGCGATACCGCTGGATAGTTTTGATAACTCGGTATTAATGTGTTTTTTAATCGCGGCATACTGCTCTTCGGGCAGTTTGCGCACGTCCCAATCTTTTAGCGTAATAAAGAAGAAGGCGTTATAAGTGGTGTTTGCCTGACTGAGCATATTGTAGCCAACCACTGACGATACATATTCCACACCTGCGGTGTTTTGGATGATTTTTTCTACGTCTTTGGCAACGTCACTGGTACGTTGAAATGAGGCGGCGTTAGGCAGTTGCAACGCGCCATACAGATAGCCTTGGTCTTCATCGGGCAAAAATCCTGTCGCGACACTTTTACCAAAACCACCCGCTAGAAACGTGAGTCCTGCCAGTAATATCAGTCCAATAAACATTCGCCTGATTAACACCCCGCACAGTCCAACATAGCCATCGGTTATACGTCCGAACACCCGATTGAAGCCATTGAAAAACCGTTGCAACAAGCCATTGGAAGGCGTTTTGGGTTTCAATAATAACGAACATAAGGCAGGCGTTAAGGTTAAAGCGATAAACGCCGACAATATCACCGAGATGGCAATAGTCACCGCAAACGGTTGATACAATCTACCTGTAATTCCCGGAATAAACGCAGTCGGAATAAACACCGCCGCTAAAATCAAGGCAATCGCAATAACAGGCCCTGTGACTTCTTCCATTGCTTTTAACGTTGCGTCTTTGGGTGATAATCCGTGTTCAATATGATGTTCAACGGCTTCCACCACCACAATCGCGTCATCAATAACCAAACCAATCGCCAGCACTAAACCGAACAGCGACAAGGTATTAATGGAAAAGCCAAACAGCGGAAAAAACGCAAATGTGCCTATTAATGACACAGGCACAGCCAGCAACGGAATCAGTGTCGCCCGCCAGCCCTGCAAGAATAAAAACACCACGATAATAACCAGCACCACGGCTTCAAACAGGGTATGCACAATGTCATCAATACCTGCTGTCACGGCTAAAGTGGTATCCAGTGAAATCGCATAATCCAAATCAGCAGGAAATTTTTTCTTCATTTCCTCCATCATTTTTTTCGCGCCATTCGCAGCATCCAGCGCGTTAGAACCCGGCAATTGATACACCGCAACCAAGGCAGTGGGCTTGCCATTTAACCGACTGGCTACCGAATAATTTTGCGCACCTAATTCAATACGCCCGACATCTTTAACGCGCACCACTGAGCCTGATTTATCAATGCGCAAGATGATATTGCCAAAATCTTCCTCGGTAGATAACCGCCCTTGAGCGCGTAAGGCATAAGTAAACTCCTGCCCTTTGGGTATCGGTTCAGCACCGACTTGTCCCGCTGGATTCACCGTGTTTTGCGCCTGCACAGCACTGACAATTTCAGGAATAGTAATATCCAGCGAAGCCAGTTTGTCTGGTCTAACCCAGATACGCATCGCATATTGACCGGCACCGAATACCGACACACTGGCGATGCCTTTAATACGGGTTAATTGGTCGTTGATATTGATGTAAGCGTAATTTGCCAGAAAAATATTGTCGTAAGTGCCGTTAGGCGAATACAGCGCGAACAGCAACAATGGCGCAACGGTTGATTTTTGTACGGTTACACCTTGATTATTCACCGCACTGGGGAGTTGTGAAGCAGCTTGGGTTTCACGCATTTGTGTCAAAATCTGATCGGTATTTGCGTCGGTTTCCACACCGAAATCCACACGCAGCGTAGTCGCGCCGCTGTTGGTGTTGATGGAATACATATAGGTCATGTTATCCACGCCTGACATTTGCTGTTCTATCGGCGTGGCAACTGCCTGCTCCATCGTCAGCGCGTCCGCGCCTGTGTAGTTAGCACTGATTTGAATTTCAGGCGGTGCAAGATTGGGGAATAATGCGACAGGCAAGCCCGTCATAGAAACAAGCCCCATAATGACCATTAAAATAGCAATTACCATCGCCACAATCGGGCGATTAATAAAGAATTTAGCCATGAATTACTCCGCCTTCGCTGTGTAAGGTGCGGGCTGTACTTTCATACCATCACGCACTTTCTGCCCGCCTTCCGCAATCACCCGCTCGCCAAGTTTTACACCTTCTTTAACAACGACCAACTTACCACTGCTTTGCCCCAGTGTGACGGTGCGCATTTCAACTTTATCTTCCTTATTAACAATAGCCAACTGCGTCGCAGTTTGTAACTGCATCACCGCTACTTGAGGCACTAATAAACCAGACTGAGTGTCCACATTAGCGCGAATTCTGGCGTACATACCAGGACGCAACACATTATCTTTATTAGGAAACAGAGCCGCTATTTTAATTGTCCCTGTACTGACATCAACTGCCCGCCCCGCAAAGAAGAACTTACCGCTGTGGGGATAAACACTGTTATTTGCCAGTTTTAATTCCAGCGGAATAGGCTCATGACTACCATGTTGTTTGCGTTCAGCAAAATGTAAATATTGTTGTTCACTTAAACCGATATACGCACGAATCGGATCAACTTGGGAGACCGTGGTCAGTTCATTATTAGCATTACTTGGGCCAACTAAATCACCCATCTGCGTTTTGGATACCCCCGCAATACCGCTAATCGGCGAATAAATTTTGGTAAAGCCCAGATTAAGTTCCGCCGTATCGACCGCCGCCTGTGCCGCTAATACCTGCGCGCTAGCCGTTGCTACCGCCCCCACTGCGTTATCACGGTCGAGAACACTGACCGCTTTTTCAGGTAACAACCGCTTAATTCTATCTAAGGCAAGTTGATTGGTTTTTAGTACCGCCTGTTGTTGCGCCTTTGTGGCTTTCGCTTGTGCCAATGCGGCTTGAAAGGTGCGCGGGTCAATTTCATAAAGCAGCTGGTCTTTTTTAACAAAATCGCCTTCTTTATAATTCTGCTTAACTAAATAACCTGTCACCTGAGCATTAATGGTGGCATTCACCATACCATCCAACGTGCCGACCCACTCTTCAAACACAGCCACATCGTCTTGTATCACTTCTGTCACTTTAACAGCGGGTAGCATTGCGGGAGCTTGTTGGGGCGGTTCGCTACAGCTCAGTAATAACAGCGAGCCGATAAGCGTAAGATAAAAACGGGAGGCGGATAACGAGCGATTCTTTTTCATGAAAAATACTCAAGTGAACGACACATAGCTGGATTATTACCCAGCGCGTTATAAATCGCAAACCTGATAAGGTTTTCAACCCTTATTCACTGATGTTACGCATGAAAAAGCAATAGTCCACGAAAAGCACGAAAGACACGAAAAAATCAACATCGGTCATTAGGAGTCCAAAACCCGTTTTGGATGCTTTCAATCCGTCCAAGTCTTGCCTTGGACTCCGAAACAGGTCATGGGTTAAATCGGTTACAACAGCCTGAATGACTGCCAGTCCTTCAAGGACTGGCAGTCATTAACTGTTGTCTAACGTAAAGCGGGGGTTTGTAATGAGCTGTTAATTGCATGAGCAAAAGACGCGCCCATTTTACCAGCGAGCTTATCGAAGAACTCTTCTGTCTCGGTGAAATTCACCAAACGATCCGCGCCAATCAGCTCTTTAGCCACCGAACTGTCACTACCAAACGCATCGGCAACACCCAGTTTAACGCCCTCTTCACCTGTCCACACCAGACCTGAAAATGTATCAGGCGTTTCTTTCAAGCGATCGCCGCGACCTTGTTTAACCGCCGTGATAAATTGCTGATGCACCTGATTAATCAAGTTCTGCATATATTGATTTTCATCGGCTTTAGGCGGTGAGAACGGATCCAGCATGGCTTTATGCGCACCTGCGGTAATCAACCGACGCTCTACACCCAGCGTTTTCATGGTATCGACAAAACCGAAACCGTCCATAATCACCCCGATTGAACCCACTAAACTGGCAGGACTGACGAAAATTTTATCAGCCGCAGAGGCAATGTAATAACAGCCTGAAGCGCATATATCACTGACCACGGCATAAATAGGCAGTTTAGGATTGAGCTTTTTGATATTACGAATTTCTTCGTAAATATACGCCGACTGCACAGGACTGCCACCGGGGGAATTGGAATGTAAAATAATGCCTTTGGTATTTTTATCTTTTACGGCAGCGCGTAGGCTTTTAATGGTGCTTTCGGCATTGACTTCTTTACCTTCGGCAATCACGCCCACGATGTCAACCACCGCAGTATGATCTTTACCATCACCGCCCATTCCTTTTTTCATATTGGGATATAAAGCGACACCCATTAATATAGCCAGATAGCCAAAAGTCAGAGCTTTAAAAAACACGCCCCAGCGTCTGGCACGGGTTTGTTCGGTGATAGCCGCGAGTGCGATTTTTTCCAGCACTTCGCGTTCCCAGCCGTCTGTTTTTTGTGTGTTATCTTGTGAATTGTCCACGTTTTTTTACCTTAAATAAGCCAATAATTCCGTTGCGTGCGATAGGCATAACAACGGTTCGTGCTGTTGCAGAATCTCTTTTGAATGTGCGCCGCAAGTCACACCTACTACTGAAATGCGGGCATTGTTCGCCATTTGCAAGTCATGAATGGAATCACCAATCATTAACGTGCGTTCGGGTGTGCAGTTGGTTACCTGCATAATCTCCAATAACATTTTCGGATCAGGCTTGGAAGCGGTTTCATCCGCACAGCGCGTGACCGCAAATAAATCTTCGGTAGCGGTTGCCCGCAAAGCTTCCTGCAAACCGTGGCGGGTTTTACCTGTGGCAACCGCGAGCTGATAACCCGCCTGTTTCAACTCCACCAGCATCTCAATCACCTCAGGAAACAAATCGGCACGGCTGAGCTGTTTCGATGAATACTCCCGACTGTAATGCTGTACCAACTGCTCAAGCGTGTGTGCATCCGCCTCAGGATGCAGCGTAGAGGTGGCGTTTTGGATGTTTAAACCGATAACATCCTTCGCAGCCTGCGTTTCAGGTATCGCACAACCGCACCGTTCAGCGGCAGTTTGCAAGCAATGGGCAATCCAATCAATCGAATTAATCAGTGTGCCGTCCCAGTCAAATATCAATAAATCAAAGCGGTTGTTCATGTTTCAATAAGTGGTCTAGTTGAGGGGGTAAGGGAGCGGTGACCGCCATCGCGACACCTGTCACGGGATGCTGAAAACGCAGCACTTGGGCGTGTAAAAACATCCGCTTATAGCCTTTTTGCCGAAAATGCTTATTATCATCATCTTCGCCGTAACGCTCATCACCGACAATCGGATGCCCTAAACTGGCGGCATGAACGCGGATTTGATGGGTGCGTCCTGTTTTTGGCGAGGCTTCCACCAACGTTGCCCCTGCATATAATTGCAGGCGACGAAACAAAGTTTCCGCGTCTTTGCCTAACGGACTGATGGATACCATCCGCTCGCCGCCTTTCTGCACATTTTTCAATAACGGCGCGGTGACGATTAATTTTTTACGTTGCCATTGCCCGACCAACAACGCGACGTAGGTTTTGTGAATATTATTGTCACGAAACAATTCATGAAACAAGCGTAACGCACTGCGTTTTTTGGCAATCACCAGACAGCCCGATGTATCCTTATCCAAACGATGCACCAATTCTAAAAACCGCGCTTCAGGTCGAAGCAACCGCAAGCCCTCAATAATGCCCGAACTGACACCGCTACCGCCATGCACCGCAAAACCCGCAGGTTTATTGATAATCAAAAAGCCGTCATCTTCAAATAATACACTGTGTTGCAGCGCGTCTTTTAACCCTTGTGGAATATACGATTCTTCGCTGCGTTCAGCAACGCGCACAGGCGGAATGCGGATAATATCCCCCGCCACTAAACGGTATTTAACATCCACCCGCCCTTTATTAACGCGCACTTCACCCTTACGGACAATGCGATAAATAAGGCTTTTAGGCACACCTTTTAAATGGGTCAATAAAAAATTGTCCAGACGTTGATCGCCATGATCTTCGTTAATCTCAACAAAAGTGACTTTAGGCAACTCGCCTTGTTGTTCATTGCTCATGCTAGGTCGATAAAAATAAAAACCATCACTATAACCGATTAACAAATAACAATAAACGCCGATAGCTATTATGCGCGAAGCACACTAAAGATTATCAGTTATAATCAAATCCACTTTTACACCCCAATCAATCACAGCACACTCACAGGATGACATCATGAAAAAAATAGCCAGTTTTATGTTCGTTTTCGCATTCAGCAGCAACCTGTTTGCTGCCGATGTTGTTGAAAGTGTACAGGCAGTGTGCCTGTCGCCGTCGCAACAAGGCAAGTATTGGAAGGTAGATGCAGGCGGCAAGGCAGAAGCCAACGGGCTGGTGCGCTTAATCGGCGTTGCCATCAACGGCGAAGCGAGTTTCAGCAAAGGCGAGTGGGAGGGCGTTCAGCAAGTGCTGGCAGAACAGCGCGGTGCGGATAATGCCAATTATCGGGATTGTGCAAAAACACTGACACCGTTATTCATGAAAAAATTCACAGCGACCAAACCAGTCAATCCGAACAAAGGCAAAAATGATGCGGCACACAAAAACAAAGCTGCCACACCGCCTCCTGCACCTGCCCCATCAAGCAACACGGTAACAGGCGATCAAAATGTCACTGGAACAACCATAACCACAGGGGGCGGCAATGCCACGTTTAACTTCGGAGCTAAACCATGAAACGAAATCCGTTTTTTTTAGTCGGCTGCCTGTGCTTGTTCGGTATGGGGCTGGCGAATGCCGACACTGTCACAGGCAATCAGAATGTCACGGGAAATCATCTACAAAATGGTAGTCTCACCATCAACTACTACAGCTCCAGCGACATTGGCAACATCGTTGCCGATTACGCCAAACAACACCAGCTTGACAGCGAACAGATTAAAGCCTTGACCGCCACCATCACCGATTTGAATCAAGGCAAGGGCGTATCAGGCAGTGAAGCACAGATTAAGGCGGCAATGGCTGCCTTGACACACGGCAATACCGCCCTCGCCCGCGACCTATTTGAAAAGGAAACCCAGCGCGGCGAACAGCAGGCGCAACAAACCGCAAAAGCCTATCGCAATCTGGGCGCGTTGGCTTTTGCCGATAACACCCAAGCCGCCTTGCACAACTACCGCCGCGCCACGCAATTAGACCCTGATGATGCAGGCGGCTGGAATCAGCTAGGGCATTTATTAAAACGGGTCGGTGATTTAGACGAAGCGATTGCCGCTTACAGTAAAGTGTTAGCCTTGGGTGAAACCCATCAGGATCAAGCAGAAATAGCGATGGCTTATGGCAATTTAGGGACTATCTATTACACACGCGGCGAGCTGGACAAGGCGGTTGAGTTTTATCAAAAAGGTTTGGCGATTAATGAACGCATGGGCAATCAAAAAGGCATGGCGGCTAAATACGGCAATTTAGGCAATGTCTATCAAACACGCGGCGAGATGGACAAGGCGGTTGAGTTTCACCAAAAAGCCTTGAACATTGATGAAAGCATGGGCAATCAACAAGGCATGGCGGAAGATTACGGCAATTTAGGGAATGTCTATCAAACACACGGCGAGCTGGACAAGGCGGTTGAGTTTCACCAAAAAGCCTTGAACATTGATGAAAGCATGGGCAATCAACAAGGCATGGCGGAAGATTACGGCAATTTAGGGAATGTCTATCAAACACACGGCGAGCTGGACAAGGCGGTTGAGTTTTATCAAAAAGGTTTGAACATTGATGAACGCATGGGCAATCAACAAGGCATGGCGGCTAAATACGCCAATTTAGGGCGTGTCCATGAACAAAAAGGCAACCAAGCCGAAGCCAAACGTTATTGGCAGAAAAGTGTTGAGTTGTATAGACGCTTGGGCAGTCCAATAGCAGATAAAGTACAAGCATGGCTGGATGCACTGCACTAACTATGGGGACGCATCTTATTGTGCTGAATGAATAAAATGCCGTCGAATTTGTTACTATAAATAAATCATGCCAAAGAAAATACGCGAATTATTGACTGAATTAGAAAGAAATGGATTTGTGAATCGTGGCGGTAAAGGCAGTCATCGAAACTACGAGCATCCCGATGGGCATAGAATCACTGTCTCAGGAAAGTTAAGTGATGATGCTAAACCTTATCAAGAAAAGCTGGTTAAACAAAAAGTACAAGAGGCTAAAAAGTGATGAAAGACAGTGATAGATATTTAAAAATAGTGGAATGGTCGGAAGCTGATAATTGCTACTTGGGTTCTGCCCCAGGATTGATTGAACACTGCTGTCATGGTGCAGATGAAAAAAAAGTGTTCGATGAGTTGTGTATTATTGTTGACGAATGGATTGATTTATTACACCAACAAAACAAAGCATTACCACCGCCATACAAACTGGGTACGAATTCATCACCTTCTTCTTATGTACTTAACCCGTAAGACGGGTAGAGCTTGCGAAACCCATCACAATCTCGCGTACTGCTTACGTTGGGGTTAGCAGGGTGGGCAAACGGCTTTATCGTTTGCCCACGCGGAATAACTATCGGTGGGCAAGCAAAAAGACGCTTGCCCACCCTACTACTAAGCAATTAACAACCCATTAGCGCGAATGATTTTTTGATTGTGGCAATCACGCAAGAGCCAATCAGCTTACCTTGGTCACACATAACACTAGAGAGTTTATTCGTGTACCTGATTTACTATTATTGAGGATTGGTTAAATTAATGTGGTGTCGATAAAAAATCGGCTGTTGTTTGTAAACCGCACCCAATAATAATGCTTGGAAAAATACCCATTAATAAGTACCATAGCCGCAGTCGGAACACGCTCAAAGTCAGACTTTTAACGCTCAACAGAATTTAGTTAGACGATTTTTTAAAATCGCTTAAAGGGTTGACGTTGATGAGTGACTGTTTATTCAATGGGCTACGCCGACTTAACACAACCATGTTGTGCCTTTGCACTTCATAATAAGAATTTCGGGTTTATCGTCCGACCCTAGACGCACGATTAATAACTCCTGTTTTCACGCAGAATTTACCAGCAAGACTGACAATATTGACATCATAAGTTTGCGTTGCCTTGAACCGTTTAGTGTTCAATCCACCTCTGCAACAGCACACACGGCATACAACCATAAAAACCTTAGCCGAAAAGTCCATATCAACCCTATCGCTCTGTATCAATACACAACTTAACGATGATTACACTCAGTCAACTCAGTAAACTCTAAGCATGGAGCGGGACACTACAAGGAACATTGAATGAAAAGAATGCTGATCAACGCTACGCAAGCGGAAGAACTGCGAGTCGCTTTGGTAGACGGTCAAAAATTATACGATTTTGACATTGAAACACCATCAAAAGAACAGAAAAAATCTAATATCTATAAAGGTATCATTACCCGCGTAGAACCTAGTCTTGAAGCCGCTTTCGTTAATTACGGCGCAGAAAAACAAGGCTTTTTGCCCTTTAAAGAAATTTCCCCGCTGTATCGTCATAGCCAAGAAGGCAACGACACCGAAGGTCGTAAACCCAACATCAAAGATCTGATTCGTGAAGGTCAGGAAATTGTCGTCCAGATTGAAAAAGAAGAACGCGGCAACAAAGGCGCGGCTCTGACTACCTACATCAGTTTGGCAGGTACTTATCTGGTATTAATGCCTAACAATCCTAAAGCAGGCGGTATTTCACGTCGTATCGAAGGCGAAACCCGCAGTGATTTACGCGAAGTGATGGCTTCTCTGGAAATCCCTGAAAACATGGGCTTAATCGTCCGTACCGCAGGTTGTGGCAAAAATGCCGAAGAACTGCAATGGGATTTGAATTATTTAATGCAGCTATGGGAAGCCATAGACCGCACCGCCAAAGAACAAACCGCGCCATTTTTGGTATTTCAAGAAAGCAACATCATCATTCGTGCATTGCGTGACCATTTACGCGGCAATATTGATGAAATTCTTATCGACAACGAAGACGCTTTCAAACTGGTACAAAAATTCTTAAAACAAGTCATGCCGCATTTTTTGCCTAAAGCAAAACTGTATCAGGACTCTGTACCATTATTTAACCGTTATCAAATTGAAGCACAAATTGAAGTCGCTTATGGACGTGAAGTATCGTTACCGTCTGGCGGCTCTATCGTCATTGACCACACCGAAGCGTTAACCTCTATCGACATCAACTCAGCCCGCGCTACTAAAGGCAGTGACATCGAAGAAACTGCGTTAAATACCAACCTAGAAGCGGCAGATGAAATTGCCAGACAACTACGGTTACGCGACTTAGGCGGCCTATTCGTCATTGATTTTATTGATATGCTGTCCAATAAAAATCAGCGCAGTGTGGAAAATCATTTGCGTGATGCGTTAAAAATCGACCGTGCGCGTATTCAAACCAGCCGTATTTCACGCTTCGGTTTGCTGGAAATGTCGCGCCAACGGATGCGTCCTTCTTTAGGTGATGCCAGCCAACTGCCCTGCCCGCGTTGTAAAGGTCAAGGCACGATTCGTAATGTGGAATCGGTTGCATTGTCCGTGTTGCGTGTGATTGAAGAAGATGCCATGAAAAAAGGCACTGAGCGCGTTATCGCGCATTTGCCGATTGAATGCGCTACCTTCCTGCTCAATGAAAAACGCAGTGTTATTGAACAGATTGAAAATCGTCTGAAAGTCAGCATTATCATTTTACCCAGCCGACATTTAGAAACCCCTGCTTACAATATTGAGCGCATTAAAGAAAAAGAAACGGGCGACGAAAAAGCCAGTTACTTACAAATTAAAGCCGAAGAAATTACTATTCCTGAGTTTGCTCAACAAAGCAGACAACCGCATGAACGCGCTGCAATTAAAGAATTTTTACATGATTCCCCTGCACCCATGCACAATAAAAATGAAGCATCGAGCTTAATTAAACGCTTCTGGAATAAACTGGTCAGCAGTCTCGACATAACACCTGAACCTGCTGTAGAAGCCGCGCCAGTACTTGCTGCACCTGCTACTGCTGAAAAAGTACAACCTGTGCAAGAAGGTCAGCAGCAAAATAGAAGCCGTAACAATAGACGCAATAACAATAAAAACCGTTCGGCACAAACACCTGAACAAGGCGCGGCAGCGGCACCGCAACAACAAAATCAAGAACCGCGTCCTAACCGCCAACAGCGCGGGCCGGGACGTAATGTCAGACCGAATATCCCGCCCGTGCAAGCTGTCGATAGCGAAGTGAGCAATGAAGCCGTAGTTGCACCTGTAACACCCGCTGTCATTCCGACACCTGATGCAGCGCGTGAAATCGTTAGTCATACCGATGCTGAGGCTGTGATTAGCACGGAAGAGCAAGCCCCTAAACCTGAAAGAAAAAACAACGCCAGAAGAGGGCCGAATCGCAGAAGACCGCGTAATCCCAACTACAAAAAACCTGAGTTTGATAATGACGCACCCGTACATCATAACGATGAATCACCGAATACAGGTGCAGAAGATAACGCAAGCGAACCACGTCCAGCTAAAGTCCGTTCTTATGACAGTGAGTTTGCTGAACGGGTAGAAAAAGTCGAGCGTACTGAAGCACCTGTGCATACACCAAGCCCCGTGGAACATCATGCTCCTGTTGCCGAGTCTGCGCCTAAAATCGAAGCCCCTAAAGCTGAGATTAAAGAAGCCAAAGTCGAAGTAAAACAACAAGACTCAGGTTCAGAGTCTTAACTGATGTTACGCATAAAAAAGCTATAGTCCACGAAAAACACGAAAGACACGAAAAAATCAACATTTTCTGTCATTCGGAATTCATGCACACAATTCGGCTGTTTCAATAAACCTGCGAGGTTTTAAAAACCTCGCAGGTTTGAGCAATGTGTACCTGCTGACCTTTCGACAACCAACTTACAACAGCCTGAATGACCGGCAGTCATTGAATTTCCTACTTATACCTTACCGTCGCATCCGCAAACACCGCTTTTAACTGCACCAATAATTCATCGGTCGGATGCACCCGCCACGCATCGCCCAATTGTAATGCCGCACGCGCAACCGCAGAGCTATACTGAATCACCACAGGACACCGCCCGCCTTTAAACGGCGTGAGCATGGCTTCCAAATCAATCATTAAACTATCCGCTGGCTTTTTTACTGTCCACATCAGCGTCAGATTCCGCGCATACGCTTCTCTGGCTTGATGAATGTTATACAACTTATCCACCTTTAATCGTGGCGCGTTCAAATACTCATCCATCGACAACGAGCCTTCGGCAATCAACAATGCCTCTTTATGATCGCGGGCAAAAATACCCTGATAATCGTCAAATACTTCATGGTATGCCGCAATTTCCAGCCGTCCCGTATTATCATCCAGAATTGCCACGCCGCGATTTTTACCCTGCTTATTCTGCCGTACACCAATGTCTATTGCTAAACCCGCCACACGCGCTTTCACACCGCCACGCGAGCGCGTTAAATCCGTCATCCACGCACCGATATTTTTAATGCCCAGCTCTTTTAATTCGCCTGCATAATGGTCAATCGGATGCCCAGTTAAATACAGACCCAACACGGTTTTTTCCGCATCCAAACGCTCTTTTGCCGACCACGGCATAACCGCTGTCGTATACGTCTGACTCACATCCACATCGGCATCATCACTGACTGCCAAGCCGAATAAATCATTCTGCCCTGTCGCTGCCATTTTGCCGTGTTGTTCAGCAATTTTTAACGCCGTCGGCAATTCTGCCAAATGCGCGGCGCGGTTATCATCAAAGACATCAAATGCCCCCGCGCGAATCAACGCTTCCAGCACCCGTTTATTAAACTTACGCAAATCCACCCGTTTGCATAAATCATACAAGCCAGAAAAATGCCCGTTAGCATTGCGCTCAACAATCATCTCCTCAATCGCCGCTTCGCCCACGCCTTTGACCGCACCCAAGCCGTACACAATCCGCCCCTGTTTATCCACGGTAAATTTATACTTGGAATCATTAATGGTCGGCGGCAGAATCGTCAATTTCATGCGCTGACATTCTTCAATCAGAATCACCACCTTATCGGTGTTATCCATATCCGATGACAACACCGCCGCCATAAATTCGGCTGGATAATGGGCTTTCAGCCACGCGGTTTGATAGGCGACCAACGCATAAGCGGCAGAATGGGATTTATTAAAACCGTACCCTGCGAATTTTTCCATTAAATCAAACACATACGTTGAAATTGATTCATCAACATTGTTCTGTATAGACCCAGATAAGAATTTATCCCGCTCTTTTGCCATTTCTTCTGGCTTTTTCTTGCCCATGCAATTATGAGCGATGAAATCGTTAGCAATGAAATTATGAGTATCTGGAATCGTTAAATCAAAAACGTCTTCAACGCCCACTCGCTCAATACTAATAATGTCATCCCAAAAAACCTCCGAATCGGCAACAGCGAATAATTGTTTATCATTAAAGGCTTCGGCAAAACGTCTGACGCGGTGACGTGATAATTTACGGTTGGGCTGTTTAAAATTTAAGCCGCTGGACATTACACCTTTTCCAGCACCAACAGCCGCATCAATCTCAGCCCAGCTCATACCGCTCACTTGCTTGCTTACCTTGATTAACGTAGTCACAGTAACGGGTAATTGATGCTTAGATTGATTTTGTAGCTTATCTTTTACTCGCTCATAACAAAGCTGGGCTTTTTCTGCTTTATCCGCACTTAAAAACGGCTGAATAACCGCGCAAAATTTCAACATATCCTCACGCCCTGTGACTTGCGCCCGATAAGAAATATGCGGTTGCCCTTTATACTGAATGGTCTTTTTATTGAATAACGCCACTATACCCAAACGCAATAATAAATGTTGAACTTGCTTGATGAGCGTAGGTGAGGTGGAGTTGTAATCGGTATGCCCTATTGCAGTATCAAAGCTGCCATCAGTAGCCCACAACGTTCCCAAAAATAACGCCAATTGCGAAGCTGACAACTCATAAACCCACGCGGGAATTTCTTTGTCTCTGGAATGGGAGCGTTTGATATGCGAATCCACCCATTGATTAAATGCACTGACAAAGCCAATACGCGCATAACACACGGTTTTACGTCCGTCATGATGATATTGATAATCCAACGGTGCAGCTTGCCCGAATAAAGCAACACAACACTGATTAAAATCCTCAATTAACGCCATATCGCTATTGCAAAAATAACTGTGTGACGGTTTTTTAGTCGATAAATGCCCATCACCAATCAGGTAGGCGGTTAATTTGATTTGCGCGTCAGTGATGTCGCTTTGCTGAGTAATGGGTAATGTTCGCGCCAAACCGATGCTATCACCAACGGCAAACTGTTCTAAGGTTTGCCAGCCAAGGGGGGTATAAAACAAATGGTCTGCGGTTGCACGGATTTTGCGTTGGGTTTTAGTCGTCACCTCCCAGACTTCGCGCTGTCCGTTGGGATAAATCGCCGTTATTGGTTGCGTCACTATTTTTTGCGTTGTTAAATCCAAAGAAAATAAGTGCCGCCCTAGCCAATAATCGGGGTTATCGGCAATGTCTTGTAAACTAACGCATTGCCCTGTCGCAACATCTATCACTTGTGTTGAGCCACTCAAACAGCGACGAAGCATATCCGCGCCGCCCAGCGTATACAGTGCCATTTCCCGCGCAATTTGCATCACCTGTTCCTGATACAAAATAACCCCGTTGGTCGGTTTGAGAATCGGCTCTAGTAAGGGATGGGCGTATTCGGCTTGTTGGGTTTTGTGTTTGACGTTGACATAATCATCGACCATGCCCGATTCCAAAGGGCCGGGGCGAAACAACGCCACCAAGGCGATAATGTCATCAAAACAGTCGGGCTTGAGCTTTTTAATCAGCTCTTTCATACCGCGTGATTCCAGCTGGAATACGGCGGTGGTGTCGCCATTTTTTAACAGCGCGTAAGATGCGGCATCGTCGCGTGGAATCAGGGTAATATCGACCAGCGGTTTGCCTTGGGCTTGCAGTTTGGCGTTGATGTCCTGTAACGCCCAATCAATAATGGTCAGGGTGCGCAAGCCCAAAAAGTCGAACTTTACCAAGCCGACGGCTTCCACGTCGTCTTTATCGAACTGGGTGACTAAATTATTGCCTTCCTCATCACAATACAGCGCGGTGAAATCGGTGAGTTTAGTCGGCGAAATGACCACGCCGCCCGCGTGTTTACCTGCGTTGCGCACTGTGCCTTCCAGTGACAACGCCATATCAATCAACGCCTTAACATCTTCTTCGCTGTCATAACGCTGCTTCAAATCGGGGCTGTCGCGTAAGGCTTTATCCAGCGTCATGCCAATTTCAAACGGTACTAATTTGGCAAGGCTATCGACAAAACCATACCCCAAACCCGACACCCGCCCGACATCACGAATCACCGCTTTTGCCGCCATCGAACCGTAAGTAATAATCTGCGCAACGTGATCGCGTCCGTAATGCTCCGCCACATATTGAATCACTTCGTCGCGTCTATCCATGCAGAAGTCAATATCAAAGTCGGGCATGGAAACCCGCTCTGGATTTAAAAATCGCTCGAATAGCAAATCAAATTCTATCGGATCCAAATCGGTAATTTTCAGCGCGTAAGCCACTAATGAACCCGCACCCGAACCACGACCCGGCCCGACGGGAATACCGTGATTTTTTGCCCACTGAATAAAATCGGCAACAATCATGAAGTAACCGGGAAAACCCATTTGAGTAATCATTTTCAACTCAAAATCAAGGCGGTCATAATACACCTGCCGATTTTGGGCATCCGTGCCTTTGCCGACCGCAGGCGAATGCGTCAAGCGTTCTTCCAAGCCTTTTAATGCCTCCTGACTCATTACTTCGCTGAGCGTCATGCCCTCAGGCACTGGGTAATCAGGCAAAAAGTTTTTACCCAAGGTGAGCGTTAAATTGCAGCGTTTGGCGATTTCCACCGTATTGGCAAGGGCTTCGGGAATATCGGCGAATAACTCCGCCATTTCTTCCGCAGAACGCAGGTATTGCTGATTGGTATAATCTTTAGGGCGGCGGTCATCATCCAGTACCCGCCCTTGATTAATGCACACGCGTACTTCATGCGCCTGAAAATCTTTGCTGTATAAAAAACGCACATCGTTAGTGGCAACCACAGGCAAATCCAACGCCACCGCCAAATCCAGCGCGGCGGCGATATAACGCTCTTCATCAGGTTTACCGACGCGCTGTAATTCCAGATAAAAACTATCAGGAAATAATGCCGACCAAAACGCCGCCTGCCGTTTAGCCGCTTCCACGTTATCCGCCAGTAATGCCTTGCCTATATCCCCCGTCATCGCGCCAGACAAGGCAATCAAGCCAGCATGATTGTCCACCAGCCATTCCAGTTTAAGCAAAGGCACACCTTGATGCTGTCCTTCTTGATAGGCTTTAGAAATCAACTCGGTCAATGTGACATAACCCGCGTGATTATTGACCAACAGCGTTAAACGGTACGGATTCGCAGCATCATCGGGATTAACCAGCAGCACATCCGCGCCCGCAATCGGTTTAATGCCCTGCCCTGTGGCGGTTTTGTAAAATTTAACCAGTGAAAATAAATTGGCATTTTCGGTAATTGCCACAGCGGGCATATTCAGCTCCAGCAATCGCTTAACCAAGGGTTTAATCTTGACGATACCGTCTACCAAAGAGAATTCACTGTGAAGTTTGAGATGTATAAAAGTCGGTTGCATGAGGCAGTTATGCTTGGGTTGAGTGCCATCGTTTTTACACGCTAGCGGCACTATTCACAATTGAAAAAGTATACGTTATTTCTGATTGCATTACCGCAATGATGGGCTTTGCTTAACGTAGTAGTGCGAAAACAGGTTATTCAGCAACCACCAGCACCGCTTTTTCCTGTGCAATACCAATAGTCGCCACCGCGCCCGAATTAAACTGTAAAAAATCGCTTTCAATACCGTCTGAGAAAATCACGCCATTGGCAGGCATTAATGATTCTATGTGTAATGGCGTGTCTGCCGTTACAATGCCCGCGACTAAATCAGCTTGAGTTTGTTTGCTTTGAAACGGTTCGCGCACCGCAAACATCAGTTGGTCGGCTTGCACAATGGCGGCGGGTTTTTCGTGCGCTTGCGGCTCAATAAATTGTTGAATGCCGTAGCTCATATTAAATACCGAGCTGAGCCAGCCTGTTGAACCCGACTGTGTGGAGACAATAATTCCCGATGAAGATTGTTCTTCGGTCTGCTGATTATAGGCGATACGGTAACGCGCTGAGACATGACTCGCCGCGCCGACAAATAAATCATTAAACGCCAACAACCGCTGTCCCTGATTTAATGTCGCTTCGGCAAGCGGGGCGATTTTGGTATTAAATTGCCCCGCTTGCACCGTTTCCACCGCATGAATAAAATTGTCGCTAGTAAACGGCAACAACACGCCATCGTAACGCTCTGTGTCAGGATTAACCGCAATAATAGGAATGCCATTGACATATTTTGCAGTGTTCGCCACCAGCCCGTCTTGCCCGACCACAATCACCACTTGCTTACTATTAAACAAAAACGCGGGTAAAAAATTCTGCTCGACGATTTTGTTTTTCAGCACTCGTGATAATTGGCGTTGTACGCTTGCCAGTGACTCATGAAACTGCGCGTGTTCACGTTCATAATCGGCAAAATCACCGCCCGAATGTTCAATATAAAACTTCGCTTGGGCAGCGGTATTGAAGCGTTCAATCAATCGCTCAAGGCGGGTTTTATTTTTAACTAAAATGGCATATTCGACGGTCATTTGCGTTTATTACTTAACACGGATTCTAATAATTCGGGGCTGATATTCAGATTGCCGATTTTTTCCGCATTTTCGCCCATTTGTCGAAATGCCAGCGCGATATTAAACTTTGGGTCTGGGTTATCATTTAACGCGGTAATCATGCGCCAATCCATATCTTTATACGGTTTCAGCGTGGCTTCCAATACATAACCCTGCGTATCGGCTTCTTTTCTGGCATTAGCGGTTTGCTGTTCAATTAACAATTTGCGCTGGTCTTCGATAGCAATATCCGCCTGCACTTTCATTTCCCGCAACACGCGCTCATTATTGGCTTTTTGCACCTCGGCTTCCATGCGTTTTTCATCAATTTGTTTTTTCTTTTCTTCAACGGCAATTTCAGTATTCAGCTCAGATTCTTTAATACGCCGCTCTTGCTCCACCGCAAAATTACGCCGTTCATACACCGCTTGATCCGCTTCTTGCGATAATTTCTCGCGGGTTTCGGTTTCCAACGCCCGCGCCATTTCAGGCGTAGCTTTAATGGCAAGAATATTCACCGTCAGAATTTCAATGCCCAGCGCAGTCAGCGCGGGAGAGGTTTTTAGCCCTTCGGTGATTTTAGTTTCCACCGTTTTAGCAGAGCGAATAGAATCTTTTAAACCCAGCCCATGAATAAACGCCGACAACGTGGTTTGCGCTTCATTAATAATGCGCTGATTCAATTTTTCAGTATCGTTCTTGGTATGCACACCATTTTGATCAACGGTAAAATCCAGCAACTCCGCCAATTGTTTTTGATTGGCAATTTTATAAGTCACCTGCCCTTGAATAGAAATATTCTGATAATCATGCGTGGTTTCATTAAAAATAAACGGCAAATCATTACTGCCGATAGGAATCGCCACAATAGAACTGTTCGGCGCAAAATAGAAAAACGACAACCCGCGCCCTTCTCTTGCTATGCGACCGTTTTTAAAGTGAATGACATAAGTCATCGCATCAAACTTGATATAACTGATTCCAAACATAGCCTTGTACCTTCGATGGCAAGAAAACAATAAATTCAGACATAAATAGTATCAAATTAAGCAGATAAGATACGCTGTTTATTTAGGTAATAAAAAACCCGCGAAGCCCTAGAGCTTGCGGGTTTTTGTATTTGGTGCCGATGACTGGACTCGAACCAGCATGACCTTGCGATCACCACCCCCTCAAGATGGCGTGTCTACCAATTTCACCACATCGGCATTATTCTTTACTAATCTTTCTTAGCGTCTTTGCCTTTATGGGCATCCGCTTTTTTGTCTTTAGCAGCGGCTTTATGCTCAGCTGGTTTTTTTGCTTCAACCGATTTTTTCTCTTCGACCGGCTTAGTTGCTTCCACTGCTTTGGGTGTTTCTATAGGAGCAACAACGGGTTGTTCCGCAGAAGGAACAGGCAGTGCTGGAGTCTGTTGTGTATCAGGTGTTGCAACTGGCGGCATGGCTTCTACAGTTTTTGCACCTTCTACCGCAGGAAGACCTGATTCATTTGCCGCAGGCGTAGCCATTAAGTCGCGTTCTGTGTCTTTGTGACCGTTTACTATTGCAAGACCTAAGCTGGTGGCAAAAAACAAGGTTGCCAAAATGGCTGTTGAACGCGATAAGAATGAGGCTGCACCTTGCGCACCAAACACTGAACCTGCTGAACCAGTACCAAACGCGGCTCCTGCATCAGCTCCTTTTCCTTGCTGCATTAAAACCAGACCGATAACGCCTAATCCTAGCAAGACATGAATAACAATAATTACCTGATACATGAAAGTCTAAATTACTCTGAGATTGAATGATAAACCGCTAAAAAGGATTCCGCATCCAAGGAAGCCCCACCTATTAAACCGCCATCAATGTCCGGCATGGCAAACAAGCCTTTTGCATTGTCTGGTTTAGCACTGCCGCCGTATAAAATTTGGATTTTATCTGCGATAGTTTGATCTTTTGCAGCAATGTATTGACGAATGTGTTGATGCACTTCTTGTGCTTGTTCGTCAGTTGCTGTTCTGCCTGTACCAATAGCCCAAACAGGTTCGTAAGCGATGACAGCGTTATTGAAAGCGGCAATGCCCGCTGCATTAATAACGGCATCCAGTTGTTCATCGACAACGGCAAACGTTTGTTCTTGTTCGCGTTGTTCTAGGGTTTCACCAATACATAACACAGGGATGATACCTTGTTCTTGTGCTTGGCAAAAACGGGCGGCTACTGATGCGTCAGTGTCGCCGTAGTAGCTGCGTCTTTCTGAATGTCCGACCAGAGCATATTGGCAGTTGAATTCTTTCAACATAGAGGCTGAAATTTCACCTGTATAAGCACCTGAGGCTTTATCGGCAACGTTTTGTGAGCCTAATGCTAAACGAGTGCCTTTAACAATTTCGCCAACACAGGGCAAATAAATGTAGGGAACGCACACGGCGATGTCACCAATATCCGCACCTAAGCCAGCAATAATGCCTTGGGCAAGTGCTTCTGCACTCGCACGAGTTCCATTCATTTTCCAATTTCCGATAACCAGAGACCGACGCATCCTCATTACTCCCACATAGAATAAAACTGTTAATGATATAGGTTAATGGTGTTTTGTTCAAGCTTCCATTGCTTTTCTGACATCATCAGCGAGTTGATTTGCCGATTCTCTGACCAGTTCTTCGTGTTCGCCTTCTACCATAACACGAATTAACGGCTCTGTACCTGATGCTCTTAACAGTACGCGCCCTGTGTCACCGAGTTTTTTCTCCACCGATTGTACTGAGCGTTGGATGTATTCGTTGGTACTGATATTAATTTTTTTCGTGGTTTTGATATTGATTAAAATTTGCGGGTATTTTTGCATCCCCGATTTTAATTCATGCAGGCTTTTACCGCTGTGTTCCATTTCTGCCATGATTTGCAAGGCGGCAATAATACCGTCACCTGTGGTGGTTCTATCGAGACAAATAATATGCCCTGAATTTTCACCGCCTAGAATACCGTTATGTTCAGTCAGCATTTCCATGACATAGCGATCACCGACATTGGCTCTGAGTAAGTCGATACCTAAACGTTTTAAGCCGTGTTCCATACCTAAATTGGTCATGAGTGTGCCGACCACAGGCCCTGACATTTGCCCGACTTCTAATCGTGATTTGGCAATGATATAAATCAGTTCGTCGCCATCAACGATTTCGCCTTTATGGTCAACCATAATGAGTCTATCGCCGTCACCGTCAAGGGCAATACCTATGTCGGCTTGGTGTTGTAATACGGCGGCAACTAATTTTGCAGGGCTGGTCGCACCACATTCCTCGTTGATATTCACACCATTGGGTTCTGCACCCATGGTAATGACGGTTGCGCCAACTTCACTGAATACATGAGGGGCGATATGATAGGTCGCGCCATTTGCGCAATCAACAACAATTTTCAACCCGCTAAAATCCAAGCGTGTCGGTACACTGCCTTTGCAGAATTCGATATAGCGACCTGCGGCATCACCGATGCGTTTTGCTTTGCCGAGATGAGCCGATTCTACGGTAGTCATCGGTGAGTCGATATAATGCTCTATTTTTTCTTCTAATTCATCGGGTAGTTTAGTCCCGTGTACTGAGAAAAACTTAATGCCGTTGTCGTAATAAGGATTATGTGAGGCACTGATTACAATGCCTGTCTTGGCTCTTAAGGTACGCGTTAAATAAGCAATACCGGGTGTGGGCATAGGTCCTAACAAGTGAGTATCAACACCTGCGGCGGTTAAGCCTGCTTCCAGCGCGGACTCAAACATATAACCGGAAATACGGGTATCTTTACCGACGAGTACAAAGCCATGCCCTTCATTAGCAAATACCCGACCTGCCGCCCAGCCTAATTTCAATAAAAAATCCGCTGTTATGGGTGTTTCACCGACTTTGCCGCGAATACCATCAGTACCAAAATATTTTTTTGCTATATTTGCCATAATGTTAATCCTTAAAAATAGACTCAAGTTTTTGTAAACCGGCATTATTGCTAATACCATCGGTCAATAAAAAAGGAGAGTTGTTAAGACTCTCCTTTTGGATTGGTTTTGATAACCTTAGCTTTGTTCAGCCGTTTTACCCAATGAAGTATCCGTTTGCTTATCTAATTTAACTTCATCCGCACTCACCCCGTCACGCGGTGGTTTGTCATCCCAACCCTGTGGGTCACGCACCGGTTTACGCGCCATTAAATCTTCAATTTGATACTTGTCGATGGTTTCGTATTTCATTAATGCCTCTGCCATTGCATGAAGAATATCAATATTTTCTTTGATAATCCGTTCAGCACGTTCGTAGTTGCGGTCAATAAAAGAACGAATTTCTTCATCTATCGTGTGTGAAGTTTCTTCAGCAACGGTTTTGTGCTGTGTAACAGAACGCCCTAAAAACACTTCGCCCTCTTCTTCGCTGTACGCTAAAGGTCCTAGACGTTGTGATAAGCCCCATTTAGTCACCATATTACGAGCCAATTCAGTGGCGCGTTCAATATCGTTAGATGCGCCTGTACTGACTTGCTCCCAACCAAACACCACTTCTTCAGCAATACGACCACCGTATAAACTGGAAATCATGCTGTCCAGTTTTTGTTTGCTCGCACTGTACTGGTCACGTTCAGGTAAGAACATAGTCACACCCAGCGCACGACCTCTGGGCATAATACTGACTTTATACACAGGATCATGTTCAGGCACCAGCCTCCCAACAATGGCATGACCTGCTTCATGATAGGCGGTCATTTTCTTTTCTTTTTCGTCCATGACCATCGTGTGTCGCTCCACACCCATGATGAGCTTGTCTTTGGCTTTTTCCAAGTCCGACATATTAATCATGCGCTTGTTCATACGCGCTGCCAATAATGCCGCTTCATTGATAAGGTTAGCCAAATCCGCCCCTGAAAAACCGGGAGTGCCTTGTGCAATATATTTCACTTCAACATCATCGGCGGCAGGGACTTTTTTCATGTGAACCTTGAGAATTTGCTCACGTCCTCTGACATCAGGTAAACCAACGCTCACCTGACGGTCAAATCGACCGGGACGCAACAAGGCTTTGTCCAATACATCGGCGCGGTTGGTTGCGGCAATCACGATAATACCTTCGTTGCCTTCAAAACCGTCCATTTCCACCAATAACTGGTTTAAGGTTTGTTCGCGTTCATCGTTACCGCCGCCTAAACCTGCGCCGCGTTGGCGACCGACCGCATCAATCTCATCAATGAAAATAATGCACGGTGCGTGTTTTTTGGCGGTTTCAAACATATCACGGACACGGGATGCACCGACACCGACAAACATTTCCACGAAATCTGAACCGGAGATAGTAAAAAACGGCACACGCGCTTCACCCGCAATGGCTCTCGCCAATAGCGTTTTACCTGTTCCAGGAGGCCCGACCATCAACGCGCCTCTGGGAATTTTACCGCCCAAACGTTGATATTTAGCAGGATCTTTCAGGAAATCAACCATTTCCACCACTTCTTCTTTAGCTTCGTCACAACCTGCAACATCAGCAAAAGTGATTTTAATCTGGTCTTCTTCCAGCATACGCGCTTTACTTTTACCAAAGCTCATCGCGCCACGACCACCTGCACCGCCACCGTTCATTTGACGCATGAAGAATACCCACACGGCAATCAGCAACAACATGGGGCCAAAAGACACCAGCAACTGCATCAGCATAGAAGGTTGTTCAGGCGGAACAGCTTTGGTATCAACACCGTTTGCCAATAAATCATCAATTAAATGCGGATCATCAGGCGCGTATATCTTAATTTGCTGTCCGCCCTGCATTTTTGCTTTGATGATATGCTCATCAATAGTGACCTGTTGTACTTGTCCCGACTTCACCGAATCGATGAATTGTGAGTACGATAACGACGAATCAGCCCGTTCTTTTTGTGAACTAACGTTGTTAAAGAGAAGCATCAAGACAACAGCAATGACACCCCACAAGATTATATTTTTTATCATATCGTTCATTTACACGCCCTGGGCCTGAACGGCTCTTCCGTTTAAAAACTGAGCAATTATATCAGGAGTTAATGTCCTGACTGTCGTTATTTATAGGATACTCACTAACACTTAGAGTAGCCGATTCTGCAAATATAAGGGTTGATAGTGATTATTTAAAGCCCTTCGCCAAAATATACACCTCATTACTGCGCGGTCTGGAGGCTTTTGGCTTTCTTATGACCACTTTAGTGAAATTTTGCTGGACTTCACGATGATAATCTTCAAAGCCTTCTCCCTGAAAGACTTTTACTAAAAATGCGCCGTTTTTTGCCAGAATAGTTTTTGCGGTATCCAAGGCAAGCTCACACAAATACATGGAACGCGGCTGATCGACTGCTTTATTACCGCTCATATTCGGTGCCATATCAGACAACACCAAATGCACAGGCATATTATTCAATACCGCATAAAGCTCATCTATGACCGATTGCTCCAAAAAATCGCCTTGAATAAAATCCACGCCGTCAATCGGATCCATCGGCAAAATATCCAGTGCGACCAGCTTATTGCCTTTGCCTAGCCGTTGCTGAGCATATTGCGACCAACCACCGGGGGCTGCACCCAAATCAACCACATTCATACCCGCTTTAATCAGCGAATCTTTTTCCTGAATCTCAGATAATTTGAATACCGCGCGTGACCGATAACCCTGCGCTTGAGCCATTTTGACATATTCATCATGAAAATGTTCCTGCATCCATTGATTACTGCTTTTACTTCGTGCCATAACGCCCTATTTTTGGTGTAGAATTAAGTTTTTGATTTTGAGAATAAAAAGTGAAAGCAGTCGATAAGAAAAAACTAAAGTCCGAAGCGCATAGTTTAAACCCCGTAGTCACCATTGGTCAGTCTGGATTGACCGATGCCGTATTAGCAGAACTTGAACTGGCACTCGACCATCATGAACTGCTTAAGGTAAAAATACGCGCCGAACGTGATGACCGCAAACTCATCAGTGAAAAAATCTGCACCAGCACAGGCGCGGAGCTTATTCAATCTATTGGACAAGTCATCGTTATTTATCGCCTGAATCCGAATAAATAATCGCAGAGGAAAAGCGCAAGATTTCGCATCGAGTGCTTTTCGCCTTTCCTGTTAAATATACTGAATTGCAATAATTTCGTACTCGATATTTCCCGCAGGGGCTTTCACAATCACAATATCTTCCACTTCTTTGCCGATTAACGCACGGGCAATCGGCGAACCGACAGAAATACGATTTTCCTTAATATCCGCTTCATCCTCACCAACGATTTGATAAATCACCCGCTGTTCGGTGTCCAGATTTTCAATTTCCACCGTCGCACCAAAGACCACTCTGCCGCCCGCATCCACCCTAGTGACATCAATAATTTGCGCGTTAGACAGTTTGCCTTCAATTTCTTTAATACGTCCTTCCGCAAAACTTTGTTGCTCTTTCGCGGCATGATATTCGGCATTTTCTTTTAAATCACCATGCGCTCTGGCTGTTGCAATCGCATTAACAATGCGCGGACGCACCACTGATTTTAACTCTTCTAATTCAGCGCGTAATTTTTCTGCACCTTTGACAGTGAGAGGTACTTTAACCATTTCTTTCATACTCCGATATTGTTGGCTGGGGTAAGGTTTGAACCCCAACAGTTAAGCTGTTTATTGTGTGTATTGTTCCAACGCTCTTGCGTTGAAATGCCTGTGTGACGTTCCAGCGTCATGTCTCGCAACGCTGGAGCGTTGCAGGATGAGTTCCTACGCTGGAGCGGGGTGGAACTATAAAATTATGTAGGGTGGGCATTGCCCACCAATCAACGTGTACAAAAATACCAATATATCATCAGGTTGTCGTGTAAAAGGTGGGCGATGCCCACCCTACACGGCTTGTAGTGGTTGTGATATTGGTTGTATTTATCTCGTTCCAACGCTCTGTATTGGAATGCCTAGTTTGACGCTCCAGCGTCATGTCTCGCAACGCTGGAGCGTTGCAGGATGAGTTCCCACGCTAATGATGAAATGTCATTATTTAACTTGTAGAGGTTGTGGTGTTGGATTGCCTCAATAACAACAATCCAACTTGTGAGTCTTACTCTGCATGAGTTTTAGCCAATGCCTGAAAATTCAAGGTTGGGATGAGAACCGCATCATATCCAGCATTAATCGTTAATGTGCTTATAAAACTTCTCAAAAAAGGATATGCAATTGCTGGCGCATTTATTGATGGGAAATTGGATTTCATAAATTTCTCATCAATTTCATCATCAGTTTCAAAATAAGCAATATAGCAAGCTGACAATTCAAAACCTTGTTGTGGATTTAATGAAATATGGAATTTTACAATAAATGATTTTTTATCTTCGTTGTTATAACCTACAGAACAAGAAAATTCCATATCATCGTCGCCACCCTCGGATTTGTTAAAATTAAGGCTTTCAACTTGGGTGCCTTTCAACGTTATATTCATAATTATGCGGCTATACTCATATCATAATCAGCTATATCAAAATAAGTACGCTGATTTGCTGCTGTTATATTACAACTAGGCAATGTGTTAATTGCCCCATATGATGGAACGTTTTGCAATACTACGTTATCGTAGTTTTCGCAAGACTCAAAGCGAGATGGAACATATCCATGTTCTATAAACTTTTTTTCAAGCTCTTCCAATGACATTGAGTTAATACGTTCAATAGCTTGTCTAGCTAACTCTTGAATATTCATTTCACTACTCCATTACCAATCAATTTGATTGTATCAAAATCTATATTTTTATTATCTTTTACACACATTACAGTTGTATTTGGAACATTTAGTGTTATTTTTTGTTTCCGCTGTTCTTTTGTTTGAATATATAAGTTGTGAATTATCACTTCCAAACTCATAAAATCAGCAACAAGATTCCACATAATACGCTTATCATGTGTCAAATCTCGTCCTTTTACCCATATTTCTTTATGCTTCTTTTGTAATAATAAGCTAACTTCATTAAATGCTTTGAGATGTTCCATGTCATTTGTATTCAAAACATTAGTCCCTGTAGCATTTACGGATAACAAACTATAAAATTTATATTTTAGAATTTTGTTTTTATTATCCCACGCCTTATTACAGGCATATTCCGTTGCATTATTCTTAGGATCAGAAATTCCATTTACAAAAAAATAAATACCGTGACCTAACCAATCATCAGGATTTTCACTGGGTTTAAAATTTGACTTTATGATTGAATCGGCATTTTCCCTGCTAGTACCATGATAACCAATAAAAATTTTCGCAATTTCAAGCGTTTCTACTGACTTTTCAGCCATAATTCTTCCGTAACTTGGTTATGTTCGTTCTGGTATATATTTTTCAATTTGCGAGGCGAGTCATAACCCACCTCACACGTTAATAATATACTCTTAATTCAAACTCTTATGTAAATCCTGCAAACAATTCACATCCCCTGCATCCAATTCACCCAGCGCGTAACAAGCGGCTCTTGCGCCTGCCATCGTGGTGTAATAAGTGACGCGGTGTTGTAAGGCTTCGCGGCGCATGGTGAAGGAATCGGAAATAGCTTGTTTGCCTTCGGTGGTGTTGATGATTAATTGGATTTGGTCGTTTTTAATCATATCCACGGTATTAGGTCTGCCTTCGTTGACTTTGCACACTACTTCACACGGAATTCCAGCCGCTTTCAGGAATCGCGCTGTGCCGCCTGTTGCCACGATTTCGTAGTTTTTCGCCACTAACATACGCGCAATTTCTGGCAGTTTTACTTTATCGACTTCACGAATACTAATCAGCACTTTACCGCTGGCGTTTAAATCGACACCTGCGGCGCGTTGTGATTTAGCAAACGCTTCACCGAAAGTTTTACCTACGCCCATGACTTCGCCTGTCGATTTCATTTCAGGCCCTAATAATGGGTCAACCCCTGGAAATTTCACGAACGGGAACACCGCTTCTTTCACCGAGAAATAATCAGGGATGCGTTCTTCGGTAACACCTTGTTGTTCTAACGTTTGACCGACCATGACTCTGGCGGCAATTTTTGCCAACGCATAACCTGTGGCTTTAGAGACAAACGGCGCGGTGCGTGAGGCGCGTGGATTGACTTCCAACACATAAATATCGGTGCCTTGAATCGCAAACTGGGTATTCATTAAGCCACGAACGCCTAAGGCTTCTGCCATTTTCGCGACTTGTTCACGCAATTGGTCTTGCAGTTCTTTGGATAAATCATAAGGCGGCAATGAACACGCAGAATCGCCTGAATGCACGCCCGCTTGTTCAATGTGTTCCATCAAACCGCCGATTAACACGCGCTCGCCGTCATAAATCGCATCCACGTCCATTTCCACCGCGTCATCTAAGAAACGGTCTAGCAATACGGGCGAATCATTCGACACGCTGACCGCTTCTTTCATGTAGCGGTTTAAGCCTTCTTCGTTAAAGACGATTTCCATCGCACGACCACCTAAAACGTAAGACGGGCGCACCACTAACGGATAACCCAATTCTTTGGCGGCATTAATCGCTTGGTCAGTGGAACGCGCAGTCGCATTGGGTGGTTGTTTCAAACCTAAACGCTCCAGCAATTTTTGGAAACGTTCACGGTCTTCCGCTAAGTCAATTGAATCAGGGGATGTGCCGATAATGGGTACACCTGCCGCTTCTAAGGCGCGGGCTAATTTCAACGGTGTTTGTCCGCCGTACTGCACAATCACGCCTTTGGGTTTTTCGATATGGACAATTTCCAGCACATCTTCCAGCGTTAAGGATTCAAAATACAAACGGTCTGAGGTATCAAAATCAGTGGAAACCGTTTCAGGATTACAGTTGACCATGATGGTTTCATAACCATCTTCACGCAATGCTAACGCCGCATGAACACAGCAATAATCGAATTCAATCCCTTGTCCAATACGGTTTGGACCGCCGCCTAGAATGATAATTTTCTCTTTGTCAGACACGCGCGCTTCACATTCTTCTTCATAAGTGGAATATAAATACGCAGTATCAGAGGCAAATTCCGCCGCGCAAGAATCTATGCGTTTATAAACAGGACGGATGCCTTGTTTATGACGCACGTTGCGCACTTCGGTTTCAGAGGCATCCAATAATTTTGCCAAGCGTCTATCAGAAAAACCTTTGCGTTTTAGTCTGAATAATTCACCTTCTTTTAACGTCGATAAGGTTTTAGTGGCTAAGGATTTTTCACTTAGTATCAAGTCTTCAATCTGCGCCAAAAACCACGGATCAATTTTGCTGGAATCATGCACTTCTGCCAATGTCATGCCGCTACGGAAGGCATCGGCAACATACAACAATCTATCTGGGCCGGGGTGACGCATTTCACGGCGCATTTTGTCAGCGGCGTTATCCGCGGTTAAATCGGTAATTTCATTCAAACCATCAATGCCAATTTCCAAACCGCGCAAGGCTTTTTGTAATGACTCTTGAAACGTGCGCCCAATCGCCATCACTTCGCCGACTGACTTCATTTGCGTGGTCAGACGGTCATCGGCTTGCGGGAATTTTTCAAAGGTAAAACGTGGCACTTTGACAACCACATAATCAATCGACGGTTCAAAGGACGCAGGGGTTTTGCCGCCTGTGATTTCATTTTGTAACTCATCCAAAGTAAAGCCCACCGCCAATTTAGCCGCAACTTTGGCAATCGGAAAACCTGTGGCTTTAGAAGCCAACGCAGACGAACGCGACACGCGCGGATTCATTTCAATGATAATCATGCGTCCGTCAGCGGGATTAATCGCCACCTGCACGTTAGAACCGCCTGTATCCACGCCAATTTCACGCAAAATCGCCAGCGACACATTCCGCAGAATTTGATATTCCTTATCGGTCAAGGTTTGCGCAGGGGCAACGGTAATCGAATCACCCGTATGCACGCCCATTGGATCAAAGTTTTCAATCGAACACACGATGATGCAATTATCTTTAGAATCACGTACCACTTCCATTTCGTATTCTTTCCAACCGAGTACCGATTCTTCAATCAATAACTCATTAGTTGGCGATAAATACAAACCGCGTTCGCAAATCTCCATGAATTCTTCTTTGTTATAAGCAATCCCGCCGCCACTGCCGCCCATCGTAAATGACGGACGAATCACCGTTGGATAACCGACTTCTTTTTGTGCGGCAATCGCTTCTTCCATTGTATGCGCAGTTTTTGATTTAGCGACTTCATAGCCAATCTTTGCCATTGCATCATTAAACAATTGGCGGTCTTCGGCTTTATTTATCGCCTCTTTGCTCGCGCCTATCATTTCTACGTTGTATTTTTCCAATACGCCGTGTGCATCTAACGCCAGCGCACAATTCAACGCGGTTTGTCCGCCCATGGTCGGCAAAATTGCATCGGGGCGTTCTTTGGCAATAATTTTTTCCACCGTTTGCCAATCAATCGGCTCGATGTAAATCGCGTCCGCCATATCGGGGTCGGTCATGATAGTCGCAGGATTCGAATTGACCAGAATCACGCGATAACCTTCCTCGCGCAACGCTTTACAGGCTTGCGTACCTGAGTAGTCAAATTCACAGGCTTGCCCAATAACGATAGGGCCCGCGCCTAATAATAGTATGGATTTTATGTCGGTTCTTTTTGGCATATTCTTAAATGTTAGGGTTGTAATTTTTTGTTATTGGCTAGATGGAAAAGTTTTTAGCACTTAATTATAAATCGTCTAAAGAAACGCGAATAAGTGGCTGTCCATCATTTAACCGTGTATCAGCAAGTGTATTGAGTTCGTTGTCAGGTTCATTCTGTATTGAATAACTAATACCTAATCGCTTTAATAATTCCAATATAAATTTTTCATCTTCGTTATTTTCCAGCTCTAATGTTATTAGTGACATTTTTTACTACCATAAATCTAGATGAGAGTATTTAATACGCATACCCCCAATTGATTGGAGAAAACCTAGATTCCGTTACACTCCATCTAGGCTAATTGCTATAAGTTTATTTACCATCATCGAGTGAATTTAAATAATTAGCTAAAACATCACCGTGGCAAGCGGCAGGTTTACAATGACAACCTAATGTTTTTCCGCGTAGTTTTAATAACTGTTCTTTATTGCTTTTGAGAAATCCACGCTCAAAATCATATTGATATTTTCTGATAACTTCGTCCCTATCACCATCAATGCCTATTGCGTAAGGATTACCCCAATCTGAGCCTCTACCAATATAAATATCGTAACTTTCGTTTTTATCAACATTAACAACGTGGGTAATATTTGTATTGATTACTCTTGATACTATGCCTTTTTGTTTTAATTCATTAATAATGTGAGTAAAACTTTCGCCATCATTAAAAATTACGGCATGAGTTATTTCTTCTAATTTATCCTCAGATGTTTTTATGGCATCGTGAATTCGCTGGTCATCTTCCATTTTTTTAGCAATGAAACCATTGTAATCATCAATCACAGCCAAGGAAAAACGCGGTAAACTTGAAAAAATTTTACTAATTTTTCTTTCAAACTTTGGATAACAAATAAATTCTTTTGGATAGGCGATTAAAATCGTAGGTTCTTGAATATTCATAATAAATGTACTACCTCTATATCAGAATCCCAATGTTTATTCAAATATTCAACAACTAGCCTACGATGACATTGATGTGGCTCATGCTCACTACACAATAAACAGCCATTATCCAGAATATTTTTATTTATAGTTTTTTCTATGTTCCTCTGCGCCATTAAATTAGTAAACTTATCCGCATAATTATCCCAAGTAATAGCCTTATTTTTATAAGAATCAAGCATAGGTTTTGTTGGTGTTAAGTCTGGAACATGAATGTAATCAGCGTGACACAATTCTTTAAGAAAATAGCTTAGGTCATTTTTTTTAGCGAAACCTGCTAATTGTGAAGTGGTATTCAAACGAACATCTACGACTCGACTAATATTATTTTTTATTATTAGCGAAAAAAAATGTTCTGCTGTTTTTTGGGTAAAACCTATAGTGAATACTTTCATGTTATTTTTTAAAAAATAGTAGCTACTATTTTGTAGCAAAATCCTTTATAGTTTTCACCTAAACTGATACACAGTATGTCCATCAAATTTTGGCTATTATCTTTTAAGATGTTATCAAAGTTCGTATCTGTTACGGATAAATCATAACTATTCTCTTTGTAACAAAAAGAAGCGCGGCGTTTATCCTTTCCATTTATGCACTCGGTGTATAACCGTAAATCATCGACCTTTACCAAGTATAAGGATTGTTGAATAGATAAGGTATTATTTTCAATTAGTGAATAAGCTATTCTATCGTCGCTACCCCATAATGTATCGGGTTCATCTAAGTAGTTTTGTACTTCATTTGCTTTGATATTATATTTATGTTGCCAGACTATATCTGAAACAACATAGTTTTCAGGTTGATTAGGTAGTGGAGCGTGCTGTAGAAATTCTATTTCTATCTTTTTTAACACGTTAGAATGATACGGAGACTTTCCTTGTTTTTGCCATTGGTCATTTGTACATTTACACTGTTGCTCCGATAACTCAGCCCCATTTATGTTTGAAACGGGTCGAACCCATTCGTTCGATTTTATATCTTTTCCTGCAACACAATACGCGTGGTGTTTAATTGACTTTGCTAAAACCACAATTGTTTTTTTTATGTGTGCATTATTTTCCATCCAACCAACTCCATAAAACATAACTATTTACAACTCGCTCTTCAAACTCGTTTCAATAAATTTATCCAAGCAGCCAAGTAGGGTGTGCATTGCCCACCCTACGATGTTATTTAACGCGCATTCATTAACTCAATAAATTCATCAAACAAGCCTTCGACATCGTGTGGGCCGGGGCTGGCTTCGGGGTGTCCTTGAAAGCTGAACGCAGGGCGGTCAGTGAATTTTATGCCTTGTAAACTACCGTCGAATAGTGAGCGGTGCGTGGCGATGACGTTGCTTGGTAAACTGGCTTCATCGGCAGCGAAACCGTGATTTTGACTGCTAATCATCACGCGACCTGTGGCAATTTCTTGGACAGGGTGATTCGCACCGTGATGTCCGAATTTCATTTTTTCAGTTTTCGCGCCACTGGCTAGGGCTAATAATTGATGCCCTAAGCAAATGCCGAACACGGGGATTTTAGTGTCTAAAATCGTTTTGATGGCTTCAATCGCATAAGTACAGGGTTCTGGATCACCCGGTCCATTAGAGAGGAATACGCCGTCTGGGTTCATTGCCAATACGTCAGCCGCAGGAGTTTGTGCAGGAACAACAGTGACACGGCAACCACGATTAGCAAGCAAACGCAGGATGTTGCGTTTAATACCGAAGTCGTAGGCGACAACGTGCTTAGTTAAGTTTTCCGCTTCGACGTGACCAGCGCGTAAATTCCAAGTATTTTCTGTCCATTCATAGATTTCCGTCACAGATACCACTTTGGCTAAGTCCATGCCTTTTAAACCCGCAAAGCCAGCAATCGCGGCGGTGGCGATTTCTACACTTATGTCGTCACCTGCCATAATGCAGCCACGTTGCGCCCCTTTATCACGCAATATCCGCGTCAGTTTGCGGGTGTCAATTTCAGCAATCGCGACTACGTTGTTATCAATCAAGTATTGTTGCAGGGTTTTTTCTGACCGCCAGTTGCTTGCCAATAAGGGCAAATCACGAATCACTAAGCCACTGGCAAAGACTGCGTGGGATTCGTCATCTTCGCTGTTGGTGCCTGTGTTGCCGATGTGCGGATAGGTCAGCGTGACAATTTGTTGGCAGTAAGATGGGTCGCTTAAAATTTCTTGGTAGCCTGTCATGGCGGTATTAAACACCACTTCGCCGACGGAACAACCGTCTGCGCCTATGGATACGCCGTTAAATACGGTGCCATCTTCTAGCACTAATAATGCGGATTTAGTCAAACACGTCACCTCTAATGTACAAAACGGGATGACCCCTTAAGGATTCATCCCGCTATAAAAAAATTAATTGTGTCAATTTTACGAAAAATTGCCGCTTAGGTCATTAACAATTTTTTTTATAATGTGCTAAGGGTAGCGTTAAGACAAATAACGCGCCTTCTGTGCTTTCTGCCAACGCGATACCACCACCGTAAGTTTTTAATAAGGATACGGTAATTTCCAAGCCCAAACCTGTGCCGCCGTTATTTCTGCGCGTGGTAAAAAACGGCGTGAAAATTTTGCTGCGATTGGCGGGCGATACGCCTGTGCCGTTGTCGTGCAAATACACTTCCAGCGTATTTTCATGGGCAATGACGCTGAGGGTTAATTGATACGCTCCGTGTTGCAGGCTGTTTTCAAATAGATTAGTCAGGATAATGTCCAGCGCGTCTGGGGCAATGGCGAGCGGATTATTGGGCAATTTCGCATACTTAAGTTGCAAGCCGCGTTCGGCATAACGATTCTGTAAGGCGAAAATCGCATCTTTCAGGCGGCTGTCCTGCTGACTGGGTTCTGACACATCGGCACGCGCCAGTTCCAGCAAACGATTGACCAGTTGTTTCAGGCGTTGGGTATCGGCGAGTAAATTATCAATAAAACGGTGTTGCTGTTCGCTGGGCATGGTGTCGAGATGATCTTGCAACAGCTCCAACGCGCCCTGCATGGAGGTGAGCGGAGTTTTAAATTCATGGGAGACGTGAGTGGCAAAGCGTTGTATATAATCGGTGCGTTCATTTAACGCGTGCGACATACTGGCAAAACTATCCGACAACTGGGCGATTTCATAAGTCACAGGATTTTTTAGCGGCTCTATCAGTTTTTGTTCGCCGTGTTTTACGCGCTCGGTTTGGCGAATCAGTTCACGAATCGGGCGGGAAATGGTCGCCGATACCAGCAACACCAGCATAATCACCAGCACCAGCAAACAGCCGCTTGCCATTAAAATTTTATTCTGCACTTCAAACAAATGTTTGATGATGTTGTTGGGGGTGCGTGACATATATAACACGCCTTGGAGATGTTGATTTTCCACGATAGGAAACGCGACAAACACCCGAATATGGGTTCCGCGACTTAAAGAATACAACGGCGGCGGTGGTTCATCGGAAAGTCGCTGCCGAATCACACTGGCGTAGCGTCCTTGCATCGCTTGCTGCACTTCGGCAATATGCGCCAACGATGAGCCGACTTCTTCACGCCCTGCAATCACGGTACCGTTCATATCCAGCAACCGAATACCTGCCAGCGTAATATGCTGAGTATCAAAGATGATAGGGTTCATCAGCCCGCCGATTTTTTGCGCGAATTTATCAACAGGCAATGCGGGCGCGGCGGCTTCTGGGCGCGGCAACTGCACGGGATTAATGAGCGTTAAAGTTGGCGTGATGGGTTCGTAAGAATGATTCGCGGGCGGCAAGGCTGGTAAATAACGCCCGTAAATCATTGGGGCAGTCTGTAAAATACGCACCGATTGGCGATAACTCGCCGATAGCGCGGCGGCTTGCGAGATAAGTTCCAGCTCGGTTTGCTGCACCAAGGCGTTTTCATAAATACGAAAAAAATACAACCCGCCCAGCGGCAACGCCAACACCATCAACATCACGAACAATAAAATATTGCGCAGGGGAAATAAGTGCCGCCGAAAAAACGGCAGTTGCGCATTTATTGGCATAAAGCGAGTTTGTAGCCCACGCCGTGAACGGTTTCAATCAACGCCTCACAACCCGCGTCGGCGAATTTCTGGCGGATATGGCGAATGTGACTGTCTATGGTGCGGTCGCTGATATAGATATTGTTATACGCGCCAGTCATGATGCTGTCGCGGCTGAACACGCGCTGCGGCGAGCGGACAAATAATTGCAGCATGGCAAATTCAGTGGCGGTCAGGCTAATCACTAAACCGTTCCATGTTGCCGCGTGTTGTTCCAGATGTATGGCTAATTTGCCGTGTTGTAACTGATTCATTACGGCGGCAGGTTTGGCAACTACACGCTTAAGAATGACGTTAATCCGCGCCACCAATTCACGCGGGCTGAACGGCTTGGTGACATAATCATCACCGCCGATTTCCAGCCCTAGAATACGGTCGATTTCATCATCGCGCGACGATAAAAACAGAATCGGCGTGTCGGAAGTTTTACGAATTTCACGACACACTTCCAGCCCGTCAAATTCTGGCATATTAATATCCAGCACCAGTAAATCAATGCTGTGCAGCGCGAAATAATCAATCGCCTGCCGTCCGTCTTCGGCAAGCGTCACCTGCATTCCCGCTTTTTCCAGCGCGAAACTGATGACTTCGCGGATATGCAAATCGTCATCGGCAACAAGGATGTGTTTGTTCATGTGGCTCTGCCTGTCAGAAATTCATGGGGATTAAGGTAGTACATTTTAAGCCATGCTTGCGGCTTACTGGCATCGTATTGTCCGATTAACGGAAATAAACTGCGGATGGTGAAATGTAAATGTGGCGGCTTACCGACTGCATTACCTGTATTACCGACCGTGCCGATTTTTTCCCCTGCACTGACCCATTGAAAAGCGCGGCTATCAATGCGTTGCAAATGCGCGTAATAATAAAATCGCCATTTCGCGCCGAGGATTAACAGATTATTGCCGCCCATATCATTAAAACCCGTGTGAATAATAAAACCGTCGGTAGCGGCAACAATAGGTACACCCGCCTTGGCAAAAATGTCGATGCCTTTGTGTGTGCCTGAACGTCCCCACGGACTGTACCAGAAAGAATGAGGATTCCAATCGGCGGAACTTGCGCCTGTAACGGGCATTCGCTGGTTTATCGGCAGTAACAAGCCCGCTGTGAATAGCGTCACTGTCAGTATTATCAGCAGCTTAACAAAACGTGTTTTCATTTTTTACAGTGGTTAATTAGTGACGTTTGTTGAATGACTGCCAGTCCTCAAAGGACTGGCAGTCATCGCGAAATTACTTATCTTCCTGCTCAGTCAACGCATACCAGTCAAAATGCCGCGTTGCCATCATCAACCCTGCCAACATCACGAAGATTAATACGCTACCCATTAACAGCGCGTTTTCTTCGGATTGCAAAATCACATACAGCAACACATACAAGGTAGCCAACGCCGCACCGAGTATGAAGCCCAATTTGCGACTGTGTAGAATTGCGCCGAAGTAACAGGTCAGCAATGCCATACTGGCGATTGCACCGATGCTGTAGGCGTACAGGAATAACAGGTGTTCAGATAAAGAAATCAGCAGCAGGTAGAACACTAATAATGCCATACCGACCAGCGTGTACTGTATCGGATGGATACGGAGTTTTTTCAGCAATTCAAACAACACCAATGCCATAAAGGTCAGCAGGATAAACAACACGGCGTATTTAATACTGCGTTCTGATTGCTGATACACATCCACAGGTTGTATCAATTCAAAACCCACTGCACGTTGTAACAGACTGGCACACTCGCCTTTGCGGCATTGCTCTAACGCACTGGAAACGTCGTAAGAAAAAGACGATGCCCGCCATTCAGCGGTAAAACCTTGGTCGGTAATATCGCGTTTTTCGGGCAGTAATTCACCGGTAAAACTAGGGTTTGCCCAATTAGCCGCCAGTTGAACGTGGGTATTTTCAGACAATAACGCAAAATTCATTGCACTCATGCCGCGTAATTCCATCGTAAAGGCAAACGGTACAACGTTGGCTTTATCCAGTGCAATATCGGGTAATGGCGCGTGCATCCCTGCGGTGGCATTCGGCAACGCGGCACTGGGTTGAAAGGCAATCGGTGCGTTATTCCACGTTAAACTCGGTGGTACGGCGATACCGCGTTGATCGCTGACTAATACCGATAATTGCGGCTTATCCCAGCGGATTTTTTTGTCTTTATGTTCCGCGATTACATCCAGCAGGGCTTGATTATTAAATTCACCCGTCACTTGTAATTTATTGCCATACACGGGAATTTCATAAATGCCGCGATAGCGCATCGAGCTGTCTAACTGACTGTTAATGCTCAGTTGTTTGGGAATGATGTACAACACATCATCCACGGTAACTTCTTTAATCACCTCTTTTTCGACTTTATTAACGATGATTTTTTCTTTGCTGTTAAAGGTCAGATGATACGGAACACTCAGCACAGGCCCCGCCAAGGTTTGCATACCCGGCCAGCTCTGTTCAATGCTTTGATACGCCTGTTGCCGCCACGCGGTACGCTCACTGACCAAATCCATAATAAACGATTGCGGAATCAGCAAAGCCAAGATAAGAGCGAAAATAATGCCCAGTTTTACATAAAAACGTTGTTTCATAACGATAACTCCTGATGGTTGGGTATGGCGTTACTGTACGCTCCAATTATGCAGATATGATGTGGGTATTATGGATTTTTCGGGTGAAATGTGCAGATTTGGTGCAGAGCAAGGTTTGGACATAGGTGACGCTATCTGTATCGGTTTAGCAAATATCACAAACAAACATTACCGCCTTGCACCAACAAATTTTACATTCGTTTGCGCGATATGGGCGTAAATGCTTTATCATTAGTCGCTTAATTAGTGTCTTTTGGTTGTTGATGAAATTACATGATGAAAAGCTCCGCGCCTTGGGTCTTGCGGTTATCCAAGTGGAAACCCAAGCGATTGCCGCGTTAGCTGAACAGATTAATGAGCAGTTTGTGCTGGCGTGTAAGCTGATGTTTGCCTGTAAGGGGCGCGTGGTGGTCACGGGCATGGGTAAATCGGGGCATATTGCGGGTAAAATTGCCGCGACTTTAGCCAGTACGGGAACGCCTGCGTTTTTTGTGCATTCGGGTGAAGCCAGTCATGGTGATTTAGGCATGATTACTGCGCAGGATGTGGTGCTGGCGTTATCCAATTCTGGCGAGACCGAAGAAGTCATTACGCTGTTACCGATTATTAAACGCTTGGGTGTGCCGTTGATTGCGATGACGGGCAATCCTGCATCCACGTTGGCTAAATTCGCCACTGCACATATTAATGTTGCGGTTGAGCAGGAAGCCTGTCCGTTGGGGCTTGCGCCTACGTCCAGCACCACAGCGGCGTTGGTGATGGGTGATGCACTGGCGGTGTCGTTATTGGAAGCACGCGGTTTTACCCGTGATGACTTCGCCTTGTCACATCCCGGCGGTAGTCTGGGCAAACGTCTGTTATTGCGCGTCAGTGATATGATGCACATCGGTGATCAGATTCCGTCTGTGCAGGAGTCGGCATTTATCAGCGACGCATTGCTGGAAATGACGGAAAAAAAATTGGGCATGACGGCGATTGTCAATGCGCAAGGGCAAGTCAGCGGCATTTTTACCGATGGCGATTTACGCCGTATGCTGTCGAAAAATCTGAACATTCACACCACCAGCATTATGGAAGTCATGACGGCGCACTGTGCGGTTATCACGGCGGATATTTTAGCCGCCGAAGCGATGCAGATTATGGAACGGAAAAAAATTAATGCGTTAATCGTGGTCGATGATGCACAACGCGCGGTCGGGGCGTTGAATATGCACGATTTAATCCGCGCGGGGATTGTGTGATGATGAATAACGAGCTGGTCGAAAAAGCGAAAAAACTGAAATTGTTAATTCTCGATGTCGATGGCGTACTCACCGATGGTAAGCTGTTTTTTGATAATGACGGCAATGAATACAAGTCGTTTCATGCGCGGGATGGGCATGGCATTAAGCTGTTACGGCAGACGGGCGTGGAAGTGGCGGTTATTTCAGGACGCAAATCCAATTCGGTCGCCCTGCGCATGAAAAGTCTGGGCATTGAGTATGTTTATCAGGGTCATGAAAATAAAATTTCAGCTTTTAATGAGATTATTGAGAAAATAGGCATTACCCCTGAGCAAGCGGCTCATGTCGGTGATGATGTGCTGGATTTACCCGTGATGATGCGTGTCGGTTTGGCGATTGCGGTGCAGGATGCCAATTTTGCCGTTAAACAACGGGCGGACTGGTGTACCGAATTATCAGGTGGTTGTGGTGCCGTGCGTGAGGTGTGCGATTTTATTATGCAGGCGCAAGGCACATTTGATGACGCATTAAGCCCTTATCTCAAATGAAGAATTTAAGAAATAAAAAATTCTACCTGACGCTAACGTCTGTCGCGCTTGTCAGCTGGGGTTTGGTTATGTTCATCGCAGACGATGGCGAACAAAGAGGCGATGTACCCGCGCACAGTGCTGATTATTTCAGCACGGCCTATACCAAATGGGAAATGAATGAACTCGGTGTGTTAAAAAACAAGCTGATTGCCGATAAAGTCATCCATTACAGCGATGACGATACCATGCACAGCGTCAATCCAGTGATGTTTTTCTTTAATGAAAAAACGCCGCCGTGGATTGTGAAAGCGGAATCGGGCATCTTGTCTTCTGACGGTAAAGACCTATTATTAAATGGTAAAGCTGTTGTGCGCAGGGATAAGGCGGAAGGTATCAAGGAAATGATTATCAATACTTCCAACTTAAGAGTAAAGCCGGACACCAGTTATGCAGAAACCGATGAGTGGGCAGAGCTAATCAGTCCGCCCAACGTCACTACGGGGACTGGCATGAAAATGGTGTTTGTCGCCCCCGTTCATCTGGAATTATTGGCAAATGTGAAAGGAAAATATGAAAAAAAGTAACAAATACGGTGTGATGCTATTACTTTGCTTGTATAGCGCGGGATCTTTTGCCTTAGAAACTGATAAAGATCAGCCTATTAACATTGACTCCAATACCGCTACTTATGATGATGCCACCTCTACCAGTATCTATACGGGCAATGTCATCTCTATTCAGGGCAGTCTGCGCGTAGAATCGGATAAGCTGGTAGTGTATTTTAAAGACGGTGAAGCAGAAAAAATGGTCTTCACGGGCAATAAAGCCAAGTTTAAACAAACCCCTAAAGAAGGTGATGATGACATCACAGGCGAATCGTTAACAGGTGAATACTACCCTAAAAAACATTTGATCGTGCTGATTAAAGAAGCCACTGTCTGGCAGGGTACGGGGACTTATGCCAGTGATTATATTGAATATGACAGTCATAACTCGGTGGTAAAAGCAGGTGAAAACACATCGGACAGCAAGCGCGTCCATGTGACTATACAACCCAAGTCTAAAGAGCCGAAGAAGTAATGGCAACACTTGCAGCGTCTCATATCATAAAATCCTACCATAACCGTAATGTCGTTAATGGCGTGTCTTTGTACGTCAATACCAGCGAAGTAGTCGGCTTGCTCGGTCCTAATGGCGCGGGCAAAACCACCAGTTTTTATATGATGGTAGGACTGGTTAAAGCCGATGAAGGGCAGATTACACTGGATAATCATGATATAACTCAGCATCCCATGCACTTGCGAGCGCAATTGGGTATCGGTTATTTACCGCAGGAACCGTCCATATTTCGCAAACTAAGCGTTGCCGATAATTTACGCGCCGTGTTACAAATCCGCTCCGATTTAACGCGCGGGCAAATGGAAATGGTCATTGAAGAATTGCTGGAAGAATTTCATATTACCCGTTTACGCAATCAGCAAGCCTCCAGTTTGTCAGGCGGTGAAAGGCGACGCTTGGAAATTGCGCGTGCCTTAGCAACTAATCCGCAATTTATTTTATTGGATGAACCGTTTGCAGGGGTTGATCCGATTTCAGTAGAGGATATTAAAAAAATCATCGAACATTTGAAAGATCGCGGTATCGGCGTACTGATTACCGAGCATAACGTTCGAGAAACCCTAGGCATCTGTGATCGCGCTTACATACTCAACCAAGGTCAGGTGATTGCCGAAGGCGGTGCTGCGGATATTGTTGCCAATGAGCAGGTACGCAATGTCTACCTCGGAAATAATTTTAGTATGTAAGCTACTGGGAAAATAACAGTAATATGAAACAATCCTTAAACCTTCGCTTAGGTCAGCAACTTTCACTAACGCCGCAATTACAGCAATCGCTCAAATTGTTGCAGATGTCCACCCTCGATTTGCAGCAGGAAATCCAGCAGGCACTGGAATCCAATATGATGCTGGAAATTGAAGAAGACAATAACGGATTGCCATTTGAATCTGCCTTCGATAAAAAATCCGACAACACTGATTCACAAACCAGTGAAGGCTCACAAACTGATATTCCCGATGAATTGCCGATTGATTCTTCATGGGAAGACGTGTACGAAAACGCACTGTTACCTGTCGGCAACAGCGATGACTCACAGGATTTTGAACCGCAAAACAGCAAAATATCCACCTTGCTGGATCACCTGTTATGGCAGCTGGAATTCACCCATTTTTCAGAGCGCGACCGCGCCATTGCTATCACCTTAATTGATTCTATCAATGAAGATGGTTATCTGCGTGACTCGCTGGATGATATTTTTCAAGGCTTGCAACAACAGCTTGATGACCTTGATTTTGATGAAGTCATGGCGGTACTGCACTGCATCCAACGCTTTGACCCTGTGGGGGTCGGCACACAAAATTTAAGTGAGTGCTTAGCGGTACAGTTACAACAACTGCCGGACAACATACCTTACAAGGCTGAAGCACTGACGATAGTCACCCAGTATTTAGACCTGTTGGCAACGCATGATCAGGAAAAACTCATGCGCGAATTACACCTGAGCGAACAGCAAACGCGGCTCGCCATTGCTTTAATCAGAACCCTAGACCCTAAACCAGGTGCAAAAATACAAAGCTCGGAGAGTGAATACGTCATTCCCGATGTCTATGTCGTCAAACAAAATGGACAATGGCAGGCCAGTCTTAATCGGGACATCGCGCCTAAATTACGGGTCAACCCCTTTTATTCAGCGATGATTAAAAGAGCCGATAACAGCAGCGACAACACCTGCATGAAAAACCATTTACAAGAAGCCAAATGGTTTATTAAAAGCCTGCACAACCGCAACGATACCTTATTGCGCGTAGCGCGGTGTATCGTCGAAAAACAAACGGGATTTTTAGAACACGGGTCAGTCGCTATGCGTCCCATGATATTAAAAGACATTGCCGACGAACTGGAATTACACGAATCGACCATATCGCGCGTCACCACGCAAAAATATATGCACACGCCCAACGGCATCGTAGAATTTAAATACTTTTTTTCCAGTCATGTTGCCACCGAATCGGGCGGAGAATGTTCATCCACTGCTATTCGTGCGTTTATTAAACAATTAATCAGCACAGAAAACTTAGCAAAACCGCTAAGTGATGACAAAATAGCCACCCTTTTAAAAGAAAAAGGCATAATTGTTGCCAGAAGAACCGTTGCCAAGTATCGTGAAGCAATGGCGATTTCACCATCAAATCAGAGAAAGCGCGTGTTATAACGCGAACTGAAGCACCACCCATTATTATTAAACAAGGAGTATTACCATGCAAGTTATCATAACTGGTCACCATCTTGAAGTCACCGACGCATTAAAAGCGCATATTGATGACAAATTCGCTAAATTAGCGCGTCATTTTGACAAAGTGACCGAAGTACACGTTATTTTAAGCGTAGAAAAATTAGTGCAAAAAGCGGAAGCGACACTGCAAATCAGCGGCGCGAAATTATTTGCCGAAGATCGTCAGGAAGATATGTACGCGGCGATTGATGAAATGGTTGATAAATTAGACCGTCAAATCACCAAACACAAAGAAAAAACCAATAGCCACCGCTAATATGCGCGTAGGATGGGTAGAGGCAATAGCCGAAACCCATCACACATCTTCGATGCCGAGAGGTTTCACTGCGTGCTTTACACGTCGTATTGATCTGACCATCCTACAACACAAACCCTATGAAACTACTTATTGTTAGTGCGTTATCGGGTGCGGGTAAAAGTACCGCCTTAGATACTCTGGAAGATTGCGGCTATTACTGTATTGACAATCTGCCTGTGACCTTACTGGAAGATTTTATTGTTCATGTCGTACTGGCAGATAAAAAAACCTACCAGAAAACCGCCATCGGTATTGATGCGCGTAATAAAAACGAGAGCCTCAACAATTTTGCCGACTGCTTGGAATTTATCCGCAGTAAAGGCATAGAATGTGAAATTATTTTTTTACACGCCGACGAAGCAACATTATTAAAACGTTACAGCGAAACCCGCCGAAAGCATCCCTTAACCGATGCCAATATCCCGTTAAAAGATGCGTTAAAAATTGAAAAAGCCCTGCTCGAACCGATAGCCCGACACGCCAGTATCGTCATAGACACCAGCCGCACCCATTACCATCAATTACGCGAACTCATCAGAGACCAGATTGATGAACGTGATTTCAAACATATTTCCTTACAATTTCAATCCTTCGGCTTTAAAAATGGCATTCCACTGGATGCGAATTTTGTCTTTGATGCCCGCACCCTGCCCAATCCCTACTGGATTCCAGAATTACGCCAGTTCACAGGAAAAGACCAACCCATCATCGACTATCTGAAAGAAGAAGTTTTGGTCACTGAACTGTTTCAAGATATTGCCCACTTTCTTGAACGCTGGTTGCCGCGTTTTGATGCCGAAGGACGCAGTTATTTAACGGTGGCTATCGGCTGCACAGGCGGTCAACACCGCTCCGTGTATCTCGCCGACGCATTATGCCAGCACTTTAAAAATCCTGAGCTGAATGTCATTGTCCGCCATAGAGACCTAAACTAAGCTGAATTCGACATAAGAAGCTCTTGTCCACGAAAGACACGAAAAGCACGAAAAATAATTTGGTAGTGAGCCAAACCTGTATTTTTCTGTATTTATTAAGTGCTTAAAATACTCATCATTCAAAGTCCAAGCCGTCGCAAAATCTCCAAAACGTGTTTTGGACTCCTAAATGATCTATGTTGATTTTTTTTGTGTCTTTCGTGCTTTTCGTGGACAAAAGCTTTTTTATGCGTAACAGCCGTTATTCAGAGAACATCAAACCAATTCCAGCTGCTTAACCCGCTGCGTGACACCGCACACCAAGGTATAAGGAATGGTATCGGCACATAACGCAATTTCCTCCACAGGCAAATCCTCGCCCCATAAGGTCACCGCATCACCCGCTTTAGCAGTCGGTTGTGAACCCAAATCCACAGTAATCATATCCATAGACACCCGCCCAATCAGCGGTACGCGCTGACCATTGACCAGTACAGGCGTACCGACCCGCGCATAACGCGGATAACCGTCGGCATAGCCGATAGCCACCACGCCCAGCATAGTATCGCGCTCACAGACCCAACTGCCGCCATAACCCACCGTATCGCCTTTTGTGATGGACTTAACGGCAATCAAGCGCGAATGTAAACTCATAATCGGTTTTAAACCCAAATCCGCACCTGTGGATTCGGCAAACGGTGAAATACCGTACAGCATCACACCGGGGCGCACCCAATCGCTTATCGCTTGCGGCCATGCCAGAATACCCGCTGAATTGGCAATACTGCGCTCATTACCCGCCTCTAACGGCAAGGTTGCCAGCGTGGCATTGAACAACGCCAATTGCTTAAGCGTCATGGCATCGCGTTTATCATCGGCATTGGCTAAATGCGTCATGATATTAATGGGTTGTTTAACAATCGAACACGCGCTTAATCGCTGATAAACCGCCTGCAACTCATGCGCCTTAAAACCCAGACGATTCATGCCCGTATCCAGTTTCAACCACACCGCTATTTTATCGCGCTCCGTGCGGGTTTCCAAAATGACCAACTGCGCAAACGAATGCACCAAGGCATCCAAACCATGCGCCACCAAATCATCCAATTCTTCGGCGCAGGTAAAGCCTTCCAGCACCGCAATTCTTTTCAGCTCCCCTGCCCTGCGCAAACGCACCCCTTCATCCACCCGCGCCACCGCAAAGCCATCGGCATCACTTAACGCACCCGCCAAGCGCAACATCCCGTGTCCATAAGCGTTGGCTTTAATCACCGCCATCACCTTGGCATTCGGCGCAAGCTCACGCACTTTTTGCAGATTATGACGGGCGGCGGCAACATTCAATACGGCGTAAGCGGCTGGAATCATTCATACTCCTCATTACTGTAAGACGGCCCGGAAAAATTTTCAAAACGGGTATACTGCCCCAAAAAGGTCAAGCGCACCGTCCCCAACGGGCCATTACGCTGCTTGCCGATAATCATTTCCGCAATGCCTTTGTCAGGACTGTCGGGGTTATAGACTTCATCCCGATAGACAAACACAATCAAATCCGCGTCCTGCTCAATCGCGCCCGAATCGCGTAAATCGGACATCACAGGGCGTTTATTGGGACGTTGCTCCAGATTACGATTCAACTGCGATAACGCCACCACAGGCACATTCATTTCTTTCGCCAAGGCTTTCAAGCCTCTGGAAATATCGGAAATTTGCTGAACGCGATTATCGCCACTGCTGGGCGATTGCATCAACTGCAAGTAATCCACCACTATCAAACCCAACTGCCCATGCTCACGCGCCACACGCCGCGATCTGGCGCGTAATTCCGTCGGACTTAACGCAGGGGTGTCATCAATAAATAATTTGGTATTCGCCAGCAAACTAATCGCCGAGGTTAAACGCGGCCAATCGTCATCATCCAGTTTACCCGTGCGCACTTTATGCTGGTCGATACGCCCCAACGACGACATCATCCGCATGGTCAGCGCATCCCCCGGCATTTCCATACTGAACACCAGCACGGGTTTATCCGATTTTAACGCCACGTTTTCTGCGATATTCATCGCCACAGTGGTATTGTGTACCACCGTCATATCTTCTAATAAAAATAACCGATTGCCATCACACTCAAACCCATAGTAATCGTCAACTTGGTCGTATTCGATGTGAATACCCGTGTGCTGCCACGTTCGATGAGATGTCCAGACAGCGGCTTTTTTACGCGCGATTTTGACAGGAATGGTATTCACATCACCTGAAAACCGCACTCGATACACGGTACATTGATAACCTGTTTTTTTAATACTGGTCTGCTTGGCAATCAGTGAGGTTCTGAATCCCAAACTATCACATAAAAATTTAATCTGCTTGGCTAGGGCAAAATTTTTCTGCGTGATTTCAATCATCTTGTATTTAGAGGCGTAGTGACCATCACTATCAATCAAACCTGCTAACAGTTGTAAGCGATTAGCGCGTGAGTTGCTTAAAAATTGCGCTGGAATATGTTTATTATTGAGTACATCCAACTCGTGTAATACTTTCTGCAAAGAGAGCGTATTTTGATGATTGCCTCTCTGCTGAGAACTGATGCTATAAAGAGGGCATTTATCTTTACCGTGTTTATCGGTTGCCAATTTTTCCGTTACATACAGATTTAACTGTTCAGCATAGCCGCGTAAATAATCAATCACCTCCGTATCAGTGGTGGCAATGTCAACGGAAGCACTCGTCCCATCACCCAACCACAAACCTAAAAAATACGGACACACGGGCAACGGCTGTTCAGCGAACTCGACAGCCACTTTATAACCTTTGTAATTAGAGCGAAACTTGGTACTCGCATTGAGATAGTCGGTCAAAGGCAGATTAAGCACGTCGCCATTGTTATGCTTACCTTCTGTGCGACTGCGTTTCAATGACAAAATATGCGACTCATTAACACGATAATCCATCGCCTTATTTTGCCGCACCCAGTACATAGCCTCTCGTCCGCGAGCTAATGACAATACCCGTCGCGGCGTAGAATCGTTGCCCATCAGCATATCACCGACCTGTATGTTTTCTACTGCTTTTACTGCTCCCGAATACATGAGAATCGGCGTACCTTTACCGAAGCATTTCCCCATCGAAGGTCTGCCTGCGACAATGATTAAATCGGACGGCTGCAAGCCCGAAGTCAGCTCATCAAAATCGGTAAAACCCGTACTTGCGCCGGTAATCGAACCTTCTTGACCGTATAACCGTTCAATTTTTTCCACGGTTTGCGCTAATAAAGTTTTAATACCAACAAAACCGCCCTCCCCTTTTTGCCGCTGTTCAGCAATTTTAAACACCTGCCGTTCGGCATTTTCCAGCAATTCAGGGGTTTCGCGTCCGTCGGGATGAAAGGCGGAATCGGTAATTTCGGTGCCGACATGAATCAATTGCCGCAATACCGAACGGTCTTTGACAATCTCGGCGTAGGCGACAATATTCGCGGCAGTCGGCGTATCTTCGACCAGCATACTCAAATACGGAATACCGCCGATATTGTCCAGCTCACCCATATTGCGCAACACATCCGACAGGGTAACAATATCAAACGGCGATTGTTTTTCTGCCAGTTGCTCGATGACGCGGAAAATCAATTGATGATTGCGCCGATAAAAATCCGCTTCGATAACTTTATCGGCAACACTGTCCCACGTTTGATTGTCCATCATCAAACTGCCCAGCACAGCTTGCTCCGCCTGCATGGAATTAGGCGGCACTTTCAGTTGTTCAACTGAATAATCACGATCGGGTGTGTAATTTTCGTACATTATGGATTAAATGATAAAAACGGCTTGACGCAGGATAGACCTGATAAATTTTACAATCCTATCAGGTCTAAATAACCCACCATGATACCCGATTGGCTTGCCCTCATAAATAAGTTTCACATTACGCACCGAGTACACACCTGAGCGCATCCCCCATTTGCTATTTAAAACACCTGCACAACACTGAACAACCGAGCGATACACATCATACCCACCCACCCTGATTCATCAACTCGTCGAAACCAGCATGACAAATATTGCCACTAATTAACCAAATTTTTTATGAAAATCAAATCAAAATCATGGATTATGTCCTTTTATAAATAGCCAACCAAACTGGTATTTTTTTTGCTTTCGTACAGTTCATATCGACCACAATACAAAAATGAGCGCATCATGAATCACATCTACCGCAGCGCATGGAATCAAGCATTAAACACATGGATAGCCGTTTCAGAACTCACTAAAGGCAAAACAAAAAATTCTTCCGCAGGGGCGAATTTATTCGCACAAACATTCCTAATAGCGGTTTTATGGGCATTAACTGACACTGCCTATGCTCTGCCCACAAGCAACGAACTCATCGCAGGACAAGCCACAGTTGCAACGCCGACAGCGACACAAATGCAAATCAACCAAACCAGCGACCGCGCCGTGATGAACTGGCAAGGTTTTTCCGTCGGACAAAATGAAGCTGTTAATATCCAGCAACCGAATGCCCAAGCCGCGTTATTGAATCGCGTCGTCGGACAAGATGTCTCACAGATTCAGGGAAAAATTCAAGCCAACGGGCAAGTGTATTTAACCAACCCCAATGGCGTGATATTCGGCAAAACCGCGCAAGTCGATGTGGGCGGTTTAATCGCCACCACCCACAACATCAAAGACGCTGATTTTATGGCGGGTAAAAACCAGTTCACGCAAAACGGCGCGACAGGCAGCGTGGAAAATCACGGCACAATAAATGCCAAAGACAGCGGCGTAGTTGCCTTAATCGCTGAACAAGTCACCAACACAGGCGCAATCAACACCCCCAAAGGTACAACCGCTTTAGTGGCAGGAAAAACCGTTGACCTCGATTTTAAAGGCGATGGTTTAGTCGAAGTCAAAATCACCGAAGCCGCACTCAACGCGCAAATCGAAAATCATGGCGCGATTACCGCAGACGGTGGGCGCGTCATCATGACTGCCAAAGCCGCCAATTCCCTGATAGATACCGTCATCAACCAAGACGGTATCGTAAAAGCCAAAGGCTTAGTTGAACGCAACGGCGAAATTATTTTAGACGGCGGCGACAATGGCGCGGTTAAAGTCAACGGCGAACTTAACGCAGGGAATTCAAACCTAGGTTTGAATTCCAAAGGCGGTGACATCAAAGTCACAGGACAAACCGTCAACATCCAAAACAACGCCAACATCAGCGCGACTGGCAATGACGGCGGCGGCAACATCACCCTAGGCAACAAACAAACCACCCAAAAAACCGACATTGAGCAAAACGCAAAAATCAACGTCAACACCCTAAAAACAGGCAAAGCAGGAACAATCAACGTATTAGCCAACATGGAAAATGGCAAAGTCAACGTAGCGGGACAACTCAACGCTTCAGCTCCAAACGGCGGTGATGGCGGATTCATCGACACCTCAGCCGCAAAAGTCAATATAGCCGACAGCGCAAGTTTCGACACCCAAGCAAGCCAAGGCGAAACAGGAAAATGGCTGATAGACCCCACAGACTTCTACATTAACAGTTGCTGTGATGCACAAGGACACAGAGACGTGACAGGGGCAAGACTTGCCAAATACCTACAAGTCAGCAATGTCGAAATACAAACCACCTCATCTGGCACAGAACAAGGCAACATCTACGTCAACGACGATGTTGTATGGGACGGTTATAACAAACTCACCCTAACCGCTCACAACAACATCTATGTTAATGCACACCTCAACGCCACAGAAGGAGGCAGCATCAAACTACGCGCCGATTCACAAGGAACGGGTATAGGCACAGTCGTTTTCTCAACAGGTGGACAATATGGTTTTGACGGCATAGGGCGTATTACCGTCAACAACAATGCGGCGGTAGGCATATACTACAATCCATTGTCTTACACAGACCCCGGCACAAAATCCGATACAAGCGGCAATCCCTACAGTGGCTTTGTTACCACCAACACAGGCAGCTACCTAAGAACCTATATGTTGGTGAATGACATTAACCAATTACAAGGCATAAACACTAACCTAAGCGGCAGCTATGCACTAGGCAAAAACATAGATGCCACACAAACCGCAACATGGAACAACAACGCAGGATTTGAACCCATAGGCAACAAAAACGCCAAATTCACAGGCACACTCAATGGCTTAAACAACACCATCACAGGATTGACCATCAATCGCCCTAACACCGATGAAGTCGGCTTATTTGGCTTCAATGACGGCATGATTCGCTACGTTGGATTAATCAATGCCAACATTACAGGACACGACTACACAGGCGCGTTAGCTGGAAAAAATACAGGCAACATAGGCGACAGCTACGCAACGGGTAAGGTTGACGGCAACTGGGGCGTAGGCGGTTTACTCGGATACAACAAAGGCATACTGGCAGAAAGCTATGCCACAGCCAATGTACTGGCTTGGCGTGATGCAGGAGGATTAGCAGGTGCAAACGGTGCAGTCATCCTCAACGCCTACGCCACAGGCAACGTCACAGGCAAAACCAGCGACCAACCCGCATTAGGCGCGTTAGTCGGTGTCGTTGATGGCAAAAGCACCATCAGAGATAGCTACGCCACAGGCAAAGTCACCGCCACTGGTGGCGGATTAATTGGCTACCAATGCACAGGCGCAGATTGCCTAGCATTCACAGGCGACATCATCAACAGCTACTGGAATAAAGACACCGTAGGACAAGGCGACTTCTACCACAAAAACCTAGGCACAGCCCTAAGCACCACCCAAATGAAACAACAAGCCAGTTTCAGCAACTGGGACTTTAACAACATTTGGCAAATTAACGAAGGCAACGCCTCACTGCCATTAAGTTAAGAAAAGCAGAGCGGAAATATCTGATAATACAACGATTTGAAAACAACGATGGTTAAAAAAACTGGATAATCGAATTGAGTCGCAAACTGATGAGAGAAGACGCATTCAA